>Ga0172381_10000814_pt1 | contig 38828 bp, 28 predicted proteins | sample Leawel6488metaG_FD_119754 | JGI IMG/M metagenome (GOLD analysis project Ga0172381, IMG submission 119754) | Leachate microbial communities from a municipal landfill in Southern Ontario, Canada - Leachate well 64-88 metaG | ecosystem: Engineered > Solid waste > Landfill > Unclassified | place... | reverse complement strand
CATTGCTTGTTTCCCAAACAGTAACACAAAAAGACGTACACATCAGCAACATGGTGGAAATGGTGGAGATGCTGGAAGCTGAAGGATTGAGAGAAACAATGCTTATTGCTTGTGGCGGGCCTCGAATTACCCATGAATTGGCAAAAGAACTGGGCTACGATGCAGGTTTTGGGATGAACACTTATGCAGATGATGTGGCATCTTTCTTGGCACAAGAAATCTATAGACGATTACAGGAACAATAATAACAGATAGAAATAGAAACACAAAAACAAAATATCATGGACAGAAACGAAATGAGACAAATAATTGCAAAACGAGTTGCTCTTGAACTACATGACGGCGACGTTGTGAATCTGGGCATTGGACTACCTACTCTTGTACCTAATTATTTGAAGCCAGATGTGAACGTAATACTTCAATCGGAGAATGGTTTAATAGGAATGGGACCTACTCCAAAAGAGGGAGAAGAAGATCCCAACTTAATTAACGCCGGAGGCGGAGCTATCTCTGCAGGCAGAGGTGCAGCAAGTTTCGATAGCGCCATGTCGTTCGCCATTATTCGTGGTGGACATGTGGACGTGAGTATCTTGGGTGCACTGCAAGTGGACGAAAAAGGTGATCTTGCCAACTGGATTATCCCGGGAAAAAGAACACCCGGAATGGGTGGAGCAATGGATCTGCTCATTGGCACCCGCAAAGTAATACTTGCCATGGAACACACCGCCAGAGGTAATCATAAGATAATGAAAAAATGCACGTTGCCCCTAACGGCAAAAGGGCAAGTAAACTTGATTGTTACCGAAATGTGTGTAATAGAAGTTACCGATAAAGGATTGCTTGTGACAGAACTGCACCCTGAATTTACCAAAGAACAAGTTCAGGAAGCCACTGAAGCAAAACTAATCTTTTCATCGGACTTGAAAGAGATGAAAGTATAAACAGATGAAAATTTAAAATGAAGCAGTTGCTTCTTAATGATCTAAACTAACACTATGGACTTTTCAATATCAAAAAAAGAAATCCTATTTAGGCAGATGCTGAGAGAGTTTACTGAAAAAGAAGTAAGCCCTTTAGCAGCTGAAGTGGACGAACAAGAGAGATTCCCGATGGAAACCGTTGAAAAAATGGCTAAGCTTGGAATCATGGGAATTCCTATTCCCATTGAGTATGGAGGAAGTGGAGGCGACAACTCGTTATATGCAATAGCAGTAGAAGAGCTTTCTCGGGCATGTGCCACAACTGGCGTAATAGTCTCGGCTCACACGTCGTTGTGCGCTTCGCCCATTTATGAATTTGGCACATTAGAACAAAGAGAACAATATCTACCTAACTTAGCAAGTGGTAAATGGTTGGGCGCTTTTGGTCTTACAGAGCCTAATGCGGGTACAGATGCGTCAGCACAACAAACAACCGCTCTGTTGGATGGCGATCATTACATTCTGAACGGTACAAAAATATTCATTACCAATTCAACCTATGCTGATGTTTTTATTGTAATGGCTATGACAGACAGGTCGCTGGGAACTCGCGGAGTAACTGCATTCATTGTAGAGAAAGATTCCCCGGGATTTCGAATTGGAAAAAAAGAGAAGAAGATGGGTATCAGAGGTTCGGCAACTTGTGAACTCATTTTTGAAAACTGCATGGTACCCAAAGAAAATATTTTAGGCAAAGAAAATAGAGGATTCAGCATAGCAATGAAGACTTTGGATGGAGGGAGAATTGGCATTGCTGCACAAGCTTTGGGCATAGCACAAGGGGCTATGGACGAAACGGTGAAATATGTGAAAGAGAGAAAGCAATTTGGGCGACCAATTGGAAAATTTCAAAACACACAATTTCAATTAGCAGACCTGCAGATGAAAATTGAGGCAGCAAGATTGCTCATCCGATCTGCAGCATTCAAAAAAGACAATAAAATGCCTTTTACCGTTGACGCTGCTTACGCAAAACTGTATGCTTCTGAGCTTGCAATGGAGATGACTAATAAAGCAATTCAATTTCACGGTGGCTATGGCTACACACGCGAATATCCTGTAGAAAGAATGATGAGAGATGCCAAAATAACGGAGATATATGAAGGTACATCTGAAGTACAACGCATGGTTATTGCATCAAACTTATTAAAATAATAAATTTATTACAATGAAAATAGCAGTTTGCATAAAACAAGTGCCTGACACCACTGAGATAAAACTTGACCCCGTAAAAGGAACGCTTATCAGGGAAGGAGTAGCAAGTATTATGAATCCTGATGACAAAGGTGGATTGGAAATGGCACTACAATTAAAAGAGAAACACAACGCACACATCACAGTCATTACAATGGGTCCGCCACAAGCGGACGATATATTGCGAGAGGCTTATGCCATGGGTGCAGATAGGGCAATACATTTAAGCGACAGAAAATTTGCTGGTGCAGATACGTTAGCAACATCGTATGCTCTTGCAGGAGCTTTGCGCTCGTCAGAGTACGATATAATAATTACAGGTCGTCAAGCCATTGATGGAGACACTGCTCAAGTGGGACCACAAATTGCTGAGCATTTGGACATACCACAAGTGACTTATGTAGAAGAACTTACCGTCAAGGAAAACAATAAACTCCTGATAAAAAAATCTACAGAGGAAGGCTACCAGATGGTAGAAGTATCAACTCCGTGTTTGCTCACAGTTCTATCGTCAGCAGGAAATGCTCGTTATATGACAGTGCGAGGAATTGTTGAAGCATACACACGCGATGTAGAAGTGTGGAGCGCCGACGATATTGAAGTAGATCAAACTAAGTTAGGATTAAAAGGTTCGCCTACTCGTGTTTTCAAATCATTTACGAAAGGAGCAAAAGCTGCTGGGCAAATATATGAAGTAGATACAGAAGAAGCGGTGGATATAATTTTAGAGAAACTAACGGAAAAATTTATTATTTAAAATAAGAAAATGGACAAATCAATATATAAAGACGTATATGTATTTGTAGAACAAAGAGAAAACAAAATACAAAGCGTAGCGATAGAGCTGCTGGGGAAAGCACGCGAATTGGCCGATGAATTGGGCGAAAAAGTAGTTGCAGTGTTTTTGGGATACAACATTCAATCAAAAGCCAAAGAGTTGATTGCTTATGGCGCAGACAAAGTATTGTGCGTGGAAGATGACGCGTTGGAATATTACATGACTGAACCCTACACGCAAGCAATCACTCAAATAGTGAAATCGCGCAATCCCGATATCTTTCTGTTTGGGGCTACAACTATTGGGCGTGACCTTGGGCCACGATTATCTGCCAGAATTGGCACAGGATTGACGGCTGATTGTACGGGTCTTGCCATTTCGGAAGAAAAAGAATTGCTTATGACACGACCTGCATTTGGGGGGAATCTGATGGCAACCATTATTTGCAAAGAGCATCGTCCACAAATGTCAACAGTTCGCCCCGGAGTGATGCGCACAAAACCAAAAGATGAAACCAGACAAGGTGAAATTGAAATGGTGAAAGTTGATTTTGATAAATCTAAGTTTAAAGTGCGTATTCTCGAAAATGTGAAGGAAGAAAAGAGCTTGATCGATATCACACAAGCAGACATTTTAGTCTCGGGTGGACGCGGCGTTGGCTGTGTTGAAGGGTTTGAAGCATTAAGCGACTTAGCCAAAGTATTGGGAGCCGAAGTATCTGCCTCCAGAGCTATGGTTGACGCAGGATTAATTCCGCAAGAGAGACAAGTAGGACAAACAGGCAAAACTGTACGTCCAGATGTTTACTTCGCTCTTGGTATTTCGGGAGCAGTGCAACATTTAGCAGGAATGGAAGAATCTGAATATATAATTGCAGTAAACAAAGACAAGGGCGCCTCCATATTCAATGTGGCAGATTTGGGTATTGTTGGCGATCTGAATCAAATTGTTCCTGCACTGACTCGTCGATTGAAAAAAATACGTACAAATCAACAATAATAAAAGAAAATGACAGGTTATAAGAAATTCAACTATCTAAATATATCAACTAAAGAACATATCTGTACTGTTCAGATAAACAATCCAAAAGCATTGAATGCTTTGAACACTAAGATCTTTCATGAATTGAACAGAGCACTCACAACAGTTGAAAATGATAAAAATATTCGTGTACTCATCATCACTGGTGTTGAGAAATCATTTGTAGCAGGAGCTGATATTTCCGAAATGAGCAACTTAAATGAAACAGAAGGGAAAGCATTCTCAGAATTAGGTTCAGAAGTTTTCAGAAGGATAGAACTACTCCATATCCCTGTTATTGCATCAGTCAATGGTTACGCTTTGGGCGGAGGATGCGAATTGGCCATGAGTTGCGATATACGCATTGCCTCAGAAAAAGCAAAGTTTGCACAACCCGAAGTAAGTTTAGGAATCATCCCGGGCTTCTCGGGCACACAACGCCTATCTCGCCTTGTAGGCACAGGAAAAGCAAAGGAGCTAATTTTTACGGGTGAAGTAATTAATGCAGCAGAAGCATACAGAATTGGATTGATCAATAAAATAACCTCTCCCGAAATGTTGGAGGAAGAGACGCAAAAGATGGCACAAATGATTGCATCGCGTGCCCCGCTGGCAGTACAATATGCCAAAAAAGCAATAAACAGAGGAGTAGACACAGACATAGAATCAGGCATAGCCATAGAGGTAGAACTCTTTGCACGTTGCTTTACAACGGAAGATCAAAAGAAAGGTATGCAAGCATTTTTAAAGAAAGAGAAAATAATATTTGAAGGAAAATAAGTTTTTAGAGAAGATCAAAAGCTTGTCTCCTTTTAATCTAAAAGATAGAATAACATGAAAATTTGTGTAGTAGGAAACGGAATTATGGGTGGAGGCATTGTGCAGGTGATTGCACAATCGGGTTATGAAGTATTGTGGAAAGGTCGCTCTGTGGAATCTTTGGGGCGGGCTCACGACAGATTGAATAAGAATTTGCTCCGCCTAATTGAGAAAGAAAAAATTGATGAAGCTGAAAAAGAAACCATCAGTAAGCGAATAACAACAACACTGAATTATGAAGATTGCAAAGATTGTGACCTTGTGATAGAGGCAATTGCAGAAGATATGGAGGTCAAAAAAGAAGCGCTGAAAACTTTAGACAAGATTTGTAAACCGGAAACAATTTTGGCAACCAACACTTCATCGTTGTCAATAACAGAGATAGCTGCTGCTACCGATCGTCCCGATAAGGTAATAGGGATGCACTTCTTCAATCCTGTGCATGCAATGAAATTGGTGGAAGTGATAAAGGGTCAATTAACTGATGAGCAAGTTCACAACACAATTCACAGCTTTGCTGAAAAGATTGGAAAGGTTCCCTCCACAGTTAATGAAGCACCGGGATTTGTAGTAAACAGATTGCTTATCCCATTAGTGAACGAAGGAATAGGAGCTTTTGCAGAAGGAGTTGCTTCGCGTGACGAAATAGACGCAGCCATGAAATTAGGTGCAGGACATCCCATGGGACCTCTCGCATTGGCCGACCTGATCGGTTTGGATGTATGCTTCGCAATTATGGAGGTGCTCCACACTGAATTTGGCGATGACAAATATCGTCCTCATCCCCTACTTCGAAAAATGGTGCGGGCCAATTTGTTGGGGAGAAAGACTAAGGAAGGGTTTTATAAGTATTAAGGAATAACTTGTTTTTAAAAAGACCAATCAAGTAGTTGTGTTGCTGCTTGGGTGGTCTTTTTTTAAGCATCGGAGAAGAGAAACTCTATTCACTGCATAATTTGCGACGGATAGAATGTTTATTCGTCGCATTACAAAATTTACTGTCAAAAGTCTATTTTACGAAGGCGAACAGATTGAGTTAATAAAAGGAGAGAGAAACAGTATTTAAAAACTAAATCTTTCAGCTCCGAAAGGTGCACTAACTACTGTCAACTGCTGCCGTAGAGGTGTTTTAATAGGGTTAATTATAAAAAACCATGTATCCCCAAGGTATCAAAGCAGTAGATTTCATACCGAAACTTGGCTCTCCTTCCATAAATTCTTTAAACTCTTTTCCCGAAACTTCATTCTTAAACTCCACTACAACCTCCTCATCGCTAAAATTGAAAATACAATGAACTTCGTTCTCCCCTTTCACGCGTTTGAACGACCATACTTTATCGGGATGATTATTTACAATTTCCACCATTTCACCGCCTTTCTCTTGCGTGAAAAGAGCAGGGTTCGATTTTCTCAGTGCGTTGAGCGATTTATAAAAGCTCGTAAGATTATGCTTTTTATCTGCAGACAGTTCATTTGGAGCTGTCCAATCAATACTGTCTTTTTCAAAAAAAGCCAAGCGTCTGTTGAATCCAATTTCCTGACCATTGTATATCAATGGCATCCCGGGCAAAACGTACGTGAGTGCTGCAAAAGCATAAGTTGCATCTCCCATACGTTCAAATTCTGTTCCGCTCCATGAGTTTTCGTCATGATTGGAAGTGAAGTACATTGGTATTGCTCGTGGTGGGAAATTATCGTTTATTCGATTCAGTGATGCACGCAACGAATCAACATTCTCTTTGCCTTGTGCCACGCTATTCATTTTGTGATGAAAATCCCAAGCATAGAAGGCATCAAAAGCTTTGTCATTCAATTCAGGTTTTTCTGCTTCTGCCAACATAAAGATGTCTGATTTTATAGTTTTGATAGAGTCCGCCACGCGCTCCCAAAAATCGGTAGGTACTTCACCCGCCACGTCACATCTGAAACCATCAATATCGGCTTCGCGCACCCACCACAACATATCTTGTAGCATGGCATTGCGCATTGTGCTGTTCTCATAGTTCAGTTTGGCAACATCGCTCCAGTCATAAGGAGCAACTACATTGCCAAGACTATCAGTTACATACCAATCATCATTCTGCAACCACACCGCATCGCGCGAAGTATGATTGGCCACCCAATCCAAAATAACTTTCAAACCCGAGGCGTGTGCTTTCTCCACCACCGATTTAAAATCTTCGAAAGTGCCAAACTCTTCGTTTACTTGTGTGTAGTTTTGTATGGAATAATAACTGCCCAACGAACCTTTTCGCTCCACTTCACCAATAGTTTGTATGGGCATAAACCAAAGAATATCCACACCCAACTCTTTCAGTCTGGGTATGTGTGCTTCGAATGCACTAAAAGTGCCTTCAGGCGTGTATTGTCTCACATTCACTTCATAGATGGTGGCATCATATACCCAACCGGCATGTTCGCCATCAACAATTTTTGCTGGCTCTGCTCTGTTATTCGTTTTACAGGCAACAAACAAAAGAGTTGCAAACAGGAGAATCGATATCTTTTTCATTGTTTAATTAGTTATTTTAGTTTTTGAATCCACACAACATCGCACTCAAACGTCCACAAATCAAATGATCCATACCCCACACCCATTTCGCTAAAGACAAATAGTTATGTCCGATGATTTTTAATTTACCATTCCCTTTATCTCCTTAGTAACAACATTCAATAAGCTAATAAGGTTGGGGTAGTTGGTTTATTATCAATTACTAAGGTTCGTGTAAAAATACAAATAAGGTTTTTTAATTGCAAAAGAAATAGGATTCGAGATTCGATAATCGGAATTAAGGTGCAATATTTAATATTCATAATATGTGCGGTTTACAATTTCTCATTCGCAATTTGTAATTAGTAATTCGTAATTAGTTAGTAATTAGCTGGCAATTAATTAATTCTAAAAAACTCACATTCCCCCATACCTCCTAATTTACCTCATACCTGTCTTTTAAGTTTATACACATCATCCTTATCATCCACAAAGCGAACCACCAGCGCAGCCACAAGCATCAACACGCCTGCCAACACCAAAGCATAGATAGCTTGCGAATTGAAAAGTCTTTTTACCATTGGACCGCCAAAAACTCCATTTACAATTTGAGGAAGTGTGATAAAGAAATTGAACAGTCCCATATAAACACCCATTTTTTTGACAGGCAACGAACCTGCAAGAATAGCATAAGGCATTGCCAAAATGCTTCCCCAAGCAATTCCTATTCCCACCATAGGCAGCAAAAGAAGTTCCGGTGTTTTAATGAAAAAGATGGATATAAAACTCAGTCCGCCCAATGCTAATGAAACTGCATGTGTGTTTTTCCTGCCGAAATAGGCTGCCAGCCTGGGTAAAAAGAAAAATGCATAAATGGCTGAAACCACATTGTAGATACCAAATATGATACCTACCCAGTTGCCTGCTTCTTGATAAAGTAGCGAAGAAGTATCGTCAATGCTGGTGCCATAAATATGTACGGCTACTGCAGGTGTGGTGAATACCCACATCGAAAAAAGTGCAAACCAGGAGAAAAACTGAACAATGCCTAATTGGCGCATCGTTTTGGGCATTTCCTTTATATCTTGAGCTATCGAAACGAAAAAAGATTTCTTTTCTTCCGGCTCAAAATCTACAACATCTCGAGTCTCTACCTCATCGGGATACTCTTTTGTTTTGACAACTGTCCAAAGTATGGTTATCATCAAAACGACTGCCCCTATATAGAACGAGAAAATCACATTATCGGGTATTTGTCCTTCAGCCGCAACTTTAGAAATGCCCAGCCATTCGGCTAAAACATACGGAAGCCATGAACCAAAAAATGCTCCTATCCCAATAAGAGCAGTTTGTATGGAGAAGCCCAATGTACGTTGTTCGGATGGGAGTAGATCGGCCACCAGAGCACGAAATGGCTCCATGGTGATATTGATGGAGGCATCCATAATCATAAGCATACCGGCACCCACAAACATGGAAGGTGCAATAGATACAAACATAGCCGAGTTGGGCATCAACACCAGAGCGATGGATGTAAATATGGCACCCACAAGAAAATAAGGACGTCTGCGTCCCAATCTGGTCCAGGTTCTATCGCTATAATGACCTACGATGGGTTGAATAATCATACCGGTGAGTGGCGCCGCCAGCCAAAACCAGGAGAGATGCTCCACATCGGCACCAAATGTTTGAAGTATACGACTTGCATTAGCGTTTTGAAGTGCAAAACCGAATTGAATTCCAAGAAATCCGAAACTCATATTCCAAACATCCCAAAATGACATCTGTTTTCTTTTCATTCCATCTTTATTTTTCTGATGATTAAAGTTACTATTTTACAAATATATATTTCTTTAAGGCATTTTTGCATTAAATTGAGAATGAAAGAAGAAAAGATTCTATGCAAACGAATGCATTGGATATTTTAAAAACTTATCGAGTCGAATTTCTTAGCACCAATTCAGTTTTTATTAGTTTACTTACAACTCCTTTTTTTGTCTCTTTTCCTTCAATGCGATCAATTAACAATCGCGCTGCTGTGATGCCCATTTCAAAACCATGCTGATCAACGCTTGTAAGCGTGGGTTCGGTAACTTCGGTAAGATAACCGTTTGTAAAACCACATATCGATATATCTTCAGGAACCCGAAATCCAACAGCTTTAACTGCTTGAAGACAATAGGCGGCAACTTCGTCGTTGATACAGAAAAATGCATCAGGGGTATTGCTTTCGTTTAGCATATCGGGGATAATTTTTTGGGCTAATTCGCGTGTATCACACTCTTTTATAAGTGACTTAATCACTTTTATTTTATGCTTTCGAAGCGCACTTTCGTATCCCATTCGCCTATTGTTCGATATAGGTAAATCCGAATCGGAGCCTAAAAACGCAATGCGTTTGCAACCGGTTGACGCCAAATAATCAACGGCTTTAAGGGCCCCTTCATAATCGTCCACAACAACTTTATCGGTATTAATACCCGTGCATATACGATCGAAAAAAACTAGTTGAACATTATTATCCACTATTTCCTGAAAATGGTCGTATTCTTTGGTAGTTTTTGATTGCGAAGCTAAAATTCCGGATACACGTGCATCTAAAAGTGTTTGCACGCATTTAATTTCTTTTTTATAATCTTCGTTCGATTGACAAATAAGGATGTTGTAATTCTCTTTTTCAGCCTCTGCTTGAATTCCGGCTAACACGGTGGAAAAGAAATAATGAACTATCTCCGGAACAATTACACCAATGGTGGTATTGCGTTTGGTGCGCAATTGCATGGCAAGTATATTGGGTTTGTACTTGTGTTTACGGGCAAAGTTTTGCACAAGTTCCCTCGTCTCCGCGCTAATAGCCGGATTGTTTTTCATTGCTCTTGATACGGTGGATGCCGACAGATTCAAAGCTTTGGCAATGTCTTTTAAGGTAATATATTGCTTGCTCATCCCGAAAACAAAATGGTGTTCGTCAAAAATAATAAAAAATGTTTAGAAAAACGCCGATGCGGGTTAAAATCTGCTGTAAAACAAGTGTGTTGAAGAAAAAAGGTTAGGTGGGGAAGGTTTACTGTTTTTTGTTCCTGTCGTTAATTATTTTTGTAATCCTCTTAAAATAATCTTCATAACTCTCTCCTTGTTTAGCAGGAATAGTTTCAATGGCTAATGAAAAGTTATCAATTAAATCTCCATTTTCTTTAAATTTCTGCTCCAATAATTTTTCGTCACTTGACTCCCAATATTTTCCTTCATCAATAAGCTTGAATTCTTCGAAATAGCTTCTCTTGTTCAAATAGCGGAATAATTCGATTATCGCTTTATGAATGGTAGGTCCCGCGAATTGAGTTTTAGTTGAAAGCATGTATAGAAAATCACTTTCAGGCTGATGCTCAGAATCTCCATAGAATTTCAAAAGCAGATGACTTGACATCCGATAATTTGATAAGAAACAGATAAATATTGTTTCACATTCGGGTGGAGCAAAACTAATCCCATAAATTTTTCCGTCATAAGTGTGGTTATTGCTAATATCAGGTGGGAATTCCTCCTGATATATTTGGTAATCCCATTTGAGTACTTCTGCAATTTCTTTAACCTCAGTTATCAAATCTGCAAGAACTGCATTTTTATTGAACTTCCCACTATAATGAATGCTTAATCCCATTTTATGATTTCTCTAAATTTTTAATATCTGTAATCAGCTTATAACTTCAAGTTCCCTTAATTTACTTTTAAGCTCTACAATTTTTGTATTTACCTCAATTTAAATTATTTTGAGGTAAAGAGACTATTTTAATTCTAATGAGAGCCATACACGGCCGATAATCCTAATAGGAATCTATTTTTTCTTGAGCTATTTCTTTGAATTTTGTATTTAATCGTTCTTTAAATTCTTTTCCAACTTCATCGAACGTCTGTAAAAGCTGTGGAAATGTATCTTCCCCACCTAAGAAATCCCAATATTCCTCACCAACCAGAAAATCATTGAGTGAGTTCATCATTCCAGATTCTGTAAATCTTAAATAAGGTTTAGGATGATATGGATTGTACGGGAACACCAAAAAAACTTTTATTGGTTTCCTTTTTCTCGCAACCCATTCCAAAAGTTTGGTTTTGCTTTTTTCAAAAACATCAATATTGGGCTTTACTGTCTTTATTTCAAAATAATATTCGATGTTATCTCTTTTCATATAGAAATCCGCTATGCTCCCGGATTTTTGAAAAACTCCTTCATTAGAAGAAGCGGCCAATACTTCCTGTGTTTCTTCTGCAATATTTGCTTTTTTTTCACCATTCCGTAATCCATTAACAATACTTCCAATAACAGCTCTTTGGGAATTTGAAATGGCTCCTCCTACACCATAATTTCTAAATGCTTCTTCAGCAGTTTCAGAAGCAATAATTACGGAAACATCCTCATAAATAGACATACCAAGGGTAGTTGCCATAGAATGGATAAAAGAATAAGCAGCAATTTTTTCGTTGTCTTGAATTAGACGTGCTAAAAAAGGCATAGAAGTAGTTTCTCTACCATAAGATTTAAGCTTCGCTTCTATTTTCTTTGATAGTAATTTCTTTATTTGTTGTTTTTGATTTTCTGATAAGGCCATTTAGTTACTTTGTATAATATCCAATTAGTCGTATTTTTAGAATTCGATTTAAAATATTTTTTAAAGAAATATTCCCTTTTCCTTGTTCTTTTACTATGGTTCTAATCTAATATTAAAAATTATTTTTTCTTATTTTTTTCCTTTAAATGAAAAATTATTTCCGAATATGCATTTCTATCTTTTTCTACACGATTTAATACAGGTCGTTTGTACTGATTAACAATTTGCATTCCAGCTAATTCTACAATCTGGGGATAAATTCCGTATTTATCATTTGCAACTAAGAAAACGTTGTAGTCCTCTTTTAAATACTTCTTGCAATTATTCAAAACTTCTGCAATTCCTTGTTTATAGCTCTCTCTTGCTTCTTTGCCCTGACCTTTGTAAAGAGGACCTATTTCTAACTCGTCTCTTCTTTCAAAACCAAATAAATCATAGGAATATGCATGTTGTTCATGATAATCGATTAAACCAACATATGGTGGACTTGAAAAAACCCCGTCAATTTTTCTCTCTTCTAATATTTTTGTAAAGTCGGGCTTTTTATTTCTTAACTCCGAAAAAATATCGATTGTTCTACTATCTCCTGTCAAACAAATTTGGTTTGTTTCAGTTCTTAATTGATTAAATTGAGCTAATCGGTTAATAGTGTCTTTTGTATATCGATTAAACCATCCCGAGATACTGAATAGAGGTTTACAGATTTTACCATGTTTCTTACAGTAATAAGTAGTTGTTTGTGGTTCAAGCAATGTTCCTAAATCGGAGTGTGTGGTAGCTCTACAAGAACGAATAGTTCTACTTAAAATAATGCTTAAAATACGTTTGGTTGCAACATTCTTAATCTCTCTTATTTCGTTAAAAACAAAATCAATCTCATCGCGAACTTCTTTTATAAACCATTTACCTAAAAAACTCTCTGATTGTTCTTGTTTCAGTTGAATGCCATATTCGGAAATTAATTTTTGATATGTAAACAAGAACTCTTTTTCTTTTTCGCTGCCGTACATTTTTTCATTAATTTCTTTCCGACGAACTTTAAGTTTAAATTCAGGAGAAGGAAAAAATTTGCTGTTGAAAAGCTTCAACTCTTCTAAAAGTTTATTTTCAAATTCAACTGTTTGTCTTTCTGCTAAAAATGCATCTAATTTTTCACTAATGTTTTTTGCTGTTTTTTCTACATCTTTTAAATCATATCTTCCTATTTTTGAATTACTTATATGTGCATTGAAAGCAGAAACATCAATTCCTACAGCATTTAATCCTAATTCGTTAGCTTGTACTAAAGTTGTTCCTGATCCACAAAATGGGTCTAATATGGTTTCTCCTTTTTTAAAGAAAACTTCAGTTTTAAAGCTATCTATATGATCATCGATGAAGTATTCTACAAGTTGAGGAATGAATTTCCCTTTATAAGGATGAAGCCTGTGAACGTGTTTAGTAGTTTCAGATTCCGTATATTCCGAAAAGGATAAAGTCCAATTTAAATCTTGCCCAAGTTTATCTTTCCATCTCTCTTCCTTCCTTCTATTATTCTTTCCGTAGTAGGTAATTAAGTCTTCTTTAGCTACTTGGGTGCCTCCATCTTTTTCTATTTTTTCTATCCTTCCATACTGAATTAAATAGGAAATATTTGAAGTGGTAACTTCTTTTTTTAAATAAGAAGTAGCCCAATCGCTTGCTTCCTTTATGGTAAGTAGTTCTTGCATATATAATTTTTTCCTTATTTTATACTTTTTGTTTTAGATATTCAGTTTTTTGTTCAGCAAGTGTTAATACTTATTTGTCACTATTGTCTCGTACAATTTTCTTGCAATTAAATTACTGTAAAATTCATTTCCATTTCTACTCAGATTTGCGGAATCTAAATCTAACTTTGCAGCTAATTGAGTCAATGCATATTTGTTCTCTTTTCTTAAAGTAAATTTAATTTTCCAAAAGTTTCTTTTATCTAAACTGTACTTATTTACCTGTCAACAGTAGACAAACATATGAAATTATCTTTTAAATCTACAACTTTTAATATGAAAAAGCAACCTCTAATTAGAGATATCATTTAATAACTGGTTTTGCCGACTCTGATTCAACATATAAGCTGTTCAGACAGACTTTTTGTGAACTAATTAAATGTTCGTCAATCTTAGTTCTTTTACGCTCCCTTCTCTTTACTCCTATTCACAATAAAAACCCCAATAAAAACCAGTGCAATAGCAATTCCTTTGAGTAATCCAAAAGCATCAACTCCTATTATAGACGCTGCGATAGTGGCCACGATGGGCTGAACGTTGTTGTACATACTGGCAACTGTGGGGCGTAAATTCTTCTGTCCTATTGGGACCATCAGATAGGTGAAAAAAGTGCTGCCCAGAACTACAAATGCTATGTCCCTGTAAACAGAAAATGGAATAACGGAATAATCAATATACAGAAACTCCGACTGACCAAAAGGGAGGTAGACGATGGAAGCGAAAAGAAACATCCACTTCATCAATGTGACAGGCGAGTATTTTTCGACAAAGTTTTTAAAGAAAACAAAATAGATTGCATAACTGGTTTGAGACAAAAAAATCAAGAGAATTCCTATCAGGTTTCTGTTGGATGTACTGTCAGCGGAATCTAACTTGGTGCTGCTCACAATAATCAGAATTGCACCTGCACCACCTACTATTACGCCCAAAAGTTTTTTGAGAGTGATGGGTTCTTTCAAATAAAATGCAGCTATCACCATGGTGATGATGGGCAGAAAAGTAGTAACGATGGAGGCATTGATGGGGGAAGTCATGGAGACTCCGGTGATAAAAATTGCCTGATTGAAAACAATGGCAAAAAGAGAAGCCACAAATATCAGGAAAAGATCGCGCGGGGGCACTTTTTCTCTATTAACAAAAAAAGAAGCTACCCAAAATGCTATTGCAGTTCCGCCCAGACGAAATGATACCAAAGATAAATAACCTATGGCACCAAACATCATAATGCTTTTTGAGAGGGGAGCCATTAAACCCCATGCGATGTTTGCCCCCATCATGGCAAGGTGCCCTTTTCCCTTTTTACTAATCATTTAAAAAAATGGGTGAATTGTACTGTTTCCCTGTGATTATCCATTGTTCGGTTTAATCAATAAACTCAGAATTAGTTCGACTTAGTGATTCCCAATGTTTTTTTGCAGTGATTGTTCCACATCAATTGGTCCATAATAGGGTTCAACATGAATTCCTATATGTGATTGTTTGCCTAACTTGTTCCTCAGTGATTTTTCAATTTGAGTTGCTATTTCATGTGATGATTCAACTGTTAAATATTTATCTACTTTGATGTGAACTTCAACTGCAAATATAGCTCCGATTTTTCTGGTCTTTAAATTATGAAACCCTAAGACTCCGGGAGTGTTTTTAATAATTTCGGTAATATTACTTTCTGTTTCTTCAGGAAGAGCACTTTCCATCAGCTCCTTAATGCTTGGATTTGCAATATTCCAAGCTACTTTAAAAATAAAGAAACTAACGATTATTCCTGCTATTGGATCTAAAACTCTCCACTGTTCTCCCAAAAGAATTGCGCCTGAAACACCTAAAGCAGTTCCTATTGATGAGAATGCATCAGACCGATGGTGCCATGCGTTGGCAACCATGGCTTGACTATTTACTTTCACTCCAATTATTTTTGTATACCAATATAACCCTTCTTTAGCGATTATTGATATTAATGCAGCATAGAGAGCGATATAACCTGGCTGTTCTATAATTTCTCCATTAATTGAATCAAATACTTTCTTAGCACCTGACCAGAAAATACCTGCACCTACAATCATCAATGCAAAACTAATCAGCATGGTTGCAAATGTCTCATATTTCCCATGTCCATATTGATGATTTTTGTCGCGCTCCTTGCCTGATACTTTAATAAAAACTAATACAATTATATCTGTAACCAAGTCAGATAAAGAATGGACTCCATCAGCAATCATTGCGGAACTTTTCCCAATAACACCTGCAAGTATCTTAGCAACCGTCAACAATAAGTTTAAAACAGAACCAACTAAGGTTGCATTTCTAATTATTTTTATTCTGCTTTCGTTATTCATAATCTATTGTAGATTTTAGTGCACATAAAATGCTCCACCATATTGAGACATGCTGGAATGCGCTTAATTTGAATATTCTTTAGGATAGATTCCCTAACACTTCCTCAACTGCCAATTTCAATCCATCTGCATTCTTTCCTCCTGCGGTAGCAAAATGAGGTTGACCTCCCCCACCACCTTGGATTTGTTTGGCAGCTTGACGAATGATATTGCCGGCATGTAATCCTTTTTTCACCAATTCTTCCCCAATCATCACAGTTAGATTGGGTTTGTTGTCAATCACAGTACCAACAACAAAAAACAAATTGTCGTTGAATTCACCTTTTAATTGAAAAGCAATATTTTTGACAATATCGGGCGAAACATCGGTGAATACGGCACTAAAAACATTCACGCCATCTTTCATCTCTTTGGATGAGATAAGCGACTGCTTGAGGCTTTTTGCCTTTTCGAGTTCAAACTCGTAAATAGCCTTTTTCATCTCTTCGTTTTCTGCTATCAAACGTTGCAGAGCGCCTTCAATATCGGGCGTGTTGTTGAGCAACTCTCTTATATGAACCAGCATATCTTCTTTTTTGTAGATATACTCATCGCATGCTTTTCCCGTGATAGCTTCAATTCGTCGCACTCCGGCTGCAATGGCACCTTCGCTCACAATACGGAAAAGCCCGATGCGTCCTGTGGATGATATATGCGTTCCTCCACACAATTCGATGGACGTTCCAAAGCGAATGGTACGTACTTCCTCATCGTATTTCTCACCAAAAAGCGCTATGGCGCCCATATCTTTGGCACTTTGTAGGGGCACACTACGGGTTTCTTCTATAGCGATGTTCTCACGAATTTTGCGGTTGACAAACTGTTCCACTTTGCGAATCTCCTCATCGGTCACTTTTTGAAAATGAGAAAAGTCAAAGCGCAACAGTTGTTCGGATACGAACGATCCCTTCTGCTCTACATGATTGCCTAACACTTTGCGCAATGCCTCGTGCATCAGGTGCGTGGCAGTATGGTTTGCTTCGATCGCGGTGCGCCTCTCTGTGTCGATGCGTAATGTGAAAGTGTCAGCTATGTTTGTAGGTAATTTCTTAACCAAATGTACAGCTAAGTTATTTTCTCTTTTAGTATCGAATATCTCAATTTTTTCGTCACTCTCGGTGGAGGTCATCCAACCACTATCTCCCACTTGTCCACCCTGTTCTGAATAGAAAGGTGTTTGAGAAAAGACCAATTGATAATACTCTTTTTTCTTTTGTTTCACTTTTCGGTAACGAAGAATTTCGGCATCAGTTTCTGTAAAATCGTAGCCTATAAAGATGGGTTCTCCATCGTGCACTTTTGTCCAATCACCTGTTTCAACAACAGCCGCATTGCGTGCACGATCTTTCTGTTTCTTCATTTCGGAGGTAAAGCCTTCATGATCCACCGTCATGCCATTTTCGCGCAAGATTAGTTCCGTAAGGTCCAGTGGAAAACCAAATGTATCGTATAATTGAAAAGCAGTTGTTCCTTCCAATATCAGATTGTTCTCTTTTTTATGTTGCTCCATTTGTCTATCAAGCAAGCGAATGCCTGTTTCTAATGTACGCAGGAATGATTCTTCCTCTTCTTTTATCACTTTCTCAATCAGAGTCTTTTGAGCAATCAATTCTGGATATGCATCGCCCATCACTTCAATCAATGCGGAAAGGAGTTTGTACATAAACCCTTCATGCATATTCAGAAAAGTGTATCCGTAACGAACGGCGCGTCGCAAAATGCGACGAATTACGTAGCCAGCTTTTGCATTGGATGGAAGTTGTCCGTCGGTAATAGAAAATGCGATAGTGCGCACGTGATCAGCAATTACACGCATGGCAATATCTTTCTTCTCATCTTCGCCATAAGTAGACTTACTTATTTCCGCAATTTTTTTGATGATAGGTTGGAAAACATCGGTATCGTAATTCGATAATTTGCCTTGAACAGCCATACATAATCGTTCGAAACCCATACCTGTGTCAATCACCTTTGCCGGAAGTTCTTCAAGAGTTCTGTCCGCTTTGCGGTTGTATTGCATAAACACCAAGTTCCATATTTCTATTACTTGTGGGTGATCTTTGTTTATTAATTCCAGAGCACTCACTTTCTTCCGTTCCTCATCGGGGCGCAAGTCAATATGTATTTCGGAGCAAGGACCACACGGACCGGTATCGCCCATTTCCCAAAAATTATCTTTTTTATCTCCGTTTATAATTCTATCGGTTGGCAGGAACTTCTCCCAATGTTCGGCTGCTTCGTTGTCTCTTTCCAGATTTTCGGATTTGTCGCCCTCAAAAACCGTAGCGTACAATCGGGTTTTATCCAGTTTAAGTTCATCGGTTAAATACTCCCAAGCCCATGCAATGGCTTCTTTTTTAAAATAATCGCCAAACGACCAGTTGCCCAACATTTCAAACATGGTGTGATGATAGGTATCGTGTCCTACTTCTTCCAAATCGTTGTGTTTACCGCTCACACGCAAACATTTTTGTGAATCGGCAATGCGAGGATATTTAATGGGTGCATTTCCCAAAATAACATCTTTAAATTGGTTCATACCTGCATTAGTAAACATCAAAGTGGGATCGTTCTTAATTACCATGGGCGCGGAAGGAACAATTTTATGGTCTTTCGAAACAAAAAAATCCTTAAACGATTGGCGTATCTCTTTTGAAGTCATCATAGATTAAAAAAAATAAAAAAAAGTTCGGTGTTAAAAACAGAATAGTAAGATAAGTTTTCCCATTTTCAACATTGCAAAGATAGATATCTAATAAACAGTTTGCAAAGTTACTTTAAAAAGTTTATTTTTGTTGGGTCTTGCAGGATAATTGTAACTTGGAGAGACTGAATCAGTCAAAATATTACTAAAAATTCATTACCGGTAGGAATTCATTTATAATCAGCTTTATGGGAAAACGTAAAAGAACAATCAATTTTGATGGAAAACGCCTTTTCTATTCTATTCAGGAAGTGGCAGATCATTTTGCGGTAAATGTATCTCTGTTACGATTTTGGGAAAAGGAGTTCGACAACATCAGCCCGAAAAAAACAAAGGGAGGTACTCGTCAATATACAAAAGAAGATGTAAAGGAGATTGAAATTGTATAGCGGTTGGTAAAAGACAAAGGGCTTACGCTGGACGGCGCAAGACAACATTTGAAAACAAACAAACCGGAAGAGGACCGTCGGATGGAAATTCTGGAACGATTGAATAAAGTGAAAAAAGAGCTTCATTCATTGGAGGAAGAGTTCAACAACTTACATCAACATCAAAAATATACCAAAACAGAAACAGAAAATTAAGCAATGAAGAAGACACCTTTATTATTTGTTAGTTTGTTTGCATTACTTGCATGCACTTATTCTAAATCGCCAAATAACCACCAAGCCACAACCCAGGATTTTTCTGATACCATTATCAAAATGGGCGCTGAATCAACTTCGGAGTATTTCCCCTTGTTAAAGGGAAAACGAGTAGCGGTACTAACCAATCAAACCGGAATGGTGGGCAATGTTCACTTGGTAGATTTATTGAATGAAGAAGGTTTTAACGTTGTTGGCATTTTCTCTCCCGAACATGGTTTTCGTGGTACTGCCGATGCAGGCGAGCATGTTGCGAGCTCTGTTGATGAAAAAACAGGCATTCCCATTTGGTCGTTGTACGATGGAAAATCGGGGAAACCTTCCGATGAAACCATGCAGAAATTTGATTTGTTGGTTTTTGATCTTCAGGATGTTGGCTTGCGCTTCTACACCTATTATGCCAGTATGGCACGCATGATGGATGCGTGTGCGGAGCAGAACAAAGAGATGATTGTATTGGACCGACCCAATCCGAATGGATTTTATGTGGATGGTCCTATTTTGGATATGAAGCATAAATCGGGAGTTGGTTGGTTGCCCATTCCTGTGATACACGGAATGACTTTGGGTGAATTGGCTTTGATGATTAACGGCGAAAAATGGTTGCCAAATGAACGTACTTGTGAATTGACCGTAATTCCTTGCAAAAATTATATGCGCAACATGCGCTATGAATTGCCCATTTCTCCCTCACCAAATTTGCCGAATATACATTCCGTCTATCTCTATCCATCTACTTGCCTTTTCGAAGGGACAGTCGTAAGTTTGGGACGTGGTACATCGTTTCCATTCGAAGCGTATGGTCATCCCAATTATACAGGATCAGATTTTTCATTTACTCCACGCAGTGTTCCCGGTGCAAAAAATCCTCCGTTACTCAATCAGAAATGTTATGGAGTTGATCTTCGCAATGTTCCCAATGAGTATATTTGGGAAAATGGATTTGATCTCTCGTATGTGATTGATGCCTACAACAACCTCAACATGGGTGATAAATTTTTTTCATCTTTCTTTGAAAAACTGACAGGTGTAGATTACATTCGCACCATGATTATGGATGGCAAATCAAACGAAGAGATTCGGGCGATGTGGCAGAATGATGTGGAAAAATTTGAAGAGCATAGGAAGCCGTATTTGTTGTATGAGTAATGAATAATGTGGTGTTGTGCGTTATGGGGTATGTGGTTTGAGGGCTTGAAAACAGCAAGATCTATGAACATGTCGAACAGTTGATCCCTGAGCCTGGTTCCCCTGAGCGAAGTCGAACAGTCAAAGTGAAATATATTAAAACAGATACATTTAAACACAAAGTACACGAAGAAAATACACAAAGAAAACGGAAGAAATAAATCCGAAATCATCCACCAATTCTCTTTGTGTCCTTTATGTCAACTTTGTGATTTTGTGCTTACAATTTAAACAAACTGAAAGAATGCATTTCATACAAGATGCATTTTTTTGTACTTTTGTAGTTCAATTATAAACAGATATGGAAATAGCAAGTAAATATAACCCGAAAGAAGTCGAAGACAAGTGGTATGCGTATTGGTTAGAAAACAATTACTTTCACTCCGAACCCGATGAGCGCGAGCCTTATTCAATAGTTATTCCACCACCCAACGTAACGGGAATATTGCATATGGGACATATGCTCAACAACACGATACAAGATATTTTGGTACGCCGTGCCCGTATGCAAGGCAAAAATGCTTGCTGGGTACCCGGCACTGACCATGCTTCAATTGCTACTGAAGCCAAAGTGGTTGCAAAACTTGCTGCCGAAGGCATAAAGAAATCAGACCTAACTCGCGAAGAGTTCTTGGAACATGCCTGGGAGTGGACGCATAAGCATGGTGGAATTATTTTGGAGCAACTAAAAAAACTGGGTGCATCGTGCGATTGGGAGCGAACCTGCTTTACGATGGACGAAAAACGATCGCAAAGCGTTTTAAAAGTTTTTACTGACTTACACAACAAGGGATTAATATATAGAGGAGTGCGCATGGTAAACTGGGACCCGCAAGCACAAACTGCCTTGTCTGATGAGGAAGTAATTCACAAAGAAGTTACCGGTAAACTATACTATCTGCGCTATGCAATAGCGGGAGAGAGAAACAAGTTTGCTGTGATAGCAACAACCCGACCGGAAACCATATTTGGAGATACTGCAGTTTGTATCAATCCGAATGACCCAAAAACAGCTCACTTGAAAGGTAAAAAACTTATTGTTCCTATAGCTAATCGAGAGGTTGAAGTGATTGAAGACGATTATGTGGATGTGGAATTCGGCACAGGCTGTCTGAAAGTGACTCCGGCACACGATATCAACGACTACATGCTGGGCGATAAATACAACCTGGAAGCCATTGATATCTTCAACGATGACGGAACGCTCAATGAGCATGGGTTGCATTACCAAGACAAAGATCGATTCGAAGTGCGCACGCTTATTGAGAAAGAGTTGGAACAAAAAGGTTTGATAGACAAAATCGAACCTTACACCAACAGTATAGGTTTTTCGGAACGTACCGATACGGTGATTGAGCCGAAACTATCGATGCAGTGGTTCTTGAAAATGGAGAAGCTTGCAAAACCTGCCCTTGACGCAGTAATGAATGATACCATTCAATTATATCCTGCCAAGTTTAAAAACACCTACCGTCATTGGATGGAAAATGTGAAAGATTGGTGTGTGTCACGCCAATTGTGGTGGGGACATCGCATACCTGCTTACTATTTGCCCGAAGGCGGCTACGTTGTAGCCGAAACAAAACAAGAAGCACTTAAACTGGCTCAAAGAATTGATCCGAAACTACAACTTTCCGATTTAAAACAAGATGAAGATTGTTTGGATACTTGGTTTTCATCGTGGTTATGGCCCATTTCGGTGTTTGATGGAATCAACAATCCTACCAATGACGATATTGAATATTATTACCCAACCAATGATTTGGTAACGGCACCCGAGATTCTTTTCTTTTGGGTTGCACGCATGATTATGGCGGGATATGAATATCGCGATGAACGCTGTTTCAAAAACGTATACCTTACCGGTATCGTGCGCGATAAATTGGGGAGAAAAATGTCCAAATCGTTGGGCAACTCGCCCGACCCCATTGAATTGATAGAAAAATACGGCGCCGACGGCGTTCGTATGGGCATGTTGTTGACCTCAGCTGCAGGTAACGACTTGCCGTTTGATGAAGTGTTGTGCGAACAAGGGCGTAACTTCAACAATAAAATATGGAACGCGTTCCGCCTTGTAAAAGGGTGGGAAGTGGATGACATTATTGAGCAACCCGAAACGGCACAAATAGCCATGAAATGGTTCGACAGCATAGTCTCGAAAACCATTGAAGAGATTGACGACCTATTCTCAAAGTACCGCTTGTCGGAAGCACTGATGCTTTTGTACAAATTGTTTTGGGACGAATTCTCGTCATGGTACTTGGAGTTGATTAAGCCGGCTTATCAGCAACCCATTGATAGAGCAACATACGATGCAACACTATCCTTCTTCGATTCATTGCTGCGATTGCTGCATCCATTTATGCCGTTTATTACTGAAGAATTGTGGCAAGCCATTGTTCCTCGCAGAGAAGGTGAAAGCATCATGATTTCTGAACTGCCTGCAAACGATGAATACGACAACCAATTTTTATCGGACTTTGAACGTATCAAACAAATTATTGCCGGTATTCGCACCATACGTCTTCAAAAGAACATTGCCAATAAAGAAACGCTAACGCTTGAGATATTGGGCAAGCACGCTACTGATTTTAATTCTGCTATCCAAAAGATGAGTAACCTAAGTACTATTAAAGCGGTTAACGAAAAATCAGACGGGGCTGCTTCATTTATGGTTGGCACCACGGAGTTTGCTATTCCTCTCGCAGAGACTATTGATGTGGAGGCGGAATTGAAAAAGTTGCACGCAGAATTGACCTATCAGGAAGGATTCTTAAAATCTGTTGAGAAAAAACTTAACAACGAACGTTTTGTGCAAAATGCAAAACCGGAAATTGTAGAAAACGAGCGCAATAAACAGGCGGATGCTGTTAGTAAGATTGCATTATTGAAAGAGAATATTGTGGCGTTGACTGATAAATAATTTTTTAGGATGAAAATTCACGTGTAGTTTATAAATATCTTTTTTTTAATTTATCGCAGCGTTCGAGTGGATACTCTTGGGGCGCTTTCAACAATGTGGAGAAACTTTACTTATAGTATCTATATATATCGACAATTATAGACCCTAAAACTCATCCCGTATGAATAAAAGCAAGATGATTTCGACCACTTTTCTTCGTGATCTCTCCAATTTACCTACTGCTTATTTCGCATTGGTTATGGCAACAGGCATTGTATCTATTGCTTCGTATAATCTCAACTTCATTCTAATAGCTCAACTTCTTTTCTATTTTAATATAGCGGCTTATCTCTTCATGAACCTTCTTTATATTTTAAGAATTGGTCTTTATCCTAAAGAATTCATGAACGATACAAGTGATCATGCCAAGAGTCCGGGTTTATTAACCTATGTTGCAGGAACGTGCGTTTTGGGTAGTCAGTTTATTATTATTGCAGGCAACTTTACGATAGCCTCCATCCTCTTCTACATAGGTAGTGCTACTTGGTTGATACTTATCTACACAGTTTTTACGGTTTTTACGGTAAAAAAAGAGAAGCCGCCCATAAACGAAGCCATCAGCGGAGTGTGGCTACTAATTATTGTATCCACACAATCGGTCTCCATTCTTGCCAGTCAACTGACTGGATATATTCCCTTTGATAACGATCTGGTATCATTCTTTGCATTGGCAATGTTCCTTTGTGGTTGTATGTTTTATATTATTATCATCACGCTCATCGTTTACCGAATGTCCTTTTTTGAGATGCGCGCTGAGGAATTTGCACCTGCTTACTGGATTAACATGGGGGCAGTTGCCATTTCCACCTTGGCTGGTTCCACAATCATTCAAAACACACATCAATGGTCATTTATCAATGATATACTTCCATTTTTAAAAGGCTTTACGCTTTTTTTCTGGGCTATTGGCAGTTGGTGGATTCCACTTATCGTTATTTTGGGCATATGGCGACATGTTTTTAAACAACTCCCTCTAAAGTACCATCCTCAATATTGGGGAATGATATTCCCCATGGGAATGTACACCGCTTGCACCATAAAATTATCGCAGGCTCTTGATCTCTCGTTTTTGATGGTGATACCTTCTTTTTTCATCTATATTGCATGGGTGGCTTGGGGTGCTGCTGCCTTTGGCATGTTTTATTCTGTAGGTAAAGATTACATTTTTATAAAAAATGTTTATAAAAAAACCTAATTCCAATTTCAGCCAATTCCAATTAAAGGCTGAAAGCCCATTTTTGTTAGTGATAAATACACTCAAAAAAAACTAAGCATCTATATTAAAAGATGCATTGTCTTCTTTCTTATCTAAAGATGAGTGTTTTGCCCCAAAAAATCGTAAAACTCGATAAATATAAACCTCTTTAAGCTAAAACACGTAGTTAATTAATATTAATTTATTTTAAAGCGCAATTGTTCTCTCAAATTTATTAGTGTAGGATGTTTTCATATTGTATATTTATTGCATGTTTATAAAGACAATAGCAAAAAACTAACAAAAAAACAGGTAAGCGTTATGATTACCTACTTCTTTAACTTAACACGCTTTTCTTATGAGCCTACTCAATAAACTCATCTACTTTAGTAAAGAGGCATCTGTAAGCCCGGATAAACACATTGTTACAACCGATACACCTCGTGACTGGGAACGGTTTTACCGCAACCGATGGCAATTTGATAAGGTGGTACGTTCCACCCATGGTGTAAATTGCACAGGATCCTGCTCGTGGAAAATATTTGTAAAGAACGGTTTGGTTACTTGGGAATTGCAGAGCACTGATTACCCTGAAACACGTCCCGACCTCCCCAACCACGAACCGCGCGGTTGTCCTCGTGGAGCCAGCTATTCATGGTATCTATACAGTGCCAACCGAGTAAAATACCCTATGATACGAGGTGCATTAGCCAAAGCCTACCGAAAAGCCAAAGAACAACACAAAGATCCCGTAGTTGCTTGGGAAAGCATCATGGATGATCCCGTTAAGCGTAACGAATACGTTAGTCAAAGAGGTTTGGGTGGTCTTATTCGTCTTGATTGGGAAGAGGCACAAGAGATAATTGCTGCGGCCAACATCTATACCATCAAAAAATATGGTCCAGATCGTCTTGCAGGATTTACGCCCATCCCTGCCATGTCAATGGTTAGTTATGCATCCGGAACTCGCTATTTGAGCCTACTGGGAGGCACAATATTAAGCTTCTATGATTTCTATTGCGATTTGCCGCCCTCTTCGCCCCAAACTTGGGGAGAACAAACCGATGTTCCCGAAAGTGCAGATTGGTATAACTCTTCATTTCTAATGTTGTGGGGATCAAACGTACCCGTTACACGAACTCCTGATGCACCTTTTTATACCCAAGTGCGATACAAAGGAACAAAAACTATCAACATATCGCCCGATTTTAATGAGGCAGCCAAATTTGCAGATCTCTGGATAAAACCAAAACAAGGTACTGATGCTGCGGTGGGTATGGCTATGGGATATGTAATATTAAAAGAGTTCTACCTGGATAAAAAGACACCTTATTTTGAGAACTATGTAAAACAGTACTCCGACTTACCCTTTTTGGTGAAAGTAGAGGAAAAGAATGGTCGATTTGTAGCCGGAAGAGTTGTACGAGCCAGTGACTTGGATGCAAAGTATGCCACTGAGGAAAATGCCGATTGGAAACCACTTCTCTATGATGAAAAAAGCAAAGAGTTAGTGATTCCCAATGGAACCATTGGTTCACGCTGGGACAAGAGCAAAAAGTGGAATTTAGAGATGGTGAATGTCTCAACCGGAAAAGAGATTTCACCACAACTCTCTTTTGCAAATGATTTTGATGAAGTGAAAGAGGTGGCTTTCCCTTATTTTGGTGGAGACGATTACAAACACGAATACTTTAATGCCACCAAGCACGAAGAGATTATTAATCGAAAAATACCCGTACGCAAATCACCCGATGGGAAATTTCTCTACTGTACAATATTTGATTTAACTATTGCCAACTATGGTCTTTCATTGGGACTTCCCGGAGAAGCTCCTTCTCCGGAATATACGGAGGATGCTCTTTATACACCTGCTTGGCAAGAAAAAATAACAGGCGTTCCCGCTTCGCAAATAATTTCCACCGCGCGGCAATTTGCCGAAAATGCCGAAAAAACAGAAGGTAAATCGATGATTATTATTGGGTGTGGTGTGAACCAATGGTTCCATACAGATATGATCTATCGTAGTGCAATAAATATGCTGGTATTTTGTGGTTGCGTAGGTCAATCAGGCGGAGGCTGGTCTCACTATGTAGGTCAGGAAAAATTACGCCCACAAACGGGTTGGTTGCCACTTGCTTTTGCACTTGATTGGCATCGCCCACCACGTCATATGAATGCCACCTCCTATTTTTACATGCACACCAGTCAGTGGCGTTACGAAAAAGTGGGATTGTCAGAATTGATTTCCCCTTTGGCCGACAAGGAAAAATGGAGCAAGATGTCTATGATTGATTGCAACGTAAAATCAGAACGTATGGGCTGGTTGCCTTCAAGTCCACAATTAAACGACAATCCCATTAAATTGGGACATCAAGCTGCTGAACAAGGTAAGGATGTGAAAAACTTTATAACAGAGAAATTAAAGAATAATGAACTATCGATAGCTTCTGAAGATCCGGACGATCCTAAAAACTTCCCCAGAAACATGTTTATATGGCGTTCGAATCTATTGGCATCAAGCGCCAAGGGGATGGAATATTTTATGAAGCATTTGTTAGGCGCACAAAATAGTGTGATGGGAGATGACCTAAAAACAAACGGTCAACAACTTCCACAAGAAGTGAAATGGCACGATAAAGCTCCCGAAGGGAAACTCGATTTGCTGGTGACGCTCGATTTCAGAATGTCCACTTCAGCCCTTCACTCCGACATCGTTTTGCCTGCAGCTACGTGGTACGAAAAAAACGATCTGAGTACCACCGACCTACACCCATTTATTCATCCTTTCTCCAATGCAGTCGATCCCGTTTGGGAATCACGCACAGATTGGAATATTTTTAAAGGATTGGCAAAAAAAGTTTCGGAGCTTTCTCCGGGTCATCTTGGAAAAGAGAGAGATGTAGTTTTGCTACCCATGCAACACGACTCTCCCATGGAGATATCAGAAACTGCCTACGCCAAAGATTGGAAAGAAGAGAAGGACCTAGAACTGAAGCCGGGCAAAAACATGTCCGATATTATCGAAGTGATTCGTGACTATCCAGATACCTACCAAAGATTTACCTCATTGGGACCGCTTATGGAAGAATTGGGGAATGGCGGAAAGGGCATCAACTGGGATACAAAAGAAGAGGTAGAGTTGCTGAAGAAGCTGAATCTATCTTCTATCATTGGACACAAAACCAATGGAAGGGCACTGATAGAAACCGACATTCATGCTGCCGAAATGATTCTTACGTTGGCACCCGAAACCAATGGGAAAGTAGCCGTTAAGGCTTGGGAGGCACTTGAAAAAATAACAGGACGCAAACTTCGTCACTTGGCATCTAAGCGAGAAGATGAACAGATTCGATTTAAAGATTTGCTCCATCAACCTCGAAAAATTATCACTTCGCCCATTTGGAGCGGCGTTGAATCGCATGAAGTTTCCTACAATGCCGGTTACACCAATGTGCATGAATTGATTCCTTGGCGAACACTCACAGGTCGGCAGTCTCTCTATCAGGATCACCCCTGGATGATTGACTTTGGTGAAAATCTGGTTTGCTACAAGCCGCCCATAGACACCAAGTCATTAAAAGGAATGATTCAAAAATTAGATGGTAAAGAGAAGTATATGATTCTTAATATGATGACTCCTCATAACAAATGGACTATCCACTCCACTTGGTCAGACAACTTATTGATGCTCACCTTAGGACGTGGAGGTCCTGTGGCATGGTTGAGCGAAGATGATGCCAAAAAAATGGATCTGATAGACAATGATTGGGTGGAGGTTTACAACCAAAATGGAGCTACGGTAGTACGACTGGTAGTATCGCAACGAATTCCCAATGGCGCAATGATCATGTACCACAATCAAGAGCGAACCGTGAATATGCCAGTAAGCCAAATTACAGGAAACCGTGGAGGTGTTCACAATTCCGTATCCAGACTTTGTCTCAAACCCACCCACATGATAGGTGGTTACGCACAATTGAGCTATGGTCTCAATTATTATGGTACTATTGGTGCCAATCGGGATGAATTTGTCATCATTCGCAAACTCAACAAAGTAGAGTGGATGGATCAACCCATAGAAGAAAATTAAAAAAAAAGAAACGCTATGAATATACGTGCACAAATAGCAATGGTTATGAACCTGGACAAGTGTATCGGCTGTCACACCTGCTCAGTTACTTGTAAAAATGTATGGACTTCGCGCAAAGGCGTTGAGTACGTATGGTTCAATAATGTAGAGACCAAACCCGGAATAGGTTATCCCGACGAGTGGGAGAATCAGGAACGCTGGAAAGGTGGCTGGAAGATCGATAAAGATCGACTCACACCCAAAATGGGCAACAAGCTGGGTATTATGAAAAATCTTTTTGCAAGTCCCACTATGCCCACAATAGATGATTACTACGAACCTTTTACATTCAACTATTCCATTCTACACAAAGGTTCGAAATTTAAAACTCCGCCCACAGCCAGACCCCACTCTATCTTAACAGGTAAAGTGATGGAGAAAATTGAAAAAACACCTAACTGGGAAGATGATTTGGGTGGGGAGTTTAAAAATCGAAGTAAAGAAACCAACTTTAAAAATGTTCCCAAAGATATTTATGGTGAGTTTGAAAACTCGTTTATTATGTATCTGCCTCGTATTTGTGAACACTGTCTCAATCCAACTTGTGTGGCGGTGTGTCCATCTGGAGCCATCTACAAGCGTGAAGAAGACGGCATTGTTCTCATCGATCAGGATCGCTGTCGCGGATGGCGCCAATGCGTGAGTGGTTGCCCTTATAAGAAAATATATTTCAATTGGGAGACCAAAAAAACAGAGAAATGTACATTTTGTTATCCCCGAATAGAAGTTGGAGAATCTACCATTTGCAGCGAATCGTGTGTGGGAAGAATCAGATATATAGGTATGATTTTGTACGATGCCGACAAAATTAAAGAAGTAGCAGCAACACCTGATGAAAAAGATCTTTACGAAGAACATCTCAATATGTTTTTAGATCCAAACGATCCTGAAGTAATTGCTGAGGCACAAAAACAAGGCATCCACCATAATGTTTTGGAGGCTGCAGCATCATCACCCATTTACAAAATGGCCATCGACTGGAAGGTTGCCTTCCCATTGCACCCGGAATACCGAACATTGCCCATGGTGTGGTATGTGCCTCCTCTATCTCCAATCCAATCTGCAGTCAACAGTGGAACAATTGGCATGAACGGCATTTTACCAGATGTGGACGATATGCGTATTTCTCATAAATATTTGGCTAACCTTTTCACGGCAGGCGATGAAAAACCCATTAAAGAGGCTCTTAAACGTATGCTGGCTATGCGCGCTTATATGCGCAGTAAAACAGTGGACAAAGAGATAAATACCGAAGTGTTGGAAGGCACAGGTCTTACTCCTGAAGAAACAGAAAAGATGTATCACCTCATGGCTATTGCCAATTATAAAGATCGGTTCGTGATACCTACCAGCCATAGGGAAGAAGCAAAAAATGTGTATCAACATCAATCCAGCGGTGGTTATCCGGATGGAGATAGCAACGACACTGAAAAATTTAAAAATCTATTTGGAGGTATCTAATTATGATAAAGACGTATAAAATACTTTCTCTTTTACTCTCTTATCCAAGTGATGAGTTGCAGAAATTTCTACTTCAAGCAGAAGAAGAATTGAGAGATGAGTCATTGCTTCATGAAGAAAAAATAGCTGAAATAGCCCAATTTTGCAAAAGATTCAATCAAATGGACCTCACCGATTGGCAAGGAGAATATGTACAGCTATTTGATTATTCCAGAAGTGTTTCGCTACATATATTTGAGCATATAAAAGGTGATTCAAGAGATCGAGGACAAGCAATGGTCAATCTCATGGAGTTTTATAAGGAGAAAGGAATGCACCTAACCGCCAAAGAGCTCCCGGATTACATTCCCGTTTTTTTGGAATTTCTTTCTACTCTATCACCCAGCAAGTCTGCCGAACTTTTAGGGGAGACTGTAAATATTATGGATAAGATAAATGTTGCTCTGAGAGAAAGCGAAAATCCTTACAGCTCTATTTTCAAAGCTATTATTTCATTATCAGCCAAGCAACCCGATAAGGCGATAACACGTGAGATGATCAAAAATGAAAAGCCGCTGGATTTGGATGCTGAATATGAGGAGGAACCTGTGACTTTTGGAGGATCTTCCTCTTGCTCTTCACAAGGATCTTCTGCTTGCAAATCAACACACAGACTAATTTAATCTGTTTCAAACATAAAATCAACAGATATGGACAACTTCATTAATAACCTACTGTTCACCTATTTCCCACTCATAGCCCTGGCGATATTTTGGTTCGGGATTATTACTCGGCTGATTATGATTAATAAAACCGTTCACGCTGACTCTACCCAATTTATTGCCGACAAAAAAGTGAAACTGGGCAGCAACCTTTTTCATGTGGGAATTATCCTTGTCTTTTTCGGACATCTCACACTTTTTATCCCAGAATGGGTTTATCATATGGTGATGACCACTGAAACCAAAAGAATTATTGCTTTAACAATGGGTTCTTTCTTTGGAACCATGGCTGTTGTGGGAATGTCCATTTTGATCATCCGACGATTTAACGCTCCGCGTATGAAAGCGAACAGTAGTATTTTAGACTATTTTATCATTATATTATTATTGGTAGAGGCTGTATTAGGGCTGACTGCCGTTGCAGGAACCGCCACAACCCCCATTGAGAAATATGCTGCCTTAAGTGAATGGGCGCAGGCAGTGGTTACATTTCAGCCTGATGCAGGTGCAATACTAATAAACCACTCCATCCAGTATAAAATACATATCGTTACCGGACTCTTTATTTTTATGATTTTTCCTTATACCAAACTGATGCACATGTTAGTTTATCCCTTTGTTTACTTCTTAAGATCGGGATATCAGTTAGTAAGAAGGAGAAGTTGAGTGGGAGGGCATTTTTTTTGAATAGGAGAAGATAGGTAAATTCTTGGATGCCACTTCTATTGAATCCCTTCAGGATTCATAATTATGAATCATCTTGTACCACGTATTTCGTGCAAGGTGGAAATTACTCAATAATACCTCAGAACCCTAAATCATTTTTTAATATACTGCCCAATTGCTTTTACATATTCTTCAAAAGCATCAATCCCCTCTTTGGTTACTTCTACGGATGTATGTTGATAATTGTTTCTAAATCCTTTTGTTATGGAAATGTATTTTTCTTGTTCTAATTTTTTTAATTGAACACTGATATTACCGGATGTCGCTTTTGTAACTTCTTTCAATTCATTAAAATCAGATTTGCCGTTACTAATCAGATAAGAAATAATGGCTAACCTGAGTTGAGAATGCAATAAGGGATTTAAATCTTCAAACATTTCCTTTTTTCTTATATTGAACCATTAATATAATACCCGGAATAAATACTGCAATTATAGCAACTATGCCCATTAATAGTGGTTGGTATAGAATTGGAATATAAAATCCTGCAAAGGCTGAAAGATTGATTAATATACCGGAAAACAGCAGTAATCTACTTCTAACTGAAACTCCGGATATGATTGTACCTACAGCTAATAGAATAAGTATAACGGGTATTAGGTTTTCTCTTAAAATCCTGCCAAATAGAAAACCCAAAACAAGCATATTTATCGATAAAAAAACCCAAGCATATGAAACTATTGCACTTATTTGATTGTGTTTGCTTTTCCTCTCTTTTTTAGAGAAATAATAGAATGAATATAAAACCCCTATTGGCATCAAGAGGTAAGGATACCAATTGGTAGCATAATACTCATTTTTGAGAAGCACAAATTGACCAATGGCTGCAATTGCGATTAATACGCCCCAAAGCATAAAGATAAATCCATTTTCTTCAAACTTCTTTCGTGCTTGAGCAATTACTTCTGTAATTAGTTCCAAACTTTTCTCGGCGGATAATTTTTCTGTTTTCATAATGATAATTTTATAAAGTGTTTTGCAAAGATAAAGTAGTTTATATTATAAACCAAATTTAATTGAAAAAAGTTTATTAGAATGGTAATTATTTTTGTTATGCATAAATTGTATTGTCATACTTCTTATTATTAATTCACTTTACTTTGAGGAATAACTTTTAGATTATGTATTTCAGTGAGCTTGCAAACGGATGGGACAATTTTGCTATCTTTGTATTGAACAGTATTAATTTAAAAATAAGAAATTGTGTTAACAGCAACAGTCCGTCTTACTGAAAAACAGAGTATGAATATAATCACAATAACCTTAAAATATTTGATAGTTAGTTTTATAATCTACTTTTTTTTTGTTACATCTAATAAGATTCAAGCGCAAACAAACGACGATGAGTTAAAGCTTGGTCTGGTACTAAGCGGTGGCGGAGCAAAAGGTTTTGCCCATATCGGTGTTCTGAAAGTCTTTGAAGAGGAGAATATTCCCATTACACTTATAACGGGCAATAGTATTGGTACAATTGTAGGCGCGCTTTATTCTATTGGATATTCGGCACAAGACATTGAAGATTTTGTGAGAGCGCAAGATTGGGAAATGTTGCTTTTAGATAGAATACCACGAAAGCTTAAAACACCCTTTAAACAAAATTATGAGCAAAAATATCTTTTGCAATTTGACCTTAATACAAAAAATAAAAAACTATCACTACCCTCAGGCTATGTGAAAGGTAATAATATATTGAATCTCTTTAGTGGCATCACTGCAAATATTCCAGATAGTGTTTATTTCTCTGATTTACCCATACCTTTTGCTTGTGTGGCCTACAATTTAGAGACTGGTAAAGAGGAATTGTTGAACTATGGACATTTGCCAACAGCAATGTTGTCGAGCATGGCCATTCCAGGGGCTTTCTCTCCGGTTAATTTTAATGGTATGCGCTTAGTTGATGGGGGAGTGATTAATAACTTTCCCGTGGATATTGCTAAAGATATGGGAGCTGATATAATAATTGGCATTGACTTACAACAAGAGAAAGACGAAGATTTGCAATTTGAATCTATAACTTCTATTCTGATGGGAATTGTAGATCAGATTGAAGTTGAAAAGCACAATAACAACATTGAGCTGGCCGATATAGTTATTAACCCTGAACTTAAAGGTGTTTCTACATTTGACTTTAAAGCAAGTGCTGTTGACAGTATCATGAAAAAAGGAGAAATGGCCGCTCGCAAACAGATGCCTAAAATAAAAGAGTTGATTTCGGGACGAAATATCAAGCGAAACAATAAAAAAGATATAGCATATAAACATATTGATGAATGGTTGATAAGAGAAGTCGTATTAGAAGATGAGTATCAAAACGACGTTAAGTTTATATTATCGACATTGAATATTACTCCAAACACTGTTTATACAACAAGTGAAATAGACGAAGCCACAAAAAGACTCTATGCCTACGGCAACTTCGAAATGGTGAACTATAAGTTGAAGCCAAATGGAATGGGGCATAATCTTGAGTTGATTATAAAAGATAAAAAAGAATCTAAGCTGATGCTGGGGGCGGGATTCAATACAGTTGATCTTGCAGTAATTTATGCCAACTATTCAAAACAAAACTACTCCAATTTTTTTAGCCTTATGATGATTGATACAAAAATAGCTATCAATCCTCAAATAAAGATGATTATGGAATCTAACCGTATGTATTATACTACTATGGGGTTAGAAATAGGTGCGCGATACAATAAGTTGAATCAGTATGAAGAGGGAAGTAGGACTGGCAAAATGGATGTTGTGAATGTTTCAGCTTCGTTATATACTAATAGAAGGCTTCAGAACAATATAGATTTTGGATTGGGTGCAACTCAACATTATTATAGTAATAGTTCCTATAGGCGCAGTGACTCCGACAATATCATCAATTTGTTTGATGTTGATACAAGCGGATTTTATTCAACGCTGTTTGGTCAATTCACAATAGATAGTAGAGATGATGTCAATCTTACCAGAAGGGGTCTTTATTTAAACACAAAGTTTTCTCTTCTTGTAAACAAAGGAGAATTCTCTAATATTGTTCCAATCTATGGACTAAAGGTAAATTCTGTAATGCCAATTAATGATGATGTTTATCTATTGGGCAGTTTTCACCATCGAACTTTGTTCAATACGGAGAGTCTAAGTTCGGGCTACTCCAATTATGCTGCCAATACCTTTAACTCTTATTCAGATTATTCTTTCCCTGTATTAGGACAGCGAGGCATCAGTTTTTTAGAACCTGTAAGTACATTAGGTGAGTTGGGCTTTAGAATCGGGTTAGATGATAAAAACTTCCTAACTCCACGAGTACAAGCTTTGTTGCAATTTGATGAGTGGAAAAACTTTGGTTTTGATCATTTTAATTGGAGTGCGGGTATTACTTATCAAACTTCTACAAGATTGGGTCCCATTGACTTTACGCTGGGATATCAAAATGAATTTAGCGATTTTAATTTCTTTGGTGGAGTGGGGCATCAGTTTTAGAAGAGTATTTTTATACAATAACAAACAGAGATGAGAAACTAAAGTTCTACTTTGGCTTCCCATCTCTGTTTTATAATTGGTCTTTATTTTATTACTCCACTTTCACTACTTTGCTTCTTTCGCCTACTCCATTTTCATTAAACGCTTCCACAGCAAAGTAATACTCTTGACTTTTGGTTAGATTTTTCATTTCCAATTCAGGATTATCATAAACTAACCATGTGTTGTACAATTTGTCTGGTGCTATTCCCCAAAATACATTGTAACCTTGCGCATCTTTTGTAGGATTCCAATTGAGTTGGACATCTCTTCGATCTTCTTTCCTATTTACTTTAAAGCCTTTTACTGTTCCTGGAGTCTTTCCGTTACCTTTACCAAAAATACGTAATTCTGATATTGAAAGATGTGGAGTGGGCACATGGATATTGGTAAATTTTACGTAACGTGTTTTTACAGGATTATCCAATTCCACGTAATCATTAGGTACGTCTTTCGTGTTTTCATTTTTATCTATCAACATTTCCCAATTCTTCCCATCTTTTGAAACCTCAATTGTATATTGATGCTTTAAATCAGGATAACGACCATACATATCGCTTTCATAATCATGATAATTAATCTGAATACTGCAAATTTCCATCTCTTTTTCCAAATCTATTTCAATCCATTGACCCGCATCTTTGCTCTGAGCAAGCCAAAATGATTTCACATTTTCGTCAACCATGTTTTCAGCTCCATATTCTTCTACAAAAGATGAAACTTTTACAGGTTTCTTGTAAGATAGTAACATCCATCCGGCAAACTCTCCCGGTTTTTCTGCAGATGCCGGAACAAAATGTGGGTAATCGCCAAAATAAGTATCTGAATGCATTAATCCATCTTTATCAAAGAATGTTTGAAACATTCCAATCCGTCTTTCCCAACCAACTGCAATAGCTACAGCCATTGTTGAAAAGTGCCAGTAAGTTCCATTTTCCCCCTCAACTGTGCTGCCATGCCCCATACCATTGATGAAGCCTCCCGGCTTATATGAAAAAGGATTGTTTGGCATATACTTGTAAGGACCTAAAGGGCTGTCTGCTATGTATGCTCCGTCTCCATACACATTAAACTGTGTGCCGGGTGCGCCGTATTGTAAATAATATTTGCCATTATGTTTTGTCATCCATGGACCCTCAATAAAACCCGGTAATGTATCTGTATGATTTTCACCAAAACGTTCCCAACCATTTTCTTCAGGATTCAAATTGAACAATTCATGTGTTTCACCAGGTTTGAAAGAGTTGTTCTTGTCAAGTTTCTTTCCTCTAATTGGCCATCTGTTTGATGAACCCCAAAACACATATGCCTGACCGTCATCATCGATAAAAAGATCGGGATCTTGCAGTTGCGTTAAAATTGAAGGAGTGGCTTTCCAGTCTCCTTTTTTTGGATTGTCAGTATATAAAACACTGGACTGCCCGGACGGATTTCCAAACACATAAAGCACAGAGTCACGATAATTGTGAGCTGCAGGAGCATTAGAACCTTCAAAATACCATTTCTCTGGTTTTATAAAATCCCAGTTGTTTAAATCTGTTGAATGCCAGTATCCCATAGATCGTGTAACAAACATATAATATTCGCCACGGAACTTGACTACTGCGGGATCAGCCCCCGAACGATAGGAAAGTCCTTCATGGGCATTATATATCATATAAGTGTAATCCAAGTTAAGTGGATTCGCATAAGTTTTATAGTCCTTTTGTGCTTCAGATGAGAAGCTCAAAAGAATGAAGAGTAAAGTTATTGTTATAAATTTCATGTTATTTTGTTATTAGGATTAAGAGCCCACTTATAAAAGTCAATTCTCCTTCCTTTTACCCAAATCGCCTACGAGAGGACTTTGGCTGAGTGTTGATTATTAGGTTTGCCCTTCGAAGGACAAAGGGCAGAAAAAACTAATTATCAGCAATTGAGAGTTTTCAAGTTTGATTCAACTTTTAACTCTTAGTTCTTAATTCTTAATTCTCTTTCTTCGGCTTCAAAGCCTCCAAATATTCGTTCAAATACTTCTGATCATTTTCGTCGCTATCGCCATAATAGGTTCGTAACTCATCCAATCTTTTGTGAAGATCTTTTCGCACATCGGCATACGATTCATCATCATAGATGTTTCTCATCTCCATAGGATCCGTTTCTAAATCGTACATTTCCCATTCGTCAATATCATAATAGAAGTGCATCAATTTATAGCGTTTGGTTGCTACTCCATAATGTCGTTTCACCATGTGTACCGATGGATATTCGTAATAGGTGTAGTATACAGCATCGCGCCACTTATCTATTTTGCCTGCCACCAAATCGCGAAACGATTCCCCTTGAATTTCTTGAGGAGTTTCTGTGTTTGTATAATCAAGAAATGTGGGAGCAAAGTCTAAGTTTTGTACTAAGTCGTCAATCTTTGTTCCGGCTTTAATCTCTTTTGGATAGCGCATAAGTAGTGGCATACGGAATGACTCTTCATACATGAATCGCTTGTCAAACCAGCCGTGTTCGCCCAAGTAAAATCCTTGGTCTGAAGTATAGATTACGATTGTGTTTTCTGCTAAACCGGCTTCATCAAGAAAATCAAGCACCTGACCAACACCATCATCAACGGAGGCAATAGTAGCCAGATAATCTTGCATATATCGTTGATAACGATAATCCATTATATCCTTCTCGCTCATTGTCGGGAAGAGTTTTTTAAACTCTTCGTCTATAGGTCTGTAAACAGAATCCCAGGCAGCTCTTTGCTCTTCGTTCATTCTGCCGATATTCAAATCGAACAACCTGCGTCCCCAAGGGGTATCTATTCCGAACTCTTCTGCAGTTTCCGGATAAATCTTGATATCGCCAATCCATGTCATTTCCTTGGCAATGTTCATTTCGGCAGTTTTTGCCGCTGTTCCTCTTCCCTCATAATCGTCATACAAAGTTTCCGGTTTTGGGAATGTCATTTTAGTGTATTCCTTATAATATTTTTCAGCAGGCAGCCACTCTCGATGAGGAGCTTTGTGATGATATAGCAAGCAGAATGGTTTATTTGGATTGCGTTTGTTCTTCATCCAATCCAATGCCAAATCAGTGATGATCTCGGTTACGTATCCTTCTATTACCTCTGGTTTCCCACCGTTTTTGATAAAATCGGGATTGTAATATTTACCCTGTCCGGGTAGTACCATGGAATAGTCGAAGCCTTGTGGCTTTCCATCCATATGTATCTTTCCAATCATGGCTGTTTCGTAACCGTTTGCTTGCAATAATTTGGTGAAATTGTCCTGATCCCAGTTGAATGGTTGTACATTGTCCACCTTGCCGTTTACAAAGCTATGCTTTCCGGTTAACAGCACTGCACGACTGGGAGCAGAGATGGAATTGGTTACTGTTGCACGACTGAAAATAGCTCCTTCGTTTGCAATTCTGTCAATGTTAGGAGTTTGGTTTAAACCGTGACCGTATGCGCTAATTGCCTGATAGGCATGGTCGTCGCTCATAATAAAAATAATGTTAGGCTGTTTCACCTCCTGGTCTTTTGGAGCGTAGCTAACAAGACCTTTGCTTAAAGCAATGAGAGTCATTGATTTGATTAAACTTCTATTCATAGCAATTGTTTT
>Ga0172381_10000813_pt1 | contig 38832 bp, 34 predicted proteins | sample Leawel6488metaG_FD_119754 | JGI IMG/M metagenome (GOLD analysis project Ga0172381, IMG submission 119754) | Leachate microbial communities from a municipal landfill in Southern Ontario, Canada - Leachate well 64-88 metaG | ecosystem: Engineered > Solid waste > Landfill > Unclassified | place... | reverse complement strand
TCTCCATGCGACCAGCCGAGAATCTCCTCGGGGCTGGCCAATTTAAGGCGGATGGCGGCGAAATCACTGGTTTTTATCGGGTTTAACATATATATATTAATTACGAATGGCAATAACCAATTATTAATTATTATTCTTCACCTTTGACGCCTTCTTTTATCTCCGCGATTATTTCCGGCTTGTCATAAGCGAATTTTTCTTCCAGTTTGATGGCTTCGTCAATTTCCGTAACGACCTCTGAGGCCGGGTTACCGCCGGCGCTATCAAGTAATTCAACGTTAAGACCAAGGCCTTTCAATTCACGGATCAGTACATTGAAAGATTCCGGAACATTAAGTTTTTCGATTTCTTCGCCTTTAATGATTGCTTCATAAGCCTTGCTGCGTCCCGGGACATCATCGGATTTGATTGTCAGCATTTCCTGCAAAGTATGGGCGGCGCCGTAACCTTCCAAAGCCCAGACCTCCATTTCTCCAAATCTCTGGCCGCCGAATTGCGCCTTACCTCCCAAAGGCTGCTGGGTAATCAAGGAGTAAGGACCGATAGAGCGCTGGTGGATCTTATCTTCAACCATGTGATTTAATTTCAGAATATATTTATAACCGACGGTAATCTTATGGTCATAAGGGTCGCCAGTCTTGCCGTCATACAAGAGAATCTTACCGTCTTCCGGCAATCCGGCCGCTTTCAATTCACCCTTAATCTGCGCTTCGGAAATTCCGTTTAAGGCCGGGGTGACCACGCGATAACCTAATTTTTGCGCGGCGAAACCCATATGCGTCTCCAGTAATTGTCCGAGGTTCATACGAGAAATGATACCTAAAGGAGAAAGAATAACGTCAATCGGCGTGCCGTCGGCCATAAAAGGCATATCTTCAATCGGAACCACTCGGGAAATAACGCCTTTATTGCCATGGCGGCCGGACATCTTATCGCCGACCTGAATCTTCCTTAAATTAGCGACCGCAACTTGGATGGATTTCAAAACGCCGGCCGATAATTTATCGCCTTCTTCGCGGGAAAATATTTTAATATCGACGACTTTGCCGTGTTCGCCGTGTTCCAGATACATCGAAGAATCCCGGACATCTTTGGCCTTCTCGCCGAAAATCGCGCGCAATAATTTTTCTTCGGCCGAAAGAGTAGTCTCGCCCTTAGGCGTAATCTTGCCGACCAGAATATCGCCGGAAGAAACTTCCGCGCCGATACGGATGATCCCCTCTTCATCAAGGTTCTTCAGTTTTTCCTCGCTGATATTGGGAATATCATTAGTGATAACTTCCGGACCGAGCTTGGTATCGCGGACATCAATAGTATAATTCTCGATATGAATGGAGGAATAGATATCTTCTTTCACCAAGCGTTCGGAAATGATGACGGCATCTTCATAATTAAAACCTTCCCAGGTCATGAAAGCAACGAGGACATTGCGGCCCAAAGACAATTCACCGTTATCAATGGCCGGACCGTCGGACAGGATTTCTCCCTTCTTGACTTTCTGGCCGACTTCGACGACCGGATGCTGATTGATGCAAGTCGAGGAATTGGAACGCAAAAATTTATTCAAATTATAAGTGATGACTTGGCCTTTCTTATTAGTCAGTTCAATCATGCCGGCGTCCGCTTTAGTGATTGTTCCGTCTTCTCCGGCAATAATGATATGGCCGCTGTCGCGAGCCGCGCGTTCTTCCACGCCGGTCCCGACGATCGGAGCTTCGGATTTAATTAACGGCACCGCTTGGCGCTGCATGTTCGTGCCCATTAATGATCTTTGCCCGTCGTTATGTTCCATAAACGGAATCAAGCTGGTGGCGACGGAAATGATCTGATTGGCGGCTAAACCGACAAAATCGATTTTACCGACTTCAGACATGCCCGGTTGGCCGTTCTTTCTGACTTCGTATTTAGAGACGATGAAATAACCGTCTTTATCGGTCGGAATAGTCGCGTCGACAGTGATATATTTTTCTTCTTCAAAAGCGTCCAAATAAACAATCTCATCAGTCACTTTAGTCCCTTTCTTATCATGGATAGTTTTGCGATAAGGAGTTTCCAAAAAACCATAAGTATTCAAACGGGCATAACTGGCCAAATGGCCGACCAAACCGATATTCGGACCCTCCGGAGTGGCAATCGGGCAGATACGGCCATAGTGAGTCGCGTGCACATCGCGGACATCAAAACCGGCGCGTTCACGAGTCAAACCGCCCGGGCCCATCGCTGATAAGCGACGCTTATGTTCTAGTTCCGCGAGCGGATTAGTCTGATCCATGAATTGGGATAATTGAGACGACATGAAAAATTCGCGAACGACGCCGATAACCGGACGGGCGTTCACGAGCTTAGAAGGAGTTAAAGAGGCGACGTCGGAAGTGGACATGCGGTCTTTGATGATACGTTCCATTCTCGCCAAACCGACGCGAAAACGATTTTGAATAAGACCGCCGATGGCCCGGATACGACGATTGCCTAAATGATCAATATCGTCTTCCGGTTCCTTAACTATATTCAATCTGATGATTTCGGAAATAATCAAAACCAAATCTTCTTTGCGCAAAATCCGATTCTCTTTCTTATTAGCCGGCAAATCCAGGGAAAAACGGCGATTTAATTTATAACGTCCGACCCGGCCGAAATCATAACGGTCAAAGCGGAAAAACATGGAATGAATGAGCTGGCGGGCGTTATCGACAGAGGCCAAATCTCCCGGACGGATGCGGCGATAAACTTCCTGCAGACCTTCCGCCTCGTTCTTGGCGGCGTCTTTTTCAATCGTCGCTTCAATATAACCTTTTTCGTCTTTATTTTTTACCAAATCAACTCCGGCGAATAATTTTATCAATTCCTCGTCAGTTTCATACCCGAAAGCTCGGAGCAAAGAAGTGACCGCGACTTTTCTCTTTCGATCAATACGCACCCAGAGAACTTTATTCGCGTCCGTTTCTATTTCCAACCAGGCGCCGCGATTCGGAATCACTTTCGCGCCGTAGCATTTTTTACCCTTGATAAATTCTGCGGTGAACATGACACCGGCGGAACGGATTAATTGAGAAACCACGACTCTTTCAATCCCGTTAATAATAAAGGTGCCTTTATCGGTCATGAGAGGAAAATCGCCCAAAAAGACTTCCTGATTCAAGGAACGTCCGCTCTTCTTATTCAGTAATCGGGTTTTGACGCGCAAAGGCGCTTCAAAAGTAATATTTTTCTCCCGGCTCTCGACTTCGGAGAACTTCGGTTCATCTAAATAATAATCTTCTAAATATAATTCCAGGTCACGACCGATAAAATCGGTAACCGGATTTATTTCGTCAAAAAGTTCCGCTAAACCTTCTTTCAAAAACCACTTATAACTATCCGTCTGGATCTCTATTAAGTCCGGCATCGGCATGACTTCGGCCAGCTCGGAAAATGATTTTCGTTTAGACATAGGACTTATATTTATGTAAATATAGAAAAAAATAAAAAATAAAAAAAATCTCTTAACAAAAAAATCCCCATCCCAAGTTGGTTTGAGTTTCGTTAATTATTAAATTAATTTATTTTTTGATAAATCACTTTTTTAGATAAAAAAGTGTTAAGATATTCTTATATTATTATAATAACTATTATTTGTCAATACACATTTTCTCCACAATTTCTTCACGGACGACTTCCCGGTCGTCCCAAGGGATTTTTCTGCCTTTCTCTACACAAATAAACTGCTCCGCCCCCTTACCGGTTAAAAGAACTAAATCACCTTCTTTCGCTAATTCTAGCGCTTTTTTAATAGCTTCTCGACGGTCTAATATCTTAAACAAGTCTTTATTTAACTCTCGACCGGCTTTCTCCGCTCCGACAGCGACTTGGTTGATGATTTGAGCCGGATCTTCATTATAAGGGTCTTCATTGGTGATAACTATCAAATCGGCATATTTGGCCGCCAAACTCCCTAAAATCGGCCGACGCGCTTTGTCCCGTCCGCCTCCGGCCGAACCCAGGACATGGATAATCCTATTATGACGGATGAAGCCTAAAGTCTGGTAGAGCTTAATCATCGCTTCCGGTTCAAAAGCGTAATCAACGATAACCATAAAATTCTGGCCGGCATCAATAATTTCCATTTTTCCGGCCAGTCCCCTGATTTCTTCCAGACCGGACTTTATCTGCGCCAAATTTAATTTTTGGTTCAAACCGACGGCCGCGGCGGCAAGGGCGTTTACAGCGTTAAACTCTCCCAATAACTTTAAATTAATCAGCTGGCCGTTGACTGTCACTTTGGTGCCGCTACCGCTCGCTTCCACCTTCGTCCCCTGAATAAGCGTAAAATCTTTTACGACCGCTTCGCTATTTATTTTTTCGAACAAGGAGGTGAGGGAAACTTGCGGATTTAAAGAATAAGCCATTTTCGCTTCCGCCCAAAAATTCAAAAAATAATCAGCGTGCTCATCATCGCCGTTAGCGATAATAGTCTTTAGGACTCTGGCCAGATCTAATTTCTTGAGCTGACTGGCCGGCTTGGTTATCCGATGTTCTTCATTAATATATTTTGTCCGGCAATTTTTCAAATGCGCAAATAATTTTCCTTTAGCGGCTTGATATTTCTCAAAACTGCCGTGGGCTTCGATATGCTCCGGATAAAGACCGGTAAAAACTAAGACGTCGTAATTGATAAAAAGATGCCGGAACTGCTCTATCCCCTGCGAAGTCGTTTCTACGACTGCATAGAGACATTGATTATTAACCATCTTACGCAAAAATTTTTGGATAAAGAAGCGTCCGGGCATAGTCATCTTCTTGTCGTTAAGCCATTCGCGGTTGCCGTCGGAAAAAACCGAGGTAGACGTAAATCCGGTTTTATAACCGGCGGCGGCCAGCATCCGGGCGATCAAATAAACAACCGAGGTCTTCCCCGATGTGCCGGTGACACCGATGACTATCAGCTGATTGCTCGGAAAACGATAATATAAAGCCGCCGCCAAATTCATTAAGAAATGATAGGGCGGCTGAAGGGCTTTAAAAATATTTTGAGGAATAAACGACTTTATCTTTTCAAGCATAAATATTATTTAGCGAAAAACATTTCATCGTCATCTTCAAACGGGCGACTGCCGCCGGACGGTTTAGCCGCCTGGGGTTTAAGCGGCTTTTCTTCTTGCCGACTAATCTGCTTATCCTCTCTAATCTTTTCTAAAATTTCATCCTCGTCATTAATCGCTTTATCCTCTTCCTCTGGAGTCAGCCTTAATTCCGCTTCCGCCCTTACTTCGGCCTCTTCACTGATATCTGTTTCTTTGCCGGTATCTTCATCTTCAGCCAGAGGCATATCTTTATCTGAATCATCTTCCGCTTCCGGCTCGTTTTCAGAGTCGTCGACTTTCTCCTTTGACTCGGAACCTAAATCCTCTATCTCTTCTTCCGTTTCCCGATCAGTCTTAAACACCAAGCCGCTATCTTCCTCATCTTCACCTAAATAATTATCCGGCGCGCTGGCCGTGACGCGATTATGAATCGGGATACCGATAATATCACTGCCGCCCATAGCTTCGTATTGTTCAACGCTAATCATTACTTCCCGCGGCTTGGCGCCGTTGCTCGGGCCGATGATTCCCGCTTCCTCAAGCATATCCAAAATCTTGGCCGCCCGGCCATAGCCGATTGATAAGCGGCGCTGGAGCATTGAAGTTGAAGCTTTCCCGGCTTTGACGATAATCGCTTTCGCTTCTTCAAATAATTCGTCTTCATCGCCGTGGTTCCCGTCAAGACCGACGCCGGCATTGCCGCCGACTTTCTGACGGTCAGTGACTCCTTCCAGGTAATCCGCCGGACCGCTCTTATCCTTGATATAATTAACCACGTCATTAATTTCTTCATCGCTTAAATAAGCGCCTTGAATACGTTTGGGTTTGGAAAATTCCGCGGACATAAATAACATGTCGCCCTGCCCCAATAATTTTTCCGCGCCGGATGAATCTAAAATCGTTTTGGAATCCACTAAAGACGCCACGGAAAAAGCGATGCGCGTCGGTATATTCGCCTTAATCAACCCGGTAATGACATCGACGCTCGGACGCTGCGTCGCGAGAATCAGATGGATGCCGATGGCGCGGGACATCTGCGCTAGACGAATGACCGCCGCTTCCATATCTTTTCCCGCCGTCATCATAAAATCGGCGAGCTCATCAATAATAAAAACAATATAAGGCATTTTGGCCGGACTGGCCGCATTATATGACTGGATATTTCTCTTGCCGGCTTTATTTAGAACATCATAACGGCGCTCCATCTCGTTCAAGCACCATTTCAGCGCGTTGATAGTCTTATTGACGTCGGTAATGACCGGCGTCAGCAGATGAGGAATGCCGTTATAAGTCGGAAGTTCCACGCGTTTAGGATCGACCATGATAAAACGTAAATCATCCGGATTGTTTTGATATAAGAGACTGACGATAATCGCATTCAAACAGACGGATTTTCCAGAATTAGTCGCCCCGGCCACTAAGAGATGGGGCATTTTTGTTAAGTCATAAAGCCAGGCCGTCCCGGCGACATCTTTGCCGAGCGCGACAAATAAATTATTCTTCCGGGTCTTGAAAGTCTCGTCTTCTAAAATTTCCCTTAAGCCGACAATCGCCTTGGCCTTATTCGGAACTTCAATCCCGACCAGGGATTTTCCCGGAATCGGCGCTTCAATCCTGATCGGATGAGCCGCGAGCGCCAAACTTAAATCATTGTTTAAAGTCGTGATGCGCGATAATTTGACGCCCTCGGCCGGGCGGAAAGCGTATTGAGTAACGGTCGGACCGACTTTAGTCTCGCCCATTTCCACTTCGATGCCGAATTTTTCCAAAGTCTTTTTTATTTTCTGCGCGTTCAATTCCGTGTCGCCGCCGATCGCCTTGCTGAATTTATTATTCAGTAATTCCAAAGGCATATCGATCCTGATGGACCGTTTCGGCCAGACAATCTTCTCCTGAATTTTTGGCTCTGTTTTCTTGGCGGACGGGCTGATAATCTCATCGGTTTCTTCCTCCCCGGTTCCAACCGCCTCCAATTTCGCCGGCACTTCTTTTTTCTGCCAGGCAGCCAATACTTCCTCCCGCGCGTCATCAATTAATTTCCGGCTTTTATTCTCTTCTCCGGACGAGGAAAACAAATCCTTGAAGAATAAGCCGAAGGGCCGAAAAATTTTTGCGAAGACGCTTCCACGGCCGAAAATCCTATCTAAAGAAGTATTGAAAACCAAAACCAGGGAAATCAGCAGTAAAGCGACCAGCACGGCCACCCCGCCCCAGAAATCGAAGACGTAGAAGAATAATCGGCTCAGATATAGGCCAACATAACCACCGCCGCCGCCCTCAAGGACAGAGCTTTCCCATTCCGAAACGGAAATAAAAAAATGAAATAAAGTCTGATAAGAAATAAATAAGAGGAAGAGACCGAGATAGTCCGTGAATCTTAAAGGTTTTTTGGCTTTGCGGATCAAGATTAGCGCCCAATACAAAAAGATAAAAGGGACGAGCCATTTGCCGAAACCAAAAATAAGCGTCAACCACTTAGAAATAAAAACGCCGAAATGGCCGGAGAGATCAAATAAGCCTAAAAGGCTGATCAGCCCGAAAACAAGCAGACAGACGATAATAATACTGCGCTTAGCCCGATCATCAAGATTGAATTCCGGCAAAGCGAGATAGTCAAACGGATTGGAATTTTTCTTTCTGCGACCCATACTGATATGATTATGATTAATGATAACCCTATTATATCATAACTGGACTCGATAAAAAAGCGCAATTTTGACCGGACGGACGCGTCGGGACACTAATTTATTTCAATGTCAATAAAAATCGCTTGCGGCACTTTAGCCCGAATTTTCTTTTCCAGTTCATCGATTTTCCGTCCGACCAGGCGCGGCACCCTGTCCATATAATCCACGGAAAACTTCATAAAATTTTCATAGCTTTCTTTAACTTCCTCATATTCATGCTCTAAAAAATGATGCCGGGATAATTCCTTAATCAAGGAGGCGGCGTTGAACTCGATATCGCATTTGATCAGATATTTATCGACATCTAAAATTGCCGATTTGAAATCCAAGACTTTCTCGACGGTCGGATCGCTGTTTAAGATATCAATGATCAATTCTTCGACTTCTTTCGGTACGGATTTAGTAATCAGATAATTACGATTCTTGGAGATAAGCATAATCGCGGCGACCCCTAAGAGCAAACCGATAATGATTGAACCGACCGCGTCCCAATAAGCTTGGCCAGTAAAATAAGCCAGGAGGATGCTGGAAAAAGCGATGCCAACGCCGATAACGGCCAGTCCGTCTTCATAAACCACGGCTAAAGTCGTCGGATCGGCCTCGGTCATTATTTTGCTTACTTTCTCGCCGGGAAAATGCTTTTTCAAATCACGGACAGCCAGCCAGAGTGTAAAAGATTCGATGACAAAAGCGATTAATAATATATAAAGATTCAAGGAATTAAAATGCGCTTCCTGCCCCGCCATCAAGATGACGACGCCGTGATAAACAGTTACGCCGCAGCCGATGAAAAAAATACCGCAGGCGGAAATAAGCGCCCAGATAAAACGCTCCTTGCCATAACCGTAAGGATATTCTTCGTCCGGTTTCTTGATTGATTTGCGAACGCCGATAATGAGCAGAGATTGGTTGGCGGTATCAGCCAAACTATGGACCGCCTCGGAAAACATCGCGCCTGACCCGGTCACGGCGAAACCAAAAAATTTAGCCACGCAGACGACGGCGTTACCGGTGAAAGCGGCGACGACCGGCAATAGACCGGAAATATGGCCGCGCGAATTTAGAGGAGTGCTAATCATATTGATAAGATTAATTTATTTCATCAGTCTTGGCGCCTGCCGCAATAACTCCGAAGAAGCTCGGGCGGCGCGTTTTTGCACGAGTGCGAACTGGCGCCGATAAACGGCCCGGTTCTTCACGGCCGCTTTCGCCCGCCGCAAAAGCGTGCCTGATTTCAAATCCGCTAGTTCTACCGCCAATTCCGGACAGCCGATAAAACGCGCGAAATTACGGTTGCGCAAATCATAAGCGACATTAATCTCCGGCGTCAAGGCGCCGGCGGCTAGAACGCAAGAATGAAGCATCATACCGATAACCAAATCCAAAGTACCGTAAAATCCTTTCTGCTTTGCCGGTTCTAAGTCGATAACTTCCAAATTTTTAATCTTCAGACGCGGATAAATCGCGTCTTCGTCCGGATGATGCTTAAGATAATAAACTCGGGCGCCATGCTTATCTTGAAAAAATTCGGCCGTCTCGCGATAGGCTTTTATGATATCCTTTTCCCATTTTCCAAACCCTAACCAACCGGAATAATTCAAATTCAAGCCGAGCTTAAAGCCGGGTTTGATCCGGCCGGGCTTTATCTCTTTAAGGCTTAAAGCCGGATCGCCGATAACTTTTATCTTTGACGCGGGGATTCCCCGCTCGGTTAAAAATTTCTTAGTATAATTTTCACGCACGCCGACAAGCCGGGCGCGGCGCACTAAAGAGATGATGCCGGCATATTCTTCTTTTCTCAAGGCAGGCGCGCCGATTTCCCGGATATAGCCGACACCATAAATCACCAGCGGCACCCGGATCGCTTTAATCATCTCTTTAGAAAAGGGCAGAAAATAACGATAAAAAATGCCGCCGCCGCCGACAACGGCCAAATCGGCGCGATTAATGGCCAAAGCCTGGCGGCGATCGAATATTTTCAAGACTTCAACCGGAAAATCGGTTATCCGGACGCCCGGATAGGCGGCCCGCAATTGTTCTTGGACAGCCAGAACTATCCCTAAATCCCCTTTATTCTTCTGATCCCAAACATGAATATGCGCGATTATCATCGGCTTAGACCGCATAAATTATAATTTTAAATTGGCCTTAACCTTCTTAATCAGCTCAATGGCGGCGTTTTCATCATTGTCAAATTTCAAGAGCCAATAGGTCGCCGTCCTGATAGCCGTCCAATTATAATATAGATCGATCCGCGCCTGCAGATCGTCCGTCAATTTTAAACCTGACGCCGCCAGATAAGAATCCAAAAACAATTTTTTCATCGCGGCGGCCGAAACGGCGTCGCTCGCCTTCCTTAAAATCTTGTATTCTAATTGCTGCAGAAAAGAACCAAGATCGCGGGCCAAATCCCCCAGACATAAATCCGTAAAATCAATCAGCCCGACCCGGTTTAAAGAGGTCTGAATGATATTTTCCGGATGGGCATCGCCATGAATAAGGGTCAAATTGCCGCCCCGATTAAAATAAGCTTCTTCCTTTTCAATAAAATAAGCATAGATTCGACGCAAATCAGCGGCATACTTTTCGGGAAAACGGCTGGCGACTTCCTTAATAATATTTTCCGATCCCGGGATAACCGTTCTGATCCGGGAATTAATCGGATTGAAATTGGCGCGGGTATCATATGGTAAGGCGTGAAGACGGGCGAATAACCGAGCGCTGGCGATAATAATTTTTTTAACGGTCGCAAAATCCTTATTTTTAATATAATAAAGCAGATTATCACCTTTCAACCCGCGATAAAAGGTGCCGCGGAAATAAGGGGAATAGAATAAGGGGTCAGGTATATCAATTGTCTCATTGGGAAAACCGGCCGCCCAAAGATATTTAAGCGCCAGATAAACATTTTCGCGCTCTTCACTGCTATGAGCCGAACAAACAATTGGAATTTTATCCTCCGTGCCGTCCGGCTTAGAGAAATAGGCCGTAAAACTGATAACGACGTGATAAGTCGTTTCCCAAACCATCTCTTTATACGGTTTGATCACCACCCTTTTTATATCGACAAAAGAAGGATAATGCGGCAAAACTTCTTTCCGGAACAACTCCACGACGTAAGCTTCGTCAAATAATTGCAAAATCTTGTTCATACGATTTTTTGCCAATGTTTTTTCCAGTGGCTTTCCCAAACTAATTTTTTTATCTTTAAGTAAATAGCTTCCGCCTCTAATTTTTTCTTTTTTGATTTTAAATCCGCAAACGAACGGACAGAACGGATCAGGTCTTCCAGCCCGCGTTCAATTTCATCGGGGCTCCAGGCATAGGGACCGTAAATCTTGGAAAAATCATGGGCGCTCGCCCACCAGAAAGTGCAACTGGCCAACCCTCGGACCAAATGCCAGCGATGCCAATAAAAATTCTTATCCTGTTTAAATTTTCCGCCTAAATCTAAGGCTAAATTAGCCAACTTCCAGAGATTAGCCTGAATCTTATTGCCACTGTCCTGCCAAAGGCGATAGGGCCGGTTATTCTTAACGTCTTTCAAGCTTGATTCCCAGGAAGAAGATTTTAATTCTACCGGGAGCGGCCGGCTTTTAGCCGATTTAATAAAAGCGGATAAGGTCGCGGTTCGCAGGCTCTTTTCTTTAACTATCTTCTCTATCTCCGCTGTCGGGTCTTCGTGGCGCAAGCCGTAAAGCTCGGCATCGGTCGCCGTTAAGATTACGACCGAGTTCTGATTGGCGCTATTATCCGTAACCGTTTTTTTCTGACTGGAAATTTTCTTCTCGGCCTGGAGTAACGGCCAAATCTTATCGGGCGGATAAGCGCTGGAAATAAGGCGGTCGCGAAAAACAACTTTTAACCCGCTCACGGCATCAAGATATATTTTCCCCGCTTCCGGCCGACGCGAACTGCCGGCGCTATAAGCGATTTCATCAAGAATGATCCAGGAATAGCCAAGACGTTTAACGAGCTTAGACAGGACTGGCGAATAAGCCATCTCCGGAAAAAAGAAGCCGGCCGGCTTAAAGTTCTTACCGAAATGTTTTCGGAGAATTTTTTCATTAGTCTTAATCTGGCGCACGATTTCTGTTTCCGGCAGTAGCGGCAAAAAACCATGGTAAGCGGCCGAGCCAACGAGCTCAATCCGCCCACTCTTAACTAAAAATTTCAAACGATCCAGAAAGGTTTTGGCTTTTTCATCGACGAGGCGTTCCAAGAGACAGCCGCTGACATTCCAGGTCGCGCGCAACGCCGGATGTTCTTCCATCAGACGCAAGAGGCGCCAATAACTCTTATCCAACGCCTTATGAACGCTGTAAGATTCGGCATTAGCCGGCTGATAAAAATGCAAAAAATTAAGCCACAACATAAATTTTTATTTTTTATATTTAAGCGCCGTCCGATAAAGCTCCAGATATTTCTTGGCCGGTATCTCCCAGCTATGAGAACGCTTCATCGCTCTTTTAATCAAAGCGTTCCAAACGGACATATGTTTATAATTTTCCAAGGCGCGGACGATAGTCGCGTAGAAATCCAATTCGCTGTCGGTCTTAAAAGTGAAGCCGGTTCCGGTTTTCGTCGCCGAATCGAGATTATCGACGGTATCATACAAACCGCCGATTTCCCGGACAATCGGAATACAGCCGTAACGCATCGCGATGAGCTGATTGATGCCGCACGGCTCATGATTGGATGGTAACAGAAAAAAATCGCTGGCGGCATAGAGAAGATTCTCTTTATTCTGATCAAAAGGCAACCAAACAATCTTAGCCGGATATTTTTTCGCCAACTTCTTAATCGGCGCGATGTATTCCTGACTGCCGTCGCCCATAAATACCAATTGGATATCCAGCGTCAAAAGAGAATCAATCACTTTCATGATGATATCAAAACCTTTTTGGAAGGTAACGCGCGAAGTCGTGCAGAGCATAGGAATACCGGAATCAATCGGCAAACCTATGGCCGCCTGCAGGAATTTTTTGTTATCCTTTTTGGCCGCGGGGTTAGAAAAAGAATAACGCTTCGCCAAAGTTTGGTCTTGCTCCGGATTATAGGCGTTATAATCAATACCGTTGATAATACCGAAGAGACGGTCGGAACGATTTTTCAAAATGCGATGCAAATCCTGACCGAACTTCTTAGTCATTATTTCTTCCCGATAAGTTTCACTCACCGTATTGATAATATCGGCCGACAGAATGGCGCGCTTGGCGAAGTTAACGGTTTCCAGCGCCGGGTCGGACAGATGCGGCAAGCGGGAACGGCCATAATCTTTAGCAGCCACCGGAATCTCCCACCAATTATGACCCAGTTGGAAGATAAGATTATGGATAGTAAAAACGGTTTTCGCCTTCTCTAAAGTCTTGGAATAGCGGAAATCCGTTTTTAGATAATAAGGGATGAGGCCGGTCTGCCAATCATGGCAATGGATGATATCGGCCGGGAATTTTAAAAGCGACAATAATTTCAAGGCAGCGACATTAAATACTAAAAAACGGGCATTTTCATGGGCTGAGCCATAAAGATGGCGATGCCGGGAAAAAAACTTCGGATATTCCACGAAATAAATCGGCAAACCGGCCATCAGATACCCCTGCCAATAACTGACGTTGATGCTCTCTTGGCTATTTAAGTGCAGACTGACATTAGCGGCCACCAAGCTTAAGCCATTCTTCTGTTTATCAATCAAGCGGCCGTAAAGAGGAGTAATAATAATAACTTCGTGGCCCAATCTCTTTAAAGCTTTAGGCAGACTGCGAGTCACATCAGCCAAGCCGCCGGTTTTGGAAAACGGCGCCACTTCCGAAGCAATATGAACTATTTTTAATTTTTTAGGCATAAGCGCGAATTTAGAGCGCAAACGGCGATAGCCAAGGCATCGGCCGCATCATCGGGCTGGGGCAAAACGGATAAATTTAAAATCAGTTTCACCATTTTTTGCACTTGTTTCTTAGAAGCTTGGCCGTAAGCGGAAACGGCCTGTTTGACCTGGGCCGGCGTAAAATCAATAATCGGCAGATGATTCTGCTTCAAGGTTAAAAGGGCGACGCCGCGCGCCTGGCCGACAATCAAAGCGGTCCGGACATTCTTATTAAAAAATAATTGCTCTATCGCCGCCAAATCCGGACGATGCTTTTTAATTATTTTATCTAATTCCTGACTAAGAAAAAGAAGGCGATCGGCCAAATCAACACCGGCCCTAGTCTTGATGGAACCATAAGCCAGGCAAGTCAGTTTTCCGCCTTCATTCTTGATTAATCCATAGCCGGTATCGGCGATACCCGGATCAATCCCCAGAATAATCTTGGCCATAAGCCGCGAATTTACAATAAATTAGAATAATAGTCGCCAACGTCTTCATTGTCATCCAATTCTTCAAAAAATTTATCAATCTTTTCTTGGGACTCAGCCGGCAATTTGATTTTATCTTTGGCGACATATTCAATTTCCGCCGCTTCCGTTTTCAAACCCTTGGCTTCCAAAAAATCACGAATTCTTTGAAAATCTTTGACGGTCGTATAAATTGTGACGCCCTCGTCTTCTTTCTGAAAATCAGCAATGCCGAGATCGATCAGTTCAAGCTCCAGCTCTTCGCCGTTAATCTGGCGCGCAGCCAGAACGGCGCTGGCAATCCTGATAACTCCAAGCTGGGAGAAATTCCATAAGACCGAACCGAAAGCGCCCCCGTTCTTAGCAAATGAGTGACGAACGGTCGAACCGCTCCGATTCTTATTATCGGTCAAACATTTGACGACAACCTGAACATTCGGCGGCACGATGCCTTCATAGAATAATTCTTCAATCTGTTCCCCGCCTAATTCGCCTGTTCCCTTCTTAACGGCCCGCTCGATATTATCCTTAGGCATACTGGCATCGCGGGCCCGATCAATCGCCGCTCTTAAGGATGGATTGGCGTTAGGATCGCCGCCTTTTCTCGCGGCAATCGTAATAATATTGGCAAACTTAGTAAAAATAGCGCCGCGCTTAGCGTCGACTAATTCCTTCTGACGATGAGTAGTGGCCCACTTGGAATGTCCGGACATAAGAAAATTAATTAGATTATTGTTCTCTCTGAAATAGTAATACGCGCTTAAGGGAATATTCCTCTCACCAAACTTTAGCGTAAATTGAAATAAAAATCAAGATGAATTATAATGAAAATATCAATAAAATAACCTAAAAATATGAAATCTTTGAATTTGCCGAACCTTAATGAAATCGTTCTGGCCTCATTGGATCTTTTTATAAAAAATAAACCGCCCCGTTTACAGATGCGACGTTTCAAACTTCCGATTGTCGTGGGCAGCGGAAACGCTTATAATACCGGATTAGCTCTCTTTGGCAATCGCCCGGCGATTATTGCCAGTGAAAGCAATTTTAAGCAAACTCTAAAGAATTATCAAGTGCTCATCAAAAGCAAACAAATGGTTAATGCGGTGATTATTTCCGCCAGCGGCGAAAAAGATTCTATCTGGGAGACGAAACTCGCCAATAAAAATGGTTTACACACTATTTTATTGACTTGCGACGGAAATTCGAGCGCCGCTCGAATCGCCGATGAAGTCATAGTTTATAGAAAACTTTCAGAGCCTTATACCTATAACACTTCAACTTATCTCGGGATGTTGCTTTCCGCCAGCGGCGAAGAAGCGGCGGACATAAAGAAATTCATTTCCCGATTGAAAATCAATAAGAATCTGAGGGACTATCGGGCTTATGCCTTTATTTTGCCGGATGAATTCTCAGCGATCGTGCCGATGCTGGAAATTAAAGGGCATGAACTATTCGGGCCATATCTATCCTTGCGCGCTTTTACTTACGGTGAAGCGCGTCATGCTAAATTCGTCCATCCTTGGAGCAAAGAACTGGTCTTCAGCCTCGGGAAGAATGAATATTTCGGCCTCAAGGAGAACCGCGTAGAAATAAAATTACCGGAGAATGCCGGTATCGGCCTGGTCATGGCTCTAACCTATTACATCGTCGGTCTCATCCAAGTAACCAGGCCGCCTTATTTTAAAAAGGATATTGCCGGCTTCTGCACCAATTACGGCTATAAGGCTTACGGACAAAAAAAACCTTTTGATATCATGGTCCCGGGAAATTAGCCGTTACGACTGAATAAATCTTTTTTAGCCGTTCTTTCCGGACAATTACTAAAAAATCCGCTGGTTGGCGGACTTTTTATTTCTTCTCTCCCTGTTTCTTAATCCGGTCAACAGCGATTTTCAACTTTTTAGCATCGGCTAAATAATAGTGCCGTAACGGTTTTAAATTCTTATCTAATTCATAAATTAAGGGTATTCCTGTTGGAATATCCAATTTCGCAATCTCGGACGCGCTGATTTTATCAAGATATTTAACGAGCGCCCGCAGGCTGTTGCCGCTGGCGGAAATGATTATCTTTTCCCCGCGCTTTATTCTCGGCGCTATTTCTTCCCGCCAAAGAGGAATAACGCGGATGACTACGTCCCGCAAACTTTCACAATCCGGAACCGGGATACCTTGATAAAGCGGGTCATGCTTTTGATTATATTTATTGTCTTTAGTTATTTTCGGCGGCCGGACGCTATAACTGCGGCGCCAGATTAAAACCTGATTCTCGCCGAACTTGGCCGCGGTCTGCTGTTTATTAAGCCCCTGTAAATTCCCGTAATGGCGCTCATTAAGACGCCAATCCGCAATTGTCGGGATATGCTCTTCTTTTAATTCCGTTAAGACTATCGTCAGAGTTCGCGCTGCCCGCTTCAAAAAAGACGTATAAGCGAGATCAAAGACGAATTTATTCCTCTTTAATTCCTTCCCGGCGGCCTGCGCTTCTTTAACGCCTTGAGCGCTAAGATCAACATCGGTCCAGCCGGTAAATAAGCCACACTTATTCCAGGTGCTTTCCCCATGGCGAAGTAATACTAATTTATACATAAAATCCTTTTTTCTTCTGATTTATATAATATCATTATAGCATAAATATCCTTGCCAGCCGCAAAAATAATCATCAATGAAACATTAATGAGAGAAATTGACGGTAAAAGCGAGAAAGTGATAGTATGATATGTAGCTTAATATAAACCATATCAGCGAATCAATTAAGCGACAATTCAAGAAAATCGGGGTAGAAATAGGCCTTGTCTTCCTAAAAACCCTTCATTTATCAGGAAGAATCCTGATTGGTCTGTTCCGGCTTGGCACCGGCTTTTTTCGTTTACTCTTTAAGGACATTTTTTATAAAATATTAGTAAAAATTTACTACGGAATTTTCAGACTGAAAAAGAATGATCTGGCTCATAGCGCTGTCAGCGAAGTGGCTAAGAATCATCTAGTTTATTTCTTTATCTTTTCTTTAACCGTCTTATTCATCTTTACGAATCTAATCGGTCAGAGCCGGGCCGACAGTCTGGAAACAAAAATATCCAAAACTGTCATGGCCGATTTGATCCCGGCGGATTTAGGTTCCCGGCAAGACGAAGAATTAATTGAAGAGACGGCAATACCAACTAATAGTTTAACGGCTAATAAAGGAAATCTTGCGGACTATCCCTGCCTCTTGGATAAACAGGATAGTTTGGCCGCCGCCGAAGATTCTGATGATGTTTTATCTCTAGCTTTTAATGACGCTTGCGACACGATCCTTAAACCGCTCTTTACCGGCGCTTCCACCACCAGCGGCGACACGGACGTTCCGCAACGCCGCGAAATCATATATTATGCCGTTGAAAATGGCGATACTGTCAGCACTATCGCCCGCCGCTTCGGTCTTTCCATCAATACCGTTCTCTGGGCGAATAACCTCAGCGCCTTCAGTCTTATCCGGCCCGGCGATTCTTTAACGATTTTGCCGACTAGCGGACTTTTATACACCGTCAAATCCGGCGATACTATTTCTAAAATCGCCGCCAAGTACGGAATCGACGGTGAAAAAATCCTAAGCGTTAATAATATCGGCGGCGGCTTGAAAGCGGGCGCAACCATAATTTTACCGGGGGCTAAAAAAATCAGCGCTCCGGCGGCAGTCGCTCGCACCACTACCCAGAGTGGCCTCTCGGTCATCCGTGATTTGATCAAGGCTCCGGCGGTAAAAGCTGGCGCCGGTAAAATGATTTGGCCGACTGTCGGTTATCGTATCACTCAATACTTTTCTTGGCGCCATACCGGCGTTGATATCGCGAATAAAATCGGAACGCCGATTTACGCGGCTGACGCCGGCATCGTTGAAATAGCGCAAGGCGGCTATAACGGCGGTTATGGCAACACTATCGTTATCAACCACGGCGGCGGCCGCAAGACCCGCTATGGACACGCCTCCAAACTTTTTGTTAAAGTTGGAGATGAGGTTGAAAAAGGAGAAAATATCGCGGCCATGGGATCGACCGGACGTTCGACCGGCCCGCACCTGCATTTTGAGGTACTGATCAACGGCACCAGATATAATCCGCTTAATTATATTAAATAATCATATGTCCATCTTTATCGGACTATTAATCATCGCCGCCGGAGTTCTTCTGGTCGTAAGCACTGAATGGTTTCTGAATAACTTCGGCCGAATCGCCTGGTTTGAAGATAAACTCGGTTCCGAGGGAGGGTCGCGCTTAGGTTATAAGCTGGTCGGGATAATTTTCCTGATAATCGGCATTATCGTTATGACTGGCAGCGGCCGCGAGTTCGGCCAATGGATATTAGGGCCGCTCACCAAATATAACCAAGGCGGGATGTAATCTTCGGCCAGACGGCCGAACGCTTGACCGGCAAAATATTAATTGCTAATCTTTTGAATCGGAGAGTCCGCATTAAAAATCAAAATAATGTCGGGCCCTTAGCTCAGCTGGCTAGAGCACCTGCTTTGCAAGCAGGGGGTCATCGGTTCGAATCCGATAGGGTCCACTAATAAAGAAAAATCCAAATTTATTTGGATTTTTTTGTTTATGAAAAACCTAATATAATTTTTATTATTCTTCCGACTATTGTGCCAAAGAAATTATTCTATTAAGTATTTGCCGGTAACTTAATCCGGCGTCCATCAGCAGCATCGGGAACATTGAGATATCGGTAAATCCCGGCAAGGTATTAATTTCGTTTATATAAATACGCCCGCGATCGAGAAAAAAATCAACGCGCGCAAAGCCCTGACAGCCGGATAAACGGTAAATATGTTCGGCCATTTTTTGGATTTTTTTAATTTGAGCGGAACCGATTTCGGCCGGAATAACGGCTTGTGCTTCCCCTTTTTTATACTTGTCGTCGTAATCATAAAAATCTTTAACCAAACGAAGTTCCCCGGGACGGGACACAATTAATTGTTGATTACCCAAAACAGCAACTTCGATTTCTTTGGGACTATTTAATCCTTCTTCAATCACGATTCGATGATCATGTTTTAAGGCAGCCTTAACGGCCGTTGCCAGAGCCGATGACCTAGTAACACGAGTTATACCGATAGACGAACCGGAATTAGCCGGCTTAATATAAAGAGGAAATTTTAAAGCCTTCTTTATTTTAGCTACTTCTTTTTGAATTTTTTCCGGATCGTCAGTTTGATAATCAAGAACTCCATATCTGACTTGAGAAATATTATTAGCCGACATTAAAGTCTTAAAAACTCCTTTATCCATACACAGAGCGGAGCTTAAAACCCGGCAACCGCAATATTTTATCTTTTGCGATTCTAATAGACTTTGCAATACCCCATCTTCTCCATACTTGCCGTGCGTCATCAACAAGGCGATATTAAAAATCTTAGAAAAATCTTCCAGTCTTATCCGTCGATTGGCCGCGGGTGATAATTTCTTAATATCTTTTACCAGATAAAAAAAACCATTTTGCCGGCGCCAATAGATAAGAGCAAGCCGATATCTCTTATAATCAAAATTTTCTATCACTTTCCCGGCTGAAACAACAGAGACGTCATGCTCGTTGCTCAGTCCGCCAAAAAATAAACCGATTGTTTTCATAGTTTTATGAGTAGTAGCTATATATTAACAAAAAATAACGATATTCTCAATAATACTGCTTCTTGACATTTTTTGTCATATTCTCTAATATTAAAAACAGAAAAAACCAGTTTATGATAGTTCTTTTAATTATTAATGTGCTCATGTCCTTTGATTTCGTGTTATCTCCGGTCTATTCAATAGAACAACCCCGAGAATATATTCAGGCAAACAGCCCGGTTAATCATAGTAACGGCCAAATGGCCGCCCTAATACGTTTTGAAGAACGTTTTTACTATTTAACCATAAGACGTCTGCCGCGTCTCCGGACAATTGTTCAAAATATGGGCGATATTAATCGCCGGATGATGGGGTCAACCTACTCGCCAAGATCCACCGACGGGAGATGCGCCAAGGACACATCTAGGCATAATGCGCACGGAAAGACACTGATTAATCCAGTCCCCCATCACTGATTCACTCAGTGGCTCATTATGCCCATAACCACCTCTTTCCATTTAGTCTAAAACGACTGAGGCAAATTGGGCGGATTCACCTGAATCTGCCCTTTTTTATTTTTCCGGCGAATAAGCCGATTGACAAGCTAAAAAATCAGAATTAATATATAAACAAAGCGAGGTGCCATGAAAACTATTTGTTTTTGTTCTTTCCAGGTCTTCGCTTATCTCCTCCTTGCCATCCCCTTGCTTTTTACCGTTGCTCCTAATCTCAAGGAGCCGCTAAGCAATATGGGGCTATCACTCGTTCTGAGCGATAGTTATGGCAATAAACCAGTTCTATTTTTTGGCTTTTTGGACAAAAATGAAGAACCTGGCAGATCGGACAACGAAGGAGCTAAGCGATAAGGGTATAATAGATGCTAGGGAAGGCCTATTATCCCCGTTTAACAACCCTATTCCCGGCTAATAAGCAGAAACCCTTGCATAAGGGCTCACCACAATGAGAATTATTTTCTCCCGGCGACACAAGGGCAGACTATCCATGTCTGCCTTTTTTATTTTTATTCTCGCTCTTACCTCAACTTTCCGTTTATTTCTAAATAAATTTAATCGGCTTTCCGCCTCCCCCTAAAAATGGTAAAATTATCATATGTCCAAAACCAAACCAAAACTTATCATCATTGATGGCAACGCCCTTATTCATCGCAGTTTTCACGCTCTGCCGCCGACACTGCGAACCAAAAATGGTCAATTGGTTAATGCCGTTTATGGCTTTACTTCTTTTTTGTTGAAATCTCTCAACGAATTCCATCCGGAATATGTCGTCCTGACTTTAGATAGAAAAGGTCCGACTTTCCGTCATGAGGCTTACGAAGCTTATAAGGCGACGCGCGTCAAAGCGCCGGATGAATTATATGAGCAAATTCCTTTCGTCAAGAAAGTGGCGGCGGCTTTCAGTATTCCGATTTTTGAACTCGACGGCTTCGAGGCTGATGATCTGATCGGCACTATCTGCGAGCAGACTAAAACCAATAAAAACTTAGAAAAAATAATCATTACCGGCGACCTGGACACTCTTCAGCTGATTGATGACCGGACTAAAGTCTATACGATGAGCCGCGGCTTGTCCGACAGTGTCTTATACGGAGCCGACCAGGTCAAGGCGCGCTATAGTCTGACGCCGGATCAAATCATCGATTATAAAGCTTTGCGCGGCGACGTCAGCGACAATATCCCCGGCGTCAGAGGCATTGGGGAAAAAACCGCTAGTGAATTACTGGTGGAATTCAGGGATCTGGACGGAGTCTATCAGGCGGTCGAAAAAAATAATCCGAAAATAAGGGCCCGAATCTTGGAACTTCTAAAGGCCAATAAGAGTAACGCTTATTTAAGCCGTGAATTGGCGACGATAAACTTAGAAGCGCCGATAAAATTTTCTCTCTCTGACGCTACCTTCTCTTCCTTTAAATTAGAGAACGTCTTAAATCTTTTTAGCGAATTAGAGTTTAAATCCCTTCTTAATAAAGTTAAAGAAGTAAGAGACACGCTTAATAAAGCGCACGACGGGCGGGCGGAAACAGAAACCGAAGAAATAAAAGTTCCGGACGGAAAAAATTCTTCTAAGCCGGGGTTAGGAAAAACGGAAACGACGAAATTCGCGCGTAACGCCAAAACCTTCAATTACCAATTAGTTGACGATGATAAAAAATTTTCCGTCTTCTTAAAAAAACTGAAAACACAAAAAAGTTTTACCTTTGATACGGAGACTTCCGGTCTTGATCCGATAACGGCCGAATTGTTAGGTATCAGTTTCTCCTGGAAGAGCGGTGAGGCCTATTTTGTCATAAATAGTGCGAAACGTTTGGCCGCTTTAAAGCCGATTTTAGAAAATCCCAAAATTAAAAAATACGGACATAACTTAAAATTCGATTGGCGCGTCTTAAAGAATCAGGGCGTAGACGTAAAAAATTTGGATTTCGATACCATGATCGCTTCTTATCTCCTTAACCCTTCCAACCGCCAGCACAGTCTTGATTCTTTAGCTTTTACCGAACTGGGTTTTGAAAAAATAAGCAAAGCCGACTTAGCCAGCTCCCAGCCGACGCAATTAACTTTGAACTTTAAAGCCCTGGATCCGGCCAAACTCAGCCTCTACTCTTGCGAAGACGCTGATTTTACCAATCGTCTCGTCGCCATCCTCTCTAAAAGATTAGGAGAAGAAAATCTGGAAGAATTATTCCGTAAGATTGAGATGCCGTTAATTCCCGTCCTCGGCACCATGGAAAATAATGGGATAAAGATGGAAACGGCGCCGCTTAAAAAATTAAGCGCGGCCGTCGCAGAAAAACTGAAAAAGCTGGAAAAAGCTATCTATAAATCGGCCGGAATAAAATTCAATATCAACTCAACCAAGCAATTAAAAGAAATTCTCTTTGAAAGATTAGCTATCTCGACCGATAATTTGAAAAAAACTAAAACCGGCTTCTCGACAGCGGAAGATGAACTGATAAAAATGCGTGAACTGCACCCGATCATTCCTTTTATCCAGGATTATCGAGAATTGAATAAATTACAAACGACTTATCTAAGCGCTCTGCCCCTGATGATCAATCCGAAAACCGGGCGTATTCATACCAGCTTCAATCAGACGATTACGGCCACCGGGCGCCTATCCTCCACCGAGCCGAATCTGCAGAATATCCCCACCCGGACCGAAGAGGGACAAAAAATAAGGAACGCTTTCGTGGCCGGCAGCGGCTATGAACTGGCCAGTTTCGATTATTCGCAAATCGAATTGCGTTTGGCGGCGCATATTTCCGGCGATAAAAAAATGATTGCCGCTTTTAAGAACGGAGAGGATATCCATAGCGCGACGGCGGCGGAAATAAACGGCGTCGCGCTCGCGGACGTGACGAAACAAATGCGCCGCGAAGCTAAGGCCATTAATTTCGGAATTATTTACGGCCAAGGGCCGCATGGCTTAAGCCAGTCCGCCGGTATTTCTTACAGCCGCGCCGGCGAATTCATCAAGAAATATTTCTCCGTTTATCCGAATATTAAGAAGATGATGGACTCCTCCATGAAAGAAGCGAGGGAGAAAGGCTACGCGATTACGCTTTTCGGGCGCAAGCGCCCTTTGCCGGAAATAAATTCTTCTATTCCCGCTATCCGCCGCGGTGCCGAGCGAATGGCTATAAATACGCCGCTTCAAGGCACGGCTGCCGATTTGATAAAGATGGCGATGATTGAAGCCGCCAAGCTGATTGCCGGAAAAGAGGCGGAAATAAAAATGCTGCTCCAAGTTCACGATGAATTGATTTTTGAGATCAAAAAAGATAAGCTGGAGACTTATATTCCCGAGATAAAAAAGATTATGGAGTCGGGATTGAAATTGCGCGTACCGATTATCGTCGAAGAAAACAGCGGAGCTGATTGGGGAGAATTGAAATAAACCGGAAATAAAAAAGCCGTATTTTAATAATACGGCTAATTAAATAAGATTTTGGACAACTCTGATAAAATCTCCAGTGCCAAAGAAATCACTAATATCAGTATGGAAAATAATGCCATAAAAGCACAGGATATTATCAGCCCGTAGAGCATCCCGCCATAAAGGAGAGAAAAATAGAGTCCGCCGCAGAAAATCAGAAACATTAAAAAATTCCGCATCAGCGTTCCCGCTTCTTTTTCCAGGCGGCGGGAAATGTACATTCCGTAGAATAAGAACGCCCAAATGACGCCGAAAGCCAGATTCCACCAGAAAGAGATAGAATAATTTACGTGAATTCTGACAAAAGTTTCGATATCTTCTTCGGTCATAGGAAGCACGGCTCCATATTTAGCACGGATAAATAGAATGTCGGCCAAACCAATCAATAAAGAAATGACTAAAATGGCTGATACTTCCCTCCTGATTCCGCGCCAAAATACTTTTTTCTGCGCCAAACGAAATTCCCCGAATTTCTTCTGAATTCCAACCTTATTTTCTTCCATATTTTCTTTTTTTATAGAACTGTTAATATCTAACCATAAAAATAATCAAATGTCCAGAATGATAAAAAAAACCAAAAAAACGGCGCTGACCGGATTAAGAGGCAAAAAAATCGCCCTGCTTGGCTTTGGTTTGGATAACCGGGCTCTTTTAGCATTACTGGAAGAACATAAAATAACGGCGAAGATTACTATCTGCGACGCCCGATCGTTATCGGCCTTACCGGAAGTAAAATCAGCTTATTCAAAAATAAATTATCAGCTCGGTTCGGCCAGCAATAAGAATTTGCATAATTTCAATATTCTCTTCCGCTCTCCGGGCTGGCCACCAGCCTGTCCGGGCATACGCGCCGCCCTAAAAAAGGGGCACACGGAATTATCCAGTCCCCTGAATCTTTTTTTCTCTCTCCACCCGTCTAAAAATATCATCGGCGTAACCGGAACGAAAGGCAAGGGCACGACCGCCAGTCTGATTTATCAAATTTTAAAAGACGCCAAAAAACGCGTACTTCTCGGCGGTAATATCGGCATCCCGCCTTTAGGGTTTTTAGATAAGATCAAATCAACCGACTATGTGGTCTTGGAATTATCGAGTTTTCAGCTGGAAGATTTGAAATATTCGCCGCGCTTCGCTGTCATTACTAACCTTTTTAAAGAACACTTGGCGCCGGCCGATCCTCATAATCCTAATTTTCATCCTTCTTACAACGCCTATTGGCGAGCTAAGCTTCAAATCGCGGAGAATCCGGAAAACAAATATTTAATCGTCAATCAGACTTTGTCTTCTAAGATAAAAGCGGCGAAAATCAAAACGAAAATAATCTATTTCCGCCCCAGCTCTCTGCCCTCGCTTTTGGCCGGTGATTTTAACCGCCAGAATATCGCGGCCGTGGTCGCTCTGGCCGAAGTCCTAAAAATAAAACCCGCTGTTTATAAAAAAACTATTGCTAATTTTTCCAATCTTGAGCATCGTTTGGAATTTGTTAAAAAAATTAAGGGCGTCAAATATTTTGATAATAGTTTTTCGACCACGCCGGAAAGCACGGCTCTGGATCTCAGGTCTTTTTCCGAGCCGATAATTCTGATTGCCGGCGGAGCCGATAAGGGCGCCGACTTCCGGCCGCTGGCCAAAACGATTACCAAACGCGTAAAATTATTAATTCTGTTGTCCGGGAAAGCGACGCCGCGTCTGCGGCGGGCGGTCTTAACGGCCGGCCTGCCAAAAAACCGGTTAAGCGCGGCCGCGAGCATGGCTGAGGCCGTTAAACTCGCCAAAACTACCGGCGGCGCCGGCGACGTCGTCCTGCTTTCTGCGGCTTGCGCCAGTTTCGGCTTATTTAAAAACTACAAAGAACGCGGCGACTTATTTAAAAAATATGTCAGGTCAAGAAGATAAAATCGAATCAATTAATAAAAATCCGGCCGCGAAAAACATCATCGGCGTCTTTGATTCCGGTCTGGGCGGTCTGACAATTTTGAAATATTTTTTAAAAAACTTATCGGGCTATAATTATATCTACCTCGGCGATAACGCCCGTCTGCCTTACGGCGAAAAATCGCCTGAGACAATTTATAATTACACCCGCGAAGCGGTGGCCTTCCTGTTCTCCGCCGGCTGTAATTTGATAATTATCGCCTGTAACACCGCGTCGGCCCAAGCGCTCCGCCGCTTGCAGCAAGAATATTTACCATCCGCTTATCCGCATCGAAAAATATTGGGAGTTATCCGACCGCTAGTTGAGGCGATAGCCAAAAATCCAAAAATAAAAGCTGTCGGTGTCATCGGCACGAAAGCGACGATAAATTCTAACGCCTATAAATCAGAGTTGGAAAAATTAAGACCGGAATTAAGGATAGAACAACAAAGCGCGCCGCTCATCGTCCCCTTAATTGAAGAGGGCTGGGCGCATAAGCCGGAAACAAAGATGATCTTGAAAAAATATCTGCGTCCGCTAAAAACTAAGTCGATAGACGCGCTTATCCTCGGCTGTACACATTATTCTTTTTTATATAAAGAGATTAGGGCCATCATGGGCCGACGCATCCCGGTGCCGCAAGCCGGAGAAATAATCGCTTTGAGTTTAGCCGATTATCTGGTCCGTCATGGAGAATTGGGCTTGACGACGGTGGCGACTCCGACATATAAATTCTATACGACCGATGATATCCGATTATTTAAAGAACTGGGAGAAAAATTTTTAGGCCGAGAAATAAAAAATTTAGAACGAGTTAAAATATCCGAATTATAAATATGATTATCTCCCTTTACGGCGCCGATTCTTTCCGCTCCCGCCGTTTCCTCCAAGAACTGAAAAATAAATTCATCAAAGACGTGGATCCTAATTCTCATAGTTTCAGCGTGGTTGACGGGGCCGGCGCGACTTTAAGGGATATCAGCGAGCAGATTAATACCGGTTCCCTCTTTGTTAAAAAAAGATTCGTGGTCATTGAAAATATTTTTAAAAATAAGTCAGAAAAAATCTTCAGTGAATTAGCCGTTTACTTGGGAAAATTCACGAAAAGCGAAGATAATATCCTTATTTTTCGCGATGAGGACATTGAGGGGAAAACCCTGAAAGCTCCGGCCAAAAAATTATTAACTTTCTTTAAGCTCCAGCCTTACACCCAAGAATTTAAAGCCCTGACTCCGGCCCAGCTTTTGACTTTCATTAAAAAAGAAACGGCGCTATTTAATAAAGATATCAGCGCTCCGGCCGCTTCCCTTTTGGCGAATCGAGCTAACGGCGATTTATGGCAGATAAGCGCGGAAATAAAAAAATTATCTTTTTCCGACAACGAACCGGTAATCAGCTCTGGGCTGGTAAAAAATATGGTCCCCGGTTCTTATGATGAAAATATTTTCGGCCTGACCGACGCAATCAGCGCGAAAAACAAAAAAACGGCGATCAGCCTGTTAGAAGAACAATATGCCGCCGGTCTGAGCGACGAATATCTGCTCACAATGTTAATCCGTCAATTTAAAATTCTTCTGCAGATTCGCGCCGCTTTAGACGCGAAGATAAATCCGGCCGAGATAGCCAGCCGCCTGAAGATTCATCCCTATGTCGCCAAAAAAGGCGCACTCCAAGCTAAAAATTTCAGCGCCCCGGTCTTAAAGAATTATTTAAATAGTCTGGTTCGTTTGGACTTTTTAAACAAGACCGGACGCGGCGACATCAAAACCGAGCTCAATTTGCTCATTTCCGCGCTCTAAACTGAGCCGGAAAGCTTGCCTTTTTATTTATTATTTGTTATATTTTTACTCGTAAAATCACGGGCAATTAGCTCAGTTGGTTAGAGCGCAACACTGATAATGTTGAGGTCGGAGGTTCGAATCCTCCATTGCCCACCAATCTCCCGGGATTAAGCTAATAAAGCCGAGGAAATACATAGCGCCGCCAAATAAATCATAGCGGGGTAGAGCAGTTGGCAGCTCGCTAGGCCCATAACCTAGAGGTCGTCGGTTCGAGTCCGACCCCCGCAACAGGAAAATTTAACAACTAAATATGCCTCGGTAGCTCAGTGGTAGAGCAAAGGACTGAAAATCCTTGTGTCGTCAGTTCAATTCTGACCCGGGGCACACAATTGATAAAAAGTAAGCCCAGGCGATATTTATATTATTGGGTTTATTTTTTTAGATAATCGCGGGGCGTCGTATACCGGTAGTACGCATGCTTTGGGAGCATGTTGACTGGGTTCAATTCCCAGCGCCCCGACATCTATGAAATATTTTTTATTCGCCAAACTAGTGCGTGATAAAATTATTGAACATATCGAAGCCGACAAGTAAACACCTTATGGAGTAAGGAGTTTAGATGATGTCGAATATATTAAGGAACTATCCAAAAAAGTATTGGAAGAAGCGGGCGAGCTCGTAGGCGCCGCGGGAGTTGAAGAAATGAGAGAAGAACTGGCGGATGTCCAAGAAGTTTTAGACTGCCTTAAAAAAGCCTTGGGGGTAGATAACGCGGACATGAAAAAATATCAAGAGAAAAAAATCTTAAAAAACGGCGGCTTTAAAAAGAGAATTTATATCGAAAGCATTAGTATGGAAGATAATAATAAATGGATAGATTATTACCGGCAACGAAAAGACAAATATCCCGAGAGGCCGACACCTGATAAAAAATAAGACAGGCCCGATTAAAGAGCCTGTTTTTTAATTTGGCATTATTTAATTTCTACCGCTTTACCCACTCTTTTCTTAAACAAAACCCCCGCTACCTTCTGCGCGCCCCAGCCCACTCCGATAAACAGGGCCAAATATAAAATCGTCGCCAGCCAGTCCGGCATGATACCGTAAAAAATATTGTAACGATAGAGAATCGGCCAGTGCCAGAGATAAATTTCGTAAGAATACAAGCCGAAAAGAGACAGTAGTTTGAATTCCCTTTTCTTTATCATGAACACCAAGACTATCGTCAAAATTGCCAAAATACTCATCCATTGTTCCTTGGAAGCTGTGCCGCCGATACCGGAATTAATGTTCGCATAAACAAAAACCGCCAATAAACTTAGGAGGACTAAATAATATCCCAGCGCCCGCCAGCCCTTGGATAATTTTTCCAAAATAATCGCACTCGGTAATTTCGTCACCGCCCAAGCCATTAAAACGCCCAGCGGGAAAGCGATAATATGAACTTTATAGAGATGCAGGACATTATCAAAAAAAGCTGGTTCCATTTTTATCAGCCAATCACCGGCGATAAATAAAATAATCGCCGACAGCCAAGGAGCGCGCTTGAAAAATACCAACGGAAATAATAAATAATACAAAAGAATTAAGGTAAAATACCAGAGCGGCGAATTAAGGTCGGAATATAAATCGGCGTGCGTGAAGATGCCCAGCACCCCTTGCCAAATAAAAGTAAAAGAATAACTTTTGCCGATAATAAAAAAATCGGCCGCCAAAAAGACGACCAGGGCCAGCCAAAACGGCGTGAATAATTTTAAGAGACGGCGTTGATAAAACCGGCCGACACTTAATTTCTTCTGCAAACCGCTGGCGGCTAAACCGAAACCGGATAAGAACAGAAATAAATTAACGCCGACGCCGGCCATAATCGATAATGGCCAAAGAAAACGGTGGTCGGAAACCAGAAAATAACCGATATGAGAAAGAACAATCATCAGTATCGCTGCCCCCTTTAGTTCTGTCGTCAGCGACGCCGGGAACCAATCAATAATACGCCGTCGCCGTAAAGAAACAATTAAGGCCGCGCCTAAAACAAGCGAAATAATCCAAGTGGCTTGGATTGGATTATTTATTGATACTATCATAAATTATGTCCGCCCAGAGCTGATAGCCGAAAGCGGAGGGGTGAAATAAATCGGACGAATAATGATTGCCGGAATGTTTAAATAAATCCACGGTCGGCGAATATAAATTTATATATTTAACGGAATATTTATCGGCCAATTTCTTGATAATTTTATTGAATTCCCGAGTTCGCGCGTCGAACAAAGATTGATACGGCGGCAGCATCAGCGAATCCGCGCCGATGAAAGGAAGATTAATCACATAAATTTCGGCGGACGTTTCATTCTTTAAACGGCTTAAAATTTCTTCATAATTCTTTTGAAATTCCCCGGCGGAAACTTTGTCATGGATATCATTGACGCCGATTAAGAGAGTAATGATGTCGGGATTATCGCCAATCGCCGCCGGCAAAAAATTAGCGATAACATCCGCAGTTTTTGCTCCGGGAACGGCTCGATTCTGCAAAATAATCTGCTTGTCCTTGGCAAAAATCTTTCCCGCCAGAAGATAAGGCAATATTTCTTTATCGCGAACAGTACCGGCTCCGGCGGTCAGACTATCGCCCAAAGCCGTATAGATTAGAGTGTTGTCAGTCTCGTTGATCGCCATAACTCCGTTCAATAAATCAAAACCCTCCAATAAATAAACGTCTGTCATGATATAGGTCTTTTCTCCGTTTACCGGTCTTAAATTAGCGCCCCCGATAGCCCCATAAATGTGAGCATAGGCGCGATTTAAATAGATGCCGGACGCAACTGCTAAAATAATAACTAATATTAAATATTTTTTACGATTAAGGCGACGAGTCTTAGTCGTTCGGCGTTTTTTAGGCATAATTACATTATATACTATTTACCGTGATTTTCCCAAACATTGGCGGACTTGATTTTTATTTACTATTATGTTAATGTTTCTTTATATTAATTAACTAACCATTTAGAAATTCCGTATGCCAAACAAGAAATCGGCCGCCAAAGAACTGCGTAAAGCCGTTAAAAGAAGCGCCCAAAACAAAAAAGTCCTCAACAAACTAAAAGATTCGGTGAAGACCAGCTTAAAACAGATTAAAGCCGGTGATAAAAAAGTTAAAGAAGATTATATAAAAACCATCAAAGCCATTGATAAAGCGGCTAAGAAAGGAGTAATCAAAAAAAACACCGCTTCCCGCAAGAAATCAAGACTCATGAAAAAAATCAACGCTTTTAAATAAGCGCTTTAATAATTAAGGTACTCTTTCTTGGATGCGGACCGATTGACCACTTCTCGGATAGAGCGAATAAACTATGTTAGATAAGAAAAACAAAGAAAAAATCATCAAAAAATTCCGGGTCCATGACACCGACACCGGTTCTTCCCAGGTCCAGATCGCAATCTTGACCGAAGAGATTAAGGAATTAACCGAACACCTGAAGAAGCATAAGCATGATTTCTCTTCCCGCCGCGGCCTCTTAAAAAAGGTCGGCGAAAGACGTAAACTGTTAAAATACTTACAGAAAGAGAACGCCGAGCAATTTAAAGAATTGTCGGAAAGACTGAAACTCAAAATCTCCCAGAAACTTATGGAAGAAGAAGAGGAAGAGAAAAAGAAAGAAAAAAAATATATCAATACCGAAGAAGGCGAAGAAATAAAGGAAGAGACTATTGAAGAAGCCAAATAATCATTAAATATGATAAAACATACGGAACAACGAGTCGGAATTCTGGTGGATGTTTCCAACATGTATCATTCGGCGAAAAATTTGTATAACCGCAAGGTTAACTTCAAAGAGATTTTAGCGAAAGCAGTGGCTGATCGGAAACTAATCCGAGCCACTGCTTATGCTATCCGGACGGAAAATAAGGAAGAGTCCCCTTTTATCGACGCTCTTGACCAACAGGGTTTTGAAGTTAAGATGAAAGATTTGCAGATATTCGCCGGCGGCGCCAAAAAAGGCGACTGGGATGTGGGCATCGCGATTGACGCCATTAAGCTGGCCGACAAGCTCGATGTTATCGTAATTGTTTCCGGCGATGGTGATTATCTTCCCTTAGTGTCTTACCTGCAGAATAATAAAGGCTGTCTCGTGGAAATAATGGCTTTCAGAAAAACCTGTTCCTCTAAGCTGATTGAAGAAGCGGATGATTTTACGGATTTGGGCGGAAGCAAAAAATTCCTGCTTTATCGTTAATAAAAAATAATTAATTTAATAAGTCTGACCGATAAATAGATAGCGCTGTATCTTGATACAGTTCTGTAATTTAGCGGCCAGGCACAAATGTTATGGAAAAAGTATTCACCAAAGAGTGGCTTGGCCGCCCTCTCACTATTAAAACCGGGCATGTCGCCCATCAGGCCGACGCGGCCGTCTGGGTCCAATACGGCGAAACCGTCGTGCAGGCGACCGTCGTCCAATCTAAAACCGAGCGCGAAGGCATTGATTTCTTCCCGCTAATGGTTGATTTTGAGGAAAAGTTATATGCCGCCGGCATCATCAAAGGATCCCAGTGGATCAAACGCGAAGGCCGTCCGACCGACCTGTCGGTTCTTACCGGCCGGATGATTGATCGCTCTATTCGCCCTTTATTTGAAACCGAGGACAAACGCGATATCCAGGTCATTATCACGACTTTAGCGGTTGATCAGGAAAACGACTATGACATCGTCGCTCTTATCGCCGCCTCCGCCGTCTTATCCATTTCCGGCCTAAAATGGCACGGCCCGATTGGCGGTATCCGCGTCGGCCTGATTGAAGACAAATTCGTCTTTAATCCGACTTATGAAGAGCAGGCGAAAAGCTCGCTAGATTTAATTGTCGCCGGTACCACCGGCCAAGTGATTATGATTGAAGCCGGAGCCAATGAAGTTCCGGAAGATATCATGTTAAAAGCAATTTTAGCCGGACGCGATCAGATGCAGGGCGCAATCGACCTGATTAACGAATTAAAAGCTGGTGTCGCTCCGAAAAGGATCTCCGAAAATGCCAAAAAAGACGGGACTCCGGAAGAACAGCAAGCGGCGACTGATAAGCAGGCCTTATTGGCTGTCGGCGAAACCTGGTTGAAGGAAAATATCAAAAAAATCTTATTTGATAAGGTTTATTATACTAAAGGGGAAAGAAAATTGGCTGTCGCCGCCATCAAAGAACAACTGGAAGCGCACCTGATTTCTCAGGGGCTCTCCGGAGACAAGCGTGGATTCATTATTAAGAAATTAGTCGAAAAGATGATTGACGAGGAGGTAACGAACGCGATTCTGAAAGATAAGCACCGCGTTGACGGCCGCGCTCTTGATGAAATCCGATCTCTATCAGCTGAAGTGGCTATTTTGCCTCGCGATCACGGCACCTCTCTCTTCTCCCGCGGTGAAACTCAAGTCATGTCAATCGCGACTTTAGGCGCACCCGGTTTAGAGCAATCCCTGGAGGGTTTGGAAGGAAAAAGCAAAAAACGCTACATGCATCATTACAATTTCCCGCCGTATTCTGTCGGCGAGGCTTCCCCGTTGCGCGGCACCGGTCGCCGCGAAATCGGCCATGGCGCTTTAGCGGAAAAAGCTTTGATGCCGGTCATTCCGACAAAAGAAGAATTTCCTTATACTGTCCGCTTAGTCAGTGAAACTTTAGGTTCTAATGGCTCTTCCTCAATGGCTTCAACTTGCGCTTCGACTTTAGCGTTAATGGATGCCGGCGTTCCGATCAAACGGCCGGTGGCGGGCATTGCCATGGGGCTGGCTTCTAATAAAGATATGAGCCAGTGGGTCGTCTTAACCGATATCCAGGATTTAGAAGACGGCGATGGCGGCATGGACTTTAAGATTACCGGAACCGAGAGAGGCTTAACTGCTATCCAGCTCGATACTAAGACTGCCGGCTTAAACGATGCAATCATCACTCAGACTTTAACTCAAGGCCGCGCCGCTTTAAACCAAATATTAGGAGTCATGAAATCTACCATTGCTGAACCGCGCGCGGAATTATCCAAATACGCTCCGAGACTTATCAGCTTCAACGTTGATCCAGAAAAAATCGGCGCGATTATCGGGCCGGGCGGGAAAATTATTAATAAAATTATTGATGAGACTGGTGTCAGTATTGATATTGAGGACAGTGGTTTGGTCATGATCTGCGGCACTGACGCGGCGATGGTTGATGAAGCGGTCAGACAGGTTAAAGAAATCGTTCATGTCTTCGCGGCCGGAGAAATCGTTAAAGGCAAAGTCGTCAGATTATTGGACTTCGGCGCTTTTGTTTCTCTGAACGCCAGCCAAGACGGCATGGTCCATGTCAGCGAATTAGCGCCTTACCGTGTAGAAAAACCGAGCGACTTCGTCAGTGTCGGCGATATCGTAACTGTGAAAATAAAAGAAATCGACGACCAAGGACGCATTAATCTAACCATGAAAGGTTTGGAAGAAAACGCCGCGCTTTGGGTGGCGGAAAAAGGCAAGTCTAACGGCTCTTCTTTTGGTAATGGTGCCAGCCGCCCGAGTTTCGGCGGAAATGGCCGCTCCGGCGGTCCGAGTCGGCCGAGTCGCTTCGGTGATAGACGCCCGAGAACTTAAAATCTCAATTAAAACCTAAATATTGACTTTTATTTAAGAATAAGTTATTATTTTTCAATAAAAATAATACCGAAAAAAACCTTATGTTAGCAATTAAATTAGCGAAAACTGGCAAGACCAACAAGAAAATGTTCCGAGTGATAATTTCTGAAAAAAGCCGCGATCCGTACGGTGATGTTTTAGAAATATTAGGTTCTTATAACCCCCATTCCAAAGATTTGGCCATTAAGACTGATAGGGTTAAATACTGGCTGGCTAAAGGCGCACAGATGACCGCTACCGTCAATAATCTCCTGATTGAAAAGAAAGTGATTGAAGGCGAAAAGGCCACCGCTTCCAAAGCTAAGAAGACCAGTGAAAAACGCTTGGCTCAGCTAAAAACCAAAGCTGATAAAAAAACTTCCCGAGACGGCGCTCCGGTTGCCGAAACTCCAGTTAAAGAGGTTCCGGTTGCCGAAACTAAAGCGGAAACTCCGGCCGAAGCCGCCAAAGCCGAATAAATTTCCAGGAGAAAGCAAATTGACAAAACGGATTAAAGTGTTATAATTATCAATATAAAGCTGCTGATGTGGCAGTTATTTAATAACAATTCTTTCAGTTTAACCGGATGAAAATCCGACCCAAGCTGGAAAGACGAATGAAAACTATGGAAGACAAACAGTTCCTGGAAATGGTGGTAAAAGCCATTGTCGCCAATCCGAACGATGTGGTCGTAGACCGGACCATTGATGAAAGAGGCGTCTTATTGACCCTCAAGACCAATCCGGCCGACATGGGTTATGTTATCGGCCGCAAGGGTCAAACCGCGCAGTCGATTCGCACCTTATTAAAAATAATCGGTGCCAAGAACAACTCTCGCGTCAATTTAAAAATCTATGATCCGGAAGGCGGCAGCCGCCGCGAGTCTCACCGCGACACTAGCCGCGATGATATCGATACTTCCGCGATTGACGATTTAAAAATCTAAATCTCCAAAAAAAATTAAATAAACAAGAAAGCCCGAAAGGGTTTTTTTGTTATAACGCGTCAAGATTTGCTATAATTGATTAAGGCGCCGACAATTGACGCCTCCCCAAAAAATATGAGATTCCATCTCTTAAATATCTATCCGGCCATCTTCGACTCTTACCTAAATGAGAGTATTCTTAAGCGCGCTCAGGAAAAGAAGGTGGCTGAATTCAAGACCCATAATCTGCGCGACTGGGCCGATGATAAGCATAAAACCGTTGACGACGCTCCTTACAGCGGCGGAGCCGGCATGCTCATGAAGATAGAACCTCTTTATAAAGCCTTAAAAGATATTAAAAAACTGAATAAAAAAGCCGGCTTAAAAAGAAAGATAATCTTGACGTCGGCCGGCGGAAAAAAATGGACGCAAGCGCTCGCTCAGAAATATTCCAATTTAGATGAGATAATCCTGGTCTGCGGCCGATATGAAGGAGTTGATGCGAGAATTAAAAAATTCATTGATGAAGAAATTTCTATCGGCGATTACGTGCTAACCGGCGGAGAGCTTCCCGCCCTCACCATCGTCGATTCAATCGTCCGCTTGCTCCCGGGCGTGCTCGGAAATTCGCAAAGCGTTATTGAGGAATCTCATTCCGAAAAGGGGATATTAGAATATCCTCAGTATACTCGTCCGGAAATTTTTGTCGCTAATGGCAAAAAATATCCGGTTCCCAAAATCCTTCTTTCCGGGGATCATCAAAAAATTAGGGAATGGCAAAAAAAACAAATGAAAAAATCTTAAAAAAATCCGGGCTTATTCCGGATTTTTTTAAACTATTTTTTAAACATTAAACTATTATTTTATTTCTTAATCACTTTCCAGCCCTTATCGGTCCGGGCTAATCGTCCTGTTAATGAAAATCCGGCGGCTTTCTTATGGCCGCCGCCGCCGAAATTACGAGCGATAGCGGCGACATCCACTCCTTCATGATTAGTCCTTAAACTGCCCTTTATCCTGTCCCCTTCTTCACGTAAAAGCAGAGCAACTTTAACCCCGTTAAGCGTACTGAGGAAAGAAACGATATCTCCGAATAAATCCATACCTGAAACCGCCTCCGGCTCCGACAGACCGGCTAGTTCTTGAGCGGTTAAGCCGGACGAAGCCAGCCCGGTCTCCACGTTAAAATGCATATTCTCTAAAGCTCGCCCCCAAATCTTAAGAGAAACAAAGCTTTTATTATTAACCGTGTGGCTGACAATTTTAGGGAGCGAGGCGCCGCGAAGCAGCATTTCCGAAGACACTGCAATCGCTTCACGGGAAGAATTAGCATGCAGGAAATGGCCGGTATCAGTCATCAGGCCGATTAAGATGCTAGTAGCCAACTCCTTAGTTATTTCCAAATCATTCGCTTTCAAGAAATGATAGATTATTTCTGTAGTCGAGGCTTTATCGGGCAGACGGATTTCCAAGTCGGCATAAGCTTCTTGAGGCTGATGGTGATCAAACTCTATCAGATAGGGACGGCTGGTCAATCGACCCTCGGCTTCGGCCTTAAGCAAGGTCCTGAGCCGCGCTTCCAGTCCTGTCCGGGAAATGGAACCGCAATCAAGAATCAAAATAATATCAAACTGCCGTAAATTTTCCGGCTCCGCCGCTGATATTAGGGCTTCATTGGGAATAAAGCTATAAGTTCCTTCCGGTTTCTTATCCGCAAAAGCATAGATATCCGCTTTAAAAGATCGGATGATTTCAATCATCGCTCCGACAGACGATAAAGCATCGGCATCCGGAGAGGTGTGGCCGACGATTAAGACTCGTTTGGCAAAACGCAGTCGGTTATAGGCTTTTTGCAATTTTTCGTTTAAATTCATAACCGAATATCTTACGCTAAAAATAAAAAAAAGTCCAGACTGGCTGGATTTTCTGGTTAAATTATCTCTTAAACTATCGCTAATTTTAACCCCTCAATCAATATTCTCCATCAATCAATATCCTCATCATTTTCATCAATACCGGCAATCAATTTCTCAATCTTACCGGCTTCCCTTTCCGTCGCGTCAAACTCCCAGATAAGGTGTGGCAATTGCCGCAACTTAACGCGTGATTTCAAAATTCTAACCAGTTCTCCGGTCCCGGCTGCCAACTTTCTTAGCGCTGTTCCGGCAAGATTATCCGGTAAAACCGAAACTCCGACTTTCGCCCGTTTTAAATCCGCGCTGCATTCGACATAAGTAATCGTAATCAAAGCGTTCGGCAAGCCGACTTCGCGGTTGACGGCCGCGGCCAATTCCTCTTTTAAAATTTCATTTAAACGCGGAATTTTAGACATAAATAAATCCAGAGGGAAAAAAATTAAATCTTATCGACGACTCTTTCCTCTTGATAGACATATAAGATATCATCGACCGCAATCAGCGGTTTGCCTTCATACTTCAGACCGGCTTCCTGATCTTGTCCGACCTGATCAACGTCCTGTTTGCCGGACTGGAGACGGGTCAATTTTCCGGCGACGATAAAATCATCGCCGCGCTTAACCGCGATCAAACTGTTATTTTTCAGGATTCCATCGAGAACTTTTCCACCGACAATCTGGCTGTTGTTTTCCGTGCGGAAAACCGCCAGGACTTTCAAACGCCCCAGATCAATCCGATTGATTTCCGGTTTGACCAGAAGCTGCATTTCGTCTTTGACAAACTTGATTAGATCATAAATGATAGAAAAAATCTTGACCGTCACCTGTTTTTCACGAACCAGATTCTCTATCGCCGGCGACATCCGGACATTGAAGCCGAGAATCTTCGCGGCGGCGTCTTCGGCGCGTTTGACGTCGCCTTCAGTGATATAACCCAAACCCTTGCTGATTATCTTGACTTTGACTTTTTCATTATTCAATTTTAACAGTGATTCTTCAATCGCTTCGGCCGAGCCCAAAAAATCAGTTTTAATAACGACATTGACTTTCGGGATCTTATCTTCCCCGCCCTCATCGCCGGAAACCGGAAGATTATCAGCTTTCGGAGAGCCGGATTTTATTTTCCTAATTTTCATCTTTTCGCCTTCGCCGACATTTAAGATATCACCGACAGCCGGAGAAATCTTCAATCCCAGGATCTTGACCGGGGTCGAGGGCCCGGCGGCCTTAACATCTTCGCCTTTATGGTTCCGCAAGGATTTTACCTTGCCATAAATGACTTCGTTAAAACATAATTGATCGCCGACACGCAAGGTTCCGTTCTGGATAAGAATGGTGGCTAACGGTCCGGCCGCTTTATCCACATTTGATTCGATGACCGTACCGGCCGCAGCCGCGTCCGGATTGGCTTTTAAGGCCACGCCCTCAGTTTCCGCTACTAGCAAGACCATATCTAATAATTCCTCGATTCCGATACCGTCTTTAGCGGAAATCGGCGAGCAGATAATCTTCCCACCCCAGTCTTCCGGAGAAATATTCAGTTGGGTCGATAATTCTTGTTTAACTCGATTAACATCGGCTGTCGGCTTATCAATCTTATTAATCGCGACCAAATAAGGGATTTTCGCGGCTTCAATTATCCGGAAAGCTTCAATGGTCTGCGGCTTGACGCCATCATCAGCCGCTACCACTAAGATAGCAATATCGGCGACTTTAGCGCCACGGCTGCGCATCGCGGTAAAAGCTTCATGCCCCGGAGTATCGATAAAAGTCAAAACGCGATTCTTGCGAGTAATCTGATAAGCACCGATATGCTGCGTAATGCCGCCGGCTTCGCCGGCCACGACATTCGTATTGCGGATAGAATCCAATAATTTAGTCTTGCCGTGATCGACGTGGCCCATGACTACGATAACCGGCGGCCGGTCTTGAAGATCGGCAACCGCTTCGCCCGCCAAGATGTTGGCTAATTTCTTATCTTCCTGATCATTCTCTTCAACTTTGACTTCCGCTAATTGGACATCAAGATTCAGATTCTCGCCGATA
>Ga0172381_10000812_pt1 | contig 38855 bp, 29 predicted proteins | sample Leawel6488metaG_FD_119754 | JGI IMG/M metagenome (GOLD analysis project Ga0172381, IMG submission 119754) | Leachate microbial communities from a municipal landfill in Southern Ontario, Canada - Leachate well 64-88 metaG | ecosystem: Engineered > Solid waste > Landfill > Unclassified | place... | reverse complement strand
TAATTATAAATTCCATTTAATTTATCCCCTTAAATTTATCTTAATATTATCACAATTATATTAAAAAGGAAACAAATATGCGAATAATACCAAAAAATACGAAAATTAAAATTCAGTTTTATAGAAGCATATCGGTAGCAGATATTGTTCTTGCTGTTGTCGGTCTTGCTTTTATAAGTTTAGCCGTATCAAGTAATTTGCCAAATAAGTACATAATAGCGGTGGCTATATTTGTTGCCCTTTGTCCGCTATATATTACTTTTAACGAAACTAGGCTTTATACTGCACTTATGTATGCTTTAAAGTTTTTATTTGCAAAGAAAACTTTTAGTAGTGGCAAACACAATAAAAGCAATATAAATGCCGTTATACCTTACCAAAAGATAGAGAGTAACTTGATAAAACAAAAAGATGACTTCTTCACGGGAGTTGTTGAAATTTGTCCTATTGAGTTTAATTTCTTTAATGAACAAAAGCAAAATTATTTTATTGATGGACTATTTTCAAACATTTTAAAAAATATCGGAGTTTATCAAGAACTTGATATTGTTAAACTTGAAAGACCCATTATTTTTGATAACTACATAAAAAATGAACTAACTCGTATGCAAAATATCATTGAAGCAAACGAAAAATGTAATTTATCAGAAGAAGAGTTTAGAGCAAGAGCAAATGTTTTGGAAGATAGAATAAACATCATAGACAAAATAAATTCGGAAGAAAAAATTTATGCAAGTTGCTATTATATCGTAATTCACGACATAGACAAAAAAAGTTTAGCAAGCACACTTGATTTAATTGTGACATCGCTAAATAACAACAATCTTAATGCTAAAAAACTTAACAACAAAGAACTTGCTTTGTTTATTAAATACTCTTATTCAAGTGATTTTGACGAAAGAGATTTTGATAAGGTTTTAGAAAAAGATTACATCTCAAAAAGCGTGCCAAATTTACTTAAATTTAAGACAACAAAAGTGTTGCAAGATAACAAACAATTAACTCATTTTATTATCACCGACTATCCGTTAAAAGTGGCAAATGCTTGGGGTCAAGAATTGTTTGATATTCCAAACACAAAAGTAGTTTTAAAAGCCGAGCCGGTTGACAGGCTAAAAGAGATAAAAAGAATTGATGGTGCAATAAACGAATTATTAAGCCAAAGAGATATCGGCAAAGCATCAAGCCAAATTGACAAAGAAACACATTTATCAAGTCTGCAAAGCACACTTGTTGGACTTCAAAACGAAAACGAATCGTTCTTTGATGTTTCAATAATCATAACGGCTTATGATGAATTTAAGCAAAACACAAGCAAAAAACTTGTAAGAAGAAAGTTAAGAGAAATGGGTTTTAGATTTAGTGAAATGTTTGGCAGACAAATTGATGGTTACATGTCGGGACTTATTACAAAAGGCAACAAATCAAATATAAATCGTGGGCTTAATTCTTCTTGTTTAGCATCATGCTTTCCATTTGTAAGCAATGCGATTTTAGATGAAAACGGAATTTTGATAGGCGAAAACAAACTGCCAACTTTTGTTGATTTTTTCAAAAGAGATGATGAAAGAGTTAACTCGAATATGATCATTATCGGCAAGAGTGGAAGCGGTAAATCTTTTGCAACAAAAACAACTTATCCGCACTTTCTATTACTGACCATAATAACATAGATGCTTATTTTGAACTTGAACAAAATAATTACAGCCATTTATATAATGGCAAAATTATTAAAGGTGTAGAGATATATTCTTTTTATAAAGGTAAAGTTATAGAGTTTTTAGTGTACGATTATGACCTGAATAAAATGCAAAACTTTTTGCAAACAACTTACGGAAAAACTTGGAGCAAAAATCGAATTGAAGAGGTTTACAAAATTTTAAAACCTGCGGCCAAAAAAATGGGGTTGACTTTTGATGCCGACTTTTTAATTGATAACAATGTTGGAGAATGCTTGCAGTTTTTTAAACACTTGTTAAGCTTTGACGAGAACCATAAAGTTTTAGGTGAAGACCTTATGACTTATAAAACAAGTTTTTTTAGAGACTATGTTTGTAATAAGGAAACAGACTTTTATGTGGATTACTCTAGGTTTTATGTTAAACCAGAGGAGCTTATATCTTTTGCTAAAAGTATTGGTGGAAAAGTATTTTTGGCTCACCCCTACGAGTACAGGCTAAAAGATGTTGATGACTTATTAAACACAGTAAAAGACTTAGGTGTAGACGGCATAGAGTGCTAATACCCTACCTTTACTAAAAAACAAGTTGACCACCTACTTAACTTCACAAAGGTTAACAACTTACAAATAAGTGGTGGTAGCGATTTTCACGGCGGAAAAAGACCTAACCAGTTAAGTATTTTAAATGAGGAACATCAAGTTGATTACAACCATTTAAACTGGACAACCGCACTCGATAACATAAATGAAGCTGAGGAGTTAATTAATGAATAACATTAAAGTAACCTTAATTAAAAGAAAGTATAAATCTCCCATTACAAACCTAATTGTAAACACGGTTTTACTTTCAAACAATAATAAAGCCGTTTTATTTGACCCATCAATACCTGTTTCTGAACTTGAAAAACATTTGGGCGACAAACAGCTATTAGCTGTTGTTTTAACGCATGCACATTGGGACCACATTTTAAATTTGGAAGAGGTTTTAAATAAGTACGATGTACCTCTTTATTTACATAAAAATGCAAGTAAGTTGTTTAATGATTCAACACTTAACTGCTCAACTATGCACAAGATAGACCTTAATTTTAACATACCTGAAAAAACTAAAGTTATTGAGCTTGACGAAAATTATTGCCAGCTTAACCTTGGAGAGTTTAAACTTGACAGTTACTACACTCCAGGCCATAGTGACGATAGCATTACCTATTTAATTGAGGATAATATTATATGCGGTGACTCTATTAGGCTTAACAAACCAGCAAGGACTGACCTACCTACAAGTAACACGGATGACCTTGAAAAAAGCAATGAGTTTTTTAAGGGTTTAAACCCTGAATTCACTGTTTATAACGGTCACGAAGCACCAGATAAATTAAAGAATTTTTATTTATTTAAAAATTTTGAACAAGAACTTAATTAAACAAAAAAAAAGATGCTTAAGCATCTTTTTTTTATATTTTTTTTACTGCTCTAATCCTGCATCATGATTGTTGTTGTAGTAGAATACAGCCCCTCTTGTAAGCGGAATGTCATATACTTCTACTTCTTCTTTATAATCTAAAAAGTTATAATAATTTTTATCGTATTCTTTATCGTTTTTTCTTAGCTCTTCATGATTGGCATAACCAAACTCTTTTAAAGCCTCTTCAACTGGCTTGCTTATTTGTGTAACATCTTTATAGTCATAGCTATAGTCTTTTGCAACTGCTTCTTTTTCTTCAAGTTTTGCAGTTTCACTTTTTAATGTTTTTTTAATGTTTTGTAAAGTAACGTGTAAAGCTTGCATATCTTCAGCACCCTTTTTTACAACTTCTTTAATTTCATTAACTATTAAGCTCATAATTTTCACCTCTTTATTTGTAATAACATAATACCATATTACCATTATAAAAGTCAATACTATTTTTTTATTTTAATTCAAGCTCGTAATCACACTCAAACTGATCGTTTTGATTAAGCTTATTTATACCTTCTTTTTCTTCAATGTTGCCTGTACTTGTAGGCGTATCATCAGCACCCCATGCAGGCTCTAGGCATACAAACTTATCCTTTTTAGTCCAAACCATAAAGTAAGGGCTATCAAAATTCATTTTTACAACTCTTTTATGATTTTTGCTTTTAAGTAATACTTGTTTACTTTTAAGTTCCTTAAATATTAAAGCATCTTTAGCAAAAATTTTTGAGTTAAGTTCCAATTGTTTTGTATTATAAAAAAACTTTTCAGGGATGTCTGATACTGTATGATTTTTTACATACCTTCCACAGTTTTCTGCACGTTCAAATTCAATGCAATAATCGCTAAACTTTTCATTTTCTTTTAAATTACAGTTAAAAGCAGGATGTGCACCCACACTAAAGTAAATTGGCTTTTTGTCGGCATTTAAAACTTTAAACTTAATTTTTAAGCTCTCTTTTTCTAGCTCATATGTAACTCTAAAAATAAAGTCATATGGGTAAAGTTTTTTGGTGTACTCGTTTGGCTTAAGCTCATAAGTAATAGAGTTATTGTCTACCTTATAAACTTCAAACTCGCTATCTCTTGCAAAGCCGTGTTTAGTCATTGGGTAATCTTTACCTTCAATGTTAATTTTATTGTCTTTTAAGTCACCAACAATAGGAAACAAAACAGGACTATGTTTTGCCCAATCTTCTCCTGCTTGCCATAAATACTCATAATCATTCTTTTTAGAATAAATACTAGTCAGCTCGGCACCTTTGTTTTTGCTTTCTATTTTTAAAAACTCGTTTTCTAATATGTATTTCATATGCCACCTTTTGAACTATTTATATATGAAATTATATCAGTTTATTATTAAAAGCACAACACTAAATTACTAAATCTAATTTATTCGATGTCTACAAAATATCTACAAATTGTCTACGAAAATATTTTAAAAGTTAAAAATTATTAAAAAATAGTATACGGTGTTAAAAAGCAGAAGAAAATTCTCTAGTTATTATTATATAAGGCTTATAGCATTTTTAAAACAACTGAGCAGTCAGTGGAAATAGTTAAAAATAAAATTGGACTGTCCAGAAAAAGTTACGGTAAATTCGTGACTTTTTTTGTTTGCACTTATATCAAAAAAACTTTCTTCAATATCGTTAAATGCCTTATTTTTAAAGTGTTTTTATAGCACCCCACTTAGCCCGGGAAGAAATGATATGATAATTACTGTCAATAATGAAGATATATAAAAAATCCATTTATTAAATAAAATTACTTTTTTATTAAAAATTTTAAAACCACCAATAATAATGAATATGTGATTGCAAAATTAAATCAACTTAATAATTATTTAGATGAATTTAGAAATTATAAACAAGGGGATGAAAAATATGGGGATTACCTATATAATAAATATGCTATATTAAATTGGTTTATTGATGGAATATGTTACCTACCACAACATATACAAGATAAATTAGAATTTAATATCGATAGAGATTATGAAGAAATTCACAAGAAATCAATGGCAATAAAAGAGATTTTAGGTGATATAAGTGGTTATGATAAAGATAAAATAAACAAATCAGATTTAAAAAAAATTGAACAATTAGCTTTTGAATTTAGAAAAGATTATAAATCTTATGAAATCAAAATAAAGACAATTATAAATATTTATAATGAGAAAAATCAGAAATTTTCAAAATCAATTTTTTAGGAATAGTTTAAAAAAATTAGTATGCCAATTTGTGCCAAATAGGACAGAAATGGACAGATTTAGAACGATTTTGATAGGAAATTCTAAATCTGTTTCTTTTTAAAAAATGCAATTTTTTAGTATGCCAATTATGTGTAAATTTTGTGACAGTTTTTATTTTGAGTAAAAAATTAAAGTAAATTTGTAAAAATAAAAAATCTCTAAAAGTGCCTTGTTATAAGGGTTTTAGAGATTTTATTTTTTGGAGCTGGTGGTGAGGATCGGACTCACGCTCTCAGCCTTACCAAGGCTGTGCTTTACCACTAAGCCACACCAGCACGATGTGAAATTTGACTGTTTTTGTTGGAAATCTTTTTGCTTGGTTTTACCTTACCAAGGACGTGCTCTACCACTGAGCCACAGTAGCATAACGGCATTTCTGCCGATTTTTTATTCAGTTTTGAGTTTGGTCGAGTTTGCCTTAATTAGCCTTACCAAGGCAGTGCTTTACCACTAAGCCACATCAGCATACAAAAGTAAATAATAAATAGTTGTGGTTGTTTTTAATAATTTATTGTATAGAGTCTTATAAACTCAAGCCACATTAGCATACTTTTAACATGCTTTTTGAATTATATATAATAATGCTTTCTTTGTCAATATATTTTGCAATTTTTAACCACTCGCTTAATATTAAAGGCCATAAATATTATTTTATTGATTTTAATCTTAAATCTTCGCCTTCAATTTTTAAAATAATTGAAGATGATTTATTCATAAGTCTACTAAAAATACGGTCGCCGTAACGGTCGCGTAATTCTTTGGTTAATAGGTTGCTGTTTATAAATGTAAACGCGCCTTTTTGCATTCTTTCATTAAGCACTAGCCATAAATATTCTAGAGTAACATTTTTAAGTATTGGCTCTGTTCCCAAGTCATCAATAAACAGTGCATCACAATCTAACACGGGCGATAGGAATTGAGTTTTACTTGCATCAAATGTGGTATGATATTTTAAAAAGTTGTTATTTAAATTAAAAGCGGTGGTGTAGTATACTGTAAACCCTCGTTCAATAAACGCATTTGCAACACATTCGGATAAATATGTTTTGCCTGTTCCAGTATTGCCCGCAATATAAACGGATTTAATTTTAGTGTCAGGATATTTTTGTGTTACGGTGTGTAATTTATCATAAATTTTTTGCATATTTGCACGCACTGAGTCTGAAAAAATACCAAAATTTACATTATTAAAATTGCGGTCTGGGTTTAAATTCATTCCGCTTAATTTTATTAATTCGTTCGTAACTGCTTTTTTTAAGCAGGCACACATTTTGTCGTTTACATAACCAGTATCTTGGCATAGTTTACAATTATATTTTGGTTCTAAATCTTTTGGATTAATATTGAGGGCATGTAAAACCTGTTCTTTTTTTCTTTTAATATTTTCTAATTCTTCTCTTTCTTTATCTGCCTTTGTTTCTAAAAATTCGATTTTAGCAATATTAACAACTAAATTATTTTCTTTTTTATACAAGTCGTAATATAAATTATTTTTGAGTACTTCATCAAGTACTTTTTTAGCATTTAACTTGGCGTTTTGGCGTGATAATTCCATATTACTTTTAACTTTTTGTAGTATATTCATTAAACATCTACCTCATCAATATTATCAAACAAAGTTTTTAGTTCTTCCGTTGAATAACTTCTTTCTGTAACTTTTGATTTATTAGCATATTCCGCTGTAATTTGCGGGGCACCCTGTGATTTTGCTTTTTCTATTGTATCAACTTTGTTGTTTAGCCATGTAGATAAAATTTTATTCATATAGGCGAGTGGCTCTCTTTTACCATTTGCTAGTGTTGCTGAATATACGATTAAATCATAATTAAAATGCCATGAATTAGTCCAAGTGCGGTAGTAATCGCGGTCAAAACTTGTTACCATTCGCTCTATTCCGCTTGTAGAAAGTATTTCTTTAATTAAATTATCGGTTGCCAGAACCCCACTTGTATAGTCATTTAGCATCTCAATAGTAGTTATGCCGAGTTTATAAAATTTTAGAATTGCATTATTCATACCATCAAGCGTACGTATGTTACTTTTAAAGCAATATGATGCAATTTGTTTAAGCGTATCGGGAGAATAGCCTTTTTGTGTCCAATCCGTAATATAGTTGTCTACGATTGCTTCTACATTTTCGTAGTATACGCCTATTAATTTATTAATTTCGCGTGCTAAGTTAAATAAGTTATTTTTTTCAGATTCATAATTCTCAATTTCTAGTGCTGAGAATTTTTTATTTTCATAATATTTTAGCATTTTTGAATCTAATCGTTCAAATCCGCCTTTGCCTTTTAATTTTTTAGCAGCACATAAAATTGCACCAAGTGTAAAGGACATTTCTTTATTCCACTTAATAAACATTTGCATTTCATCAAAATTGGCCGGGCGTTTTAGTTTAAGTGCATTTAACACTTCTTTAATTTCGCCCATATTATTTTCAAATTCTTTGAGTTTGTTTTCTACGGTTTCGCTAGTAGTAATTCCTTGCATTGCCCAGTTCTTTGCAACAGTTAAAATATAACTGTAACCAACATCGGCACCTTTTAAATTTATGCAGTACTGCATAACCATAAGTAGTGCTTCGGGTTGAATATGAAATACTTGCATATTATCATAATATTCGCCATATTCATGTTCACTAATCATTCTACCTTGTATAATTTGTTGTGCCTGCTCATTAAATGCAGAATATTTTTTAGGATCATATTTTTTAATGCTGTTAAGTGCATTTTTTACTGGTATATATCTAATTTCTATTGGAGAAGTGTTTAAAATTTGAATAAGCCCTTCTTCTTGCCAATATTTAAAAATGTCTAAAATGTCTTGTTCGCAAAGTCCAAGAATTTTTGAAAATTTTTCTAATGTGTTGTCGGCGCTATCGCTGTGACCACAGTGATAAAGCCCGTATAAATAAACTTTAACGCACGATTCCGGAGCATGCGGTAAGTAATGGTCGATAAATAAATTATCCACTCTGGTGCTGTTATCAATTACTATTTCACTTGAAAACTTACAAAATGCCATTTGTGATGAACTCCGATTGCAAAATATTTATTAAGTAACATTTGTATTTGCATTATAACACAAAAACCAAAAGAGCAAAACACATTTTATATTAAAATTTTTAAAATTCATATAGTGTTTCTAATTTTAAATGAGCATTGACAAAAATTGTAAGAAGTAATATAATAAATTAAATATAAGGAGAATTAATTATGTTTGTTCAAAGATTGGAAAACAAAAAGAAACTTGCTAAATGTGTTGGATTATTTTTAAGTAAAAATATATCAGAAAATAAGCAACCATTTAGGGAGTACTTAAAAAGATATTTAAAAACAGAACCAGCAATAGAGTTTATTTTTGGAAATACTAAAAATGAAGCATTGTGGGATACTCATGTAAAAGTAACAGATTATGCTTTAATAATTATAGGAACAAAAAGATATTATGATTTAAGTTGGCAAGGTTTTATGGCAAGTATATTTGGAGAAGAGTATGTAACTAAACTAAATGAATTTAAAGATTTATACTATAAAGATAATATTGTTCGTGAAAAAGAATATGTTTCATTTTGCTCAAAAATGTATTCAGAAGATACCAAAAAAATTATACCAAAAGAAACTATCGAAGAAAAATAAAATAATTTAATTTTAATGTATTAAGACGAACCATTAATTTTAGTGGTTTGTTTTTTGCATACCCTAAACATTACGGGCATAGAATATCTTGTTATATATAAATAAAAGCAGGAGTAATATATGAAAAAAAGATTTGCACTACCGATGATGATAATTTTAATCTGCATAATGCTGTTTAGTGGTTGTGGATTTGATGATGTAGTAAAAAAATATTCTAAAAATATTACTTCGTATAATATTGAGGCACAATATAACGATACAAATCAAACTATATCGGCGGTAGAAACAATTAAATATATAAATGGTTATAATGTTCCGTTAAATTATTTAAAATTTAATTTATATCCTAACGCGTTTAGGGAGGGTGCAACATACAAAACTGTTAGTACGCTAGATATAGCAAAAGCATATCCTAATGGCAATAGTTATGGAGATATAACTATACAATCTGTAAAATTAAATGGTAATAATGTAACTGTAAATGTAGGCGGTGATGACAAAAATATTTTAACTGTTGAATTCGCCAGCGAATTGTATCCCGATGAGACTAACAATATTGAGATAACATTTATGCTAACACTGCCCAATATAAATCATAGATTTGGATACGGGGCAAATACAATAAATTTAGGCAACTGGTATCCTATTGCTTGTGTATATGAAAATGGTGAATTTTTCACAAAGCCGTATTCATATAATGGTGATCCATTCTATTCGCAAATTGCTAACTACAAGGTCACATTTACTTGCCCAGAAAGTTATATAATAGCAAATACTGGTGTAATTGAAACCGAAAATGTTACTAGCGGAGTTAAAACGATAACCGCAAAAGCAAAGGCAGTTAGAGATTTTGCACTTGTGTTATCAAGTAAATATGAAGTTTTATCACAAGAAGTGGGGGAAACCACAGTAAAATACTATTATTATGATGATGAAAATGCGACCACTTCATTACAAACTGCCGTAGACTCGTTAAATACATTTAATGATTTAATAGGCACATATCCATATCACATTCTAAGTGTAGTTGAAACAAATTTTGTTCATGGAGGTATGGAATATCCTAATCTTGTTTATATTTCGGACGCAATTACCGATTATCTTGATTACAAAAATGTAATTATACACGAAATTGCACATCAGTGGTGGTATGGCGTTGTTGGCAACAATGAATTTACAGAAGGTTGGCTTGACGAAGGTTTGACTGAATATACGACATTACTTTTTTATAAATTAAATGCTGGTTACGAACGCGACATAGAAGAAATTGTTAATAATGTGCTAGATTCATATTTATTGTTTACCGATGTGTATAAACAAGTGTTTGGCACAGTAAATACAAGTATGAATAGAGCATTAGATGAATATACAACAAGCCATGAATATGTGTATATGGCTTATGCAAAGGGCATGCTGTTATTTGAAAATCTTAATTCGTTTGTAGGTGATAAAAAGTTTTACATGGCCTTAAAACAATATTATGCTGATAATAAAATGCAAATTGCTACTCAAACCGATATAGTAGCGGCATTTGAAAAAGCAACCGGTGCAGACTTATCAAGTTTTTTCAACGCTTGGGTTAATGGTACAGTTGTAATAGAAAATATTAAATAATTAAAAAATACAATAATTTTAATGCATATATTGAAATATATATTTTTTTGTGGTATATTTAAATATAACATAAGTATTTTACAAAAGTGAGATTTTATATGCAAGAAAAAAATTATGGGAATATTGATTTTCACATTCATTCAAATTTATCAAAAAATGGTAAATTAAATGTTCAAGAAATTTATGACTATGCTTTACAGAATAATATGAGTGCTATTGCCATCACAGATTATTATGCTTTTGATAATTCCATAAAGCTTAAACAACTTGCACATAATTATGGCGATAAGATTAAAACTTTTGTAGGGGTGGAAATACCTGTTTTTTGTTATATTAAAGGGGTTAGATGTACCGCTCATTTAATTGCGTTAAATGTAAATGAAAATTCTGAAAATTTTGTACATTTAAAAAAACTACTTAAAACTAATTGTTTAAATAAAAAAGCAAATCAAACGTATAATTGGTTTGAATACATTAATGAAAAATCAGAAGGAAAGATTATATTTAATAGTGAAGAACGCGAAAAAATAATCAGTGAATTTGGGTATATTACCGATCAGAATTCTGCTATAAATTTACTATTAAAATATAGACAAATAGGTAGAAAAGATGCTCAAAAAATAACCGATGGAATTGACAAAATTGAAGGTGCTTCAATTAATGCAGTAGATGCAATAACTTTTATAAAAGCCACTGGCGGTACAGTTGTGCTTGCACACCCGCTTCAAAGTTTAGAAGATAAATACAAAACTTGTTTTGAAGGTTCTTTTGAGAAAGATATTTTTAATATGGCAATAGAAGAGCAAGATGAAAAAGAAATTTCTAACCTAAATGGCTGTTTTGCTAAAAATTTAGGTGCAATTTTACAAGAATTAATAACTGGTGATTTAAAAGGAATTGATGCTATTGAAAGTGCATATCCAGCAAAATTAACGTACAAGGCAGATGGACAAAAACAGAGAAGTTTGCATCAGTTTGCAAATCTTTGTTTTAAAGTTGTGGACAAAGTTGCAGAAAATAATAAGTTATATTTAAGTGCCGGAAGTGATTTCCATTCTTATAGTTTTTCTCAAAAAGGTATAGGATATGTAAGTAATAATCAAGGTATTAAATACGCAAATATATTAGAAAAATTAGATCCGACACTAAATTATGCGTTAAAAGCACAATATAATATTGATGAATGCAGTGTTTTGTTTAAAAAAGAAGAACCGCTATATGTTGAAAAATTTAAGTTAGAAAAAACAGCATTTGCAACAGAAAACATTTAAAAACAAAGCATGTCTATTTTTGTTTTAAGTTAATGTATACAAAAATATGAAGAGTGGCATTGCATTTTTTGTCATTTTATGTTACACTTTTATATAAAATACTTTTAAAGTTATAAATTAAAAGTGAGAAAATATGTTAGAATTAAAACCCGTTGGTATTCATGAACATTCTACAATCTCCGATGGTAATTACACCTTAGATGAGTTACATAGTTTTGCGGAGAAAAATCTAGATTTTTTAATTGTAACCGATCACGATAGATTTAATTATTCTAGTGGAATTTGGGCGGCAGAAGTTTCAGCACGAGTCAACTGTTTGTTTACTAACTGTAATATTCATTTACTTTCATATATACCTATTGTAGAGCCATTAATAGATGGTACAGAAGATGAAAAACTATTAAGGCAAAAACGTATATTCGCGCAAAAAGAAAAAATTTATGAAATTGAAAATGTCCTAAGTAAACTTTGTTTAAATGATTTAGAACGCATCACAAGACACTGGTTAAATGAAATCACACTTAATTCAAATGGTGATATGACTTTTAGTGATGCGCAAATTACGCGAGTAGCGAAAGAATATCATATTATAAAAAACAAAAATAAAAGAGTAGAAGACAATTACAATTATAATGCAATTTTACATATGCTCAAAAAAGAGTATAATACACCAACTGAAAACGCAAAAAAATTAATTAGTATTCCAAATTCAACTGGAACAACTCACCTACAAGCACAAAATCTTATCAAAATGGTTAATGAAGCGGGTGGTTATGTAATGATTGCGCACCCTTTACTGTTTACAAAAAAAGTTTTAAGAAAAATAAAATCAAGACCTAAGTACTTTTTACAAAATAACATAGAAATTTTAGAAAAATTGATTACAAATGGTCAACTTTATGGAATTGCCGGATTTGAAACAGGATATCCTGCTATTTCATATATCAATCCAATGAGTGAAAATGTAATAACGACTCGTAATTATAGTAATAAAGAATTTAATGCATTATTACATTTATCAAAAAAACTTAAATTACATATTTCAATAAGCGATGACCACCATGGTAGAAATGTAATCGGTGATAGGCTTGAAGATGTTGGATATCTTCATAATCAGCCTATAATTTATTTTGATTTTTTAAAATTAATAAATCCCAAAATGGCGGAAGAAAGATATAATTATTTAGTAAATAACGAATATATGAAAGCCGGCTCAAAATTTTATGTTGCACCTGATATAGCATATCAAAAAGAATTTAATAAAGGTATTACCAATGAACAAACAAATACAATTTTAACTTAAAAACACCTGTTAGGTGTTTTTTAAGTTAATCTAAAATTAATTTATTAATAAAAGTTTTTACTTCTTGTGGTATACACTCATCATTTCTAATTGAATTAACTAAATTTTGTATTTTCCCGCTGTTTTTTACAGAATTTTTTAAATAAATTCGTATAGAAATACATTTTGCTATATAATCTTCGGGGTAGTCGAAAATATGTTTTTCTACTAATTCTTGGGCTTTTTCTAAATCTTTTTTTATACGGAATTTTAAAGAAGCAATAAATTCTTTATCTGCGATGTCTAATTTTTCGCCTTCCAAATCTTTTTTAAAGTTTTCTATACTTTTTTCTAAACAATCAGTAGCAAAATATAGACTTAATGCTGCTTGTTTATACAATAATGCTTGATATGCTAATATTGCATATGTTTCCGGAATCGCAGGCAAAGTTTTAACTAAATAATCGTAGTAATATGTGTCGGAATCAATATCTTCTTCTATGCTATTAGCGTATTCTGGTGTGAGTACGATATCGCTAATATTAGGCACGATAGGTTTTTCTATATCAATATTAATATAGCCACAGTTGGCACATTTTTGTAAATGGATAGAAGAAGTTGCTTTATCTAAAAATTTCACTTTATCCTCTATGCTTGTACTATCAGCGGGTTTAGTTATATGTAGAAAAGATTGCCTGCTTTTTTTCTTGCATACAACACATTCAAAATCTCTTACTTCCGTTTTCATATCCCTTTCCTTTTGGTGTTAATTGGTTTATTTTACTATTGTAAACAAAAAATGTCAAACATTAGTTTATTTAAACTCTATTTTTCCCGTATTTGTTTTAATTGACTTGTAACAACGCATAAATTTGTGATATATTTAAATGTAAATAATTTATGTAAATTAAAAGGACTTAGTAAATGGATTTTTGTTCACTAGCCAGCGGTAGTCGTGGTAATTTAATATATGTAGGCACAGAAAGTACCAAATTGCTTATTGATGTAGGTATAACATGTAAGTCCACAGAGGATAAATTAGCACAAATTGGCGTAAGCCCTACGGAATTAACCGGAATTTTAATAACTCACGAACATTCGGACCATATTAATGGACTTAAAGTTTTTGCAAATAAATATGATATACCGGTATACGCACATAATTTAATTTGGAATGAACTTCATAATAAGACTGGCGGTTTTAAAACTGAACACGATTTTTTTAATTCGGATTTTTATATTAATGACATTACTATATCGCCTTTTAAAGTAGAACACGATTCGGTTTATTGCGTTGGTTTTTCGCTTTACAACCAGCAAAAGAAAATTAGTGTGGTTACAGATTTAGGCATAATTACAAAAGACATTTTGCAAAAAATATCTCAAAGTGATATTATTTTTTTAGAAGCCAACCATGATATAAATATGCTTATCAATAATCCCAATTATTCTGCCCAACTAAAACGACGAATACTCTCATCGCAAGGACATTTATCCAATAAAACTTCGGCACAGGCTATTGTAGAATTGGCAAATACAAATGTCAGACAATTTGTTTTAGCACATTTAAGCGAACAAAATAACACGCCTGAAATTAGTTATAACTGTGTGGCAAATGCCTTACGAGCAAACGGAATAGAAGAAGGAAAAGATGTGTTTGTAGATGTGGCAACTCAGCATAAGGTAGGGGCGTTTTTTGTGGTAAAAAATTCATAAGGTAGGAAAAATGGAAAAGCGAAAATATTTTACAAAGTTAGATAGTGCGTTTATGTTTATGTGTTCAATTATTATTCCGCAATTAGCAGGTGTGATAATAGTAATGCTATTAGGGTTAATCATGAATATTTTTGGTAGCAATTATGCTAATTTTTCTAGTTCATTGTTTGGTGAATTAGTACTAAGTTCTATCACTTCACTTGTTTTTATTGCGATTTTAATATTTTATTCTCACTATAAAAAAATAGATATAAAATCCGCTACTCATCTTAATAAAAAAATTAATTATATTAATATATTTTGTGGCATATGTATTGGTATAACGGCCGTCTATTTATTTTCGCCTTTAATTAGTATGGTTGATGCATTTTTAATTAATATCGGCTACACAATAACCGGAGAAATTCCTATTCTAACAGGTAGCGCTGGAACTTTAATTTTAGGGATTTTAGTGTTGGCCATTTTACCATCTATCGCAGAAGAACTTATGTTTAGAGGCGCCATTTTAAACGGACTTAAAAAGCATGGTGTTATTAAAGCAGTTCTTATTAGTGCGTTGTGTTTTATGCTTATGCACACAAGCCCGCAACAAACAGTATACCAATTTATATTAGGAATTATATTTGGCTATGCTGTATATTCTACTGGCTCAATTTATATGGGAATGTTGATACATTTTGTCAATAATTTAATTGTAGTTATTAATGCACAATATTCTCTAACTCATAGCATTACCGCAGAAACTTTTACATTTACTGCATCAAACATAATTATTGCAATATTATCGTTAATAGTGGGCACCCTTATTATTTGGGGTATATTTAAAATAAATAATAAATTAAATAAAATATTAATAAAAAATATTAAAGATGATGAAACAATTTTTAATGAGCAAGAAAAAGTATCAGAAATAACTAACATATCAAGTGAACAAATTAACTATTTACAACGAGCGGATAGTGCGACAACGAAAAAATATTGGCGAATAGGCTTTGCGGTTTCAATTTTTTTATGGTTTGCAGTGCTAATAAGTTCATTGTCATATTTTTCTTAGATAATTTAACTAATAGCAGGTGAAAATGTTTAAAAACGAAATTAAAACTAATCAATTAATTAGAGCAAGTTTTGTATATTTTATTATACTTGTTTTTTTTGTTTTGCTTAGATTGAGTGTGAGTTTGGGCTTTTTAGTTTGGCTTGATGATAACACATTAGATATAGTTTATACATTGATAACACAAATTGGAATTATGCTTTTTATCCCGATATTTTTTGTTAATAAAATAAAAAAACAAAAAACAATCAATACACTAAAAAATGATTTTGGATTTAAAAAAATTAAATTTGAATCAATACTTGTAAGTGTGCTAATAGGCGGTTTAGCGTTTTTGTTAAATATTGCTGTTGCATCGTTTTTTAGTGGAATCTTACAATTATTTGGTTATACTCCGCCTACATCATCAAGTGGAGATTCTGTTACCACTTGGAGTGCGTTTATAGTCGCAATAATTTTCACGGGATTATTGCCGGCAATTTGTGAAGAAATTACTCACCGTGGGTTATTGCTGAACGGATTAAAACAGTTGGGGGTTAAGCGTGCTATTATTTTTTCATCAATATTATTTGGGCTTATTCATTTAAACGTAATGCAAACTTTTTATGCTATTGTGATGGGTGCTTTAATGGCAACAACAGTGGTAATTTCAGGTAGTATTATACCAGCAATAATAATTCATTTTATGAATAACTCTATCAATGTTTATTTATCTTTTGCAAAGGTAAAAGGCTTTTTAGGTGCGGATTTTTATAGTAGTATTGAAAGTTTTGTTAGTTCATATGGAGTAATCACAGCATTTTTATTTATAGGTATTTTGCTTTTAGGTATTGTGCTTACTATTTGGGGATTAATTATCACATTAAAAAACTTACAAAGACATACTATCGCTAATGAAAATATAAAAAATGATATTTTAATCAATCAAGATAATAACGATATACAAAATTCACAAAATTATAATGAAAGCGAGAAAATCGCAAAACTGAGAAAAATATTTATATATTCACCAACTTCATTATTTAGTTATACTAGAAAACCAAGATTTTTTGATAAATTATTTCCGCCTGCTTTTGAAGAGTGTTATACCGTTAATACAAAAGAAAAATTTTTCCTTTATTCGTCACTATTTTTAGGTGGTATTATTACAATATTTACTTATATTTGGGGGGTAATGTGATTAATTTAAATATAGTTTGCGTGGGTAATTTAAAAGATAAATTTTATATCAATGCACAAGAAGAATATGTAAAACGCCTTAGTAAGTTTTGCACATTAAACATTGTTGAATTAGTTGAATGCACAAAAACCGCTGACATAAATGTTGTTTTAAAAACCGAAGCGGAAGAAGTGAACAAGCATTTAAAAGGCTATGTGGTTGTGCTTGATATTTCAGGTAAATCTTTTACTAGTGTAGAGTGGGCTAAAAAAATTGAAAGCGTATGTGTGCAGGGTAGTTCTTGCATTACACTAGTAATTGGCGGTAGTTACGGGCTTGATGATAGTATTAAACAGCGTGCAAATTTAAAATTGTCATTTTCAACATTTACTTTTCCGCATAGGTTGATGCGAATAATACTGCTAGAACAAATGTACAGAGCATTTTGTATTTTAAACAATATTACATACCATAAATAAAATTATAAGGATTACTATGGAAGAAAATTTTGATTTACAGCAAAAATATATGAGATCGGCATTAGCGCAGGCAAAAATAGCCTATAAAAAAGCCGAGGTGCCTATCGGCTGTGTTATCGTTTTAAATGGTAAAATTATAGCACGGACACATAACAGACGGGAAGAATTAAACCAAGCATACGCACACGCCGAAATATTGGCAATTAAAAAGGCCTGCACTATCTTAAAAAGTTGGCGACTTAATAACTGTGATATTTATGTAACCGTAGAGCCTTGTCCAATGTGTGCAGGGGCAATAGTTAATGCACGAATGCGTAATATATATTTTGGAGCAATCAATTTAAAGGGTGGTAGTTGTGGCACTGTTTATAATATTCCAAGCGACAATGTATTAAATCATACTTGCAATATTTTTGGCGGTTTGCTAAAAGAAGAATGTGGCAAACTTATAACTGCATATTTTAAAGATAAACGCATTGAGTAAATATAAAACAATTTTTATTATAAAAAGATTCTATAATTGACATCTTGCGCATTTTAGAATAATATTAAATGATAGGAGAATTCCTTATGGTAGATTATGAAATTAAAAAAGAAACTGTCCCGGCATTAAAATCAATGGTAGAAAATGCCGAGAATGTAGCGGTTATAATTTTATTATGCAATAACCCAGCATTTAAAATTTCTGGCAAACCGTACAATTTAGAGTTATGTGGTAAAAAAATGTATGAATGGGTGGTTCTTGCTGTTGGACAAGCAAAAACGACAATTGTTCCGTGTGAAATTACAGATGATTTAATATCACTGGTTAAACCATATCTTACTAACTGTAAATACACAGCGGTTTTATATTCGGACACCCCACTTTTATCCAAGAAAACATTTTTAGAAATTATTGAGTATGTTAGTATTAAACAACTCAATGTATGTAAATTATCACGGGGATATATTTTTAATACAACATATTTAAAATCTACGGACAAAATTTATGCTCCGCAAACTCATTATTTTGAAGAAGAAGATTTTTTAGCGGTTTACAATTTTAAACAACTTGCAATTATTAGTGATATTTTAAAAAACCGTATTTTAAACTATCATATGAAAGAAGGTGTGCGTTTTATTGACCCTAGTTCAACATTTATTGATGCTGATGTTTTAATAGGTAGTAGCACTGTTGTTTATTCTAATAATCATCTATTAGGTACTACACAAATTGGTGAAAATTGTACTCTTGAAAGCGGGAATTTTTTAGTTAATTCCTTGATAAATAATAATGTAACATTATACAATAGTCGGATAGAAAATAGTAGTATAGGTAATAATTCTAAAATTAACGCTTGTCAAATTACAGATTCCGATATTGGCGTAAATACTATTATAGAAAAGTCAGGTTTTATTGCAGATTCTGTAACCGGCGAAAATGTATATTTTGGTACAGGCGTTAAGGTAAGCAATTTTGATGGAAAAAACAAACATAAAACCATGATAAGCGATAAAGTATTTATTGGGGCGGGAAGTACATTAATTGCCCCACTTAAAATTGGTTTAGGTGCTTTTATTGCTGCTGGCAGTACAATTACCGATGATGTACCAGAGCAGGCTTTTGCAGTTGCTCGCGCTACACAAAAAAATAAAAATGATTGGAGAGAATAAATGTACTTAATCGTTGGACTTGGAAATCCAGATACACAGTATAGAAATACATATCATAATACAGGCTTTACCGTGGTAGAAGAGTTTTGTCGTAGTATGGGTTTTGTGTTTATTAAGCAAAAGTGTAAAGCACTTGTTGCAGAAGGGGTATTTAATGGCGAAAAAATTATTGTAGCAAAACCAGTTACATATATGAATAATAGCGGAATTAGTGTTCAAGAATTTGTTCAAAAATTCAAAATTCCACTTTCAAATATTTTGGTGACATACGATGATTTAGATTTAAAAAAAGGCTCGTTACGAATTCGCAAAGAAGGTAGTGCTGGAACTCACAATGGTATGAAAAGTATTGTCGCAATGTTAGGCACTACACAGTTTCCGCGAATACGAATAGGCATAGGTAAATCAGAAAATCCTAAAATGGATATAGCGGACTATGTTCTTTCCGAAATTGATGATACAAGTAAAGAAGTTTTAGAAAAAGCAATAACAAGTGCCACAAATGCTATTAAAGACTTTATAAGCGGGATTGATTTAGAAATGGTTGCGCAAAAATACAATCGCACGCCAGAAAATTAATTTGAGATATTAGTTAAAGATAGAATATAAAAAAGGAAAAATATGCTAAAAGAATGGCTGGCAAACACAATGTCGGCTCTCAATGAATTGTTTACCCCCCAGCGCAAGAAATCTTGTGCTGTGTTTGGTTGCGGAACTGGCGAAAAAATTATAATATCTAGTGAAATAGATTCCTTTGTTCTTTATGTTGCGGTGGACGCTATTTCTGCAAGTAATATCGCCAGACAATTAGAAAATTTGGGGAAAAATGTTTGTTCAATTTTGTCTAAACAAGATATGGTGCAATATCATAATTCGGAATATTCGGGCATTACAGCAGATCGCTTTAAAACTTTATTTAAACTATGTGAGCGCAATGTAAATGTTTTAGTTATAAGTGCTGATATTTTAACCGAAAAAATGCCTGATTTTAATGAATTTAAACAAAGCATTATTAAACTTGAAAAAGGAAAAAATGTAAATTTAAAGACACTTATTACAAATCTTGTTTCGTTAGGTTATAAAAGAGTTGATCGGTTAGAAACACGAGCCCAATTTTCACTGCGTGGCGATATACTTGATATTTTTTCCGTAAGTGAAGATTTGCCTGTGCGAATAGAACTGTTTGACACAGAAATTGAAAGTATAAAATATTTTAATGCCGATACTTATTTATCTGTAAGAACTATAAACAGTATTAAAATTTGCCCGTTTACAAATATTTTTATTGATGATAAAATGGCGCAAAAAATTTGCAGTAAAATTAGTAGTGCCACAAATGATTTTAAGGAAGATACTAACGCAAATAATAGACTTAATGAAATCATAATCTCTGTTACAGATAGGATAAGCGGTGGACAACGAGATGTATCGTTAAATTGGATTTTGCCTTTTGTAAATACATCTTCTATTTACGAATATTTGCCTGAAAATTCTTGCATTATTTTTGATGAGCCTAAACGTATTATTGAACAAATTGATTTAGCATATCAAGAATTTTATGGGCGTATTAAAGCATTAATAAAAAGTGGCGAGGTTACAGAAAAACATAGAGAATTTTTACTAAATAAAAAAGATGTTTTTGTTACTCCCGTAGCACAATTAATATCTTTTCAGCGCATTACCAACGCAAATAATATTTTTACAGTACAAGAAGTTTTTACAATTAACAGCACGGGAATTATAAAATACAGCCAAAATTTTAATGAACTTACGCGAGATTTAAAAAACTGGAATGAAAATGGTTTTACTGTTATTATGTGTGTGCCAGATAATCAGTCCGCAATTCGTATTAAAGATAATTTTGATACCGCTAAAATTCCTGTTGATATTATTGCAACTCCATCAAATATTAGGAAAGCGGATTTTGGGCGCAATTACATTTTACTTTCTAATTTAGAAACCAGTGCGACTTTTTTAAATGAAAAAATTATTATTATAGGGTCAAGCGATCTCATTGCTAGGCGTGTAAAAATTAAGATTAACGCTAAAACCGACACTATTATTATGCCAAAAGAAGGCGACTATGTAGTGCATTCTACTCATGGTATTGGAAAATGCTTAGGTATTCAAAAACTTACGCTTTCTGGATATGAAAAAGATTATATTGTTATTGAATATAAAGGTGCAGATAAGTTATATTTGCCTACCGAACAAGCCGAACAAATTGCAAAATTTGTAGGCTCAGACAAAACACCGACTCTATCTAAAATCGGCGGGGCGGATTTTGAAAAAATTAAAGAACGTGTTAAAAGCGGTATTAAAAAAATGGCGGTAGATTTATTAAAATTATATAAAGCCCGTGAAGAAAGCAAGGGTTTTAAATATTCGCCATATAATTCACTATTAAATGAATTTGAAAGAACATTTCCTTATATTGAAACCGAAGACCAATTACTTGCAATAAACGATGTTTACAAAGATATGGAAAGTGGTGTAGTTATGGATAGACTTATTTGTGGAGATGTTGGATACGGAAAAACCGAAATTGCATTAAGAGCGGCTTTTAAAGCAATACTTGACGGAAAACAAGTAGCGCTTTTAGCACCAACTACAATACTTGCTGAGCAACATTATAATGTCTGTCGTAGCAGAATGGAAAATTTTGGAGTTGTAGTAGAATCTTTAAGTCGATTTAAAAATGCAAAAGAACAAAAAAATACAATTGAACGACTAAAAAGCGGTGTTGTAAATATTGTTTGCGGTACTCATAGACTACTTAGCAATGATGTGATGTTTCAAAATTTAGGACTGCTTATTTTAGATGAAGAACAAAAATTTGGCGTTTCAGATAAAGAAAAAATCAAAACTTTTAAAAATAATGTTGCGGTTATGACATTAAGCGCCACTCCTATTCCGCGCACACTACATATGTCGCTTATAGGTATACGAGATATCAGCACAATTAACACTCCGCCTGTTGATAGACTACCTGTACAGACCTATGTTATTGAATATTCTGATGCTTTAATTATTGATGCCGTGAATCGAGAAATTTATAGAGGCGGACAAGTGTTTTTAGTTTATAATCGCGTAGAAACAATTTATGCTTTTGCGCAAAAAATAGCATCGTTGCTACCTGATGTTATAATTGATGTTGCACATGGGCAAATGAAAGAAGCACAACTTGAAAGTGCAATCACAAAATTTTATGATGGTAAAACACAAGTTTTAATTTGTACAACGCTAATTGAAAACGGTATTGATATTCCACTTGCAAACACGCTTATTGTTTGCAACTCCGATAGATTTGGACTTGCTCAATTATATCAGTTACGTGGTAGAATTGGCAGAAGCAACAGACTTGCCTATGCATATTTCACTTACGAATCTAACAAAGTGCTTACCGAAAATGCTTATGCAAGATTAGATGCAATTTTAGAATTTACTGAACTTGGTAGCGGATTTAAAATTGCACTTAGAGATCTAGAAATACGCGGTGCGGGTAATATCTTAGGACCCGAACAGCATGGGCATATGGAAAAAGTAGGCTATGATATGTATTGCAAATTGTTAAATCAAACTGTGCAGGAATTAAAGGGCGAAACTGTCAAACAATTTCGGGAAGTAAACATTAATATAAGTATGTCAGCATTCATACCGATAGATTATATTGAAAGCAGTGAACAACGCATAAGAATATACACAAATATTAGTTTAGTTAAATCGCTAAAACAACGAAATCTTGTACTTAAACAAATTGAAGATGTTTACGGAAAAGCACCCGAAAGCGTAGAAAACCTTGTATACATTGGGCTTATTAAAAATCTTGCCCAAAGTTTAGATATTAAAAAAATTGTAATTGACAACGAAATTACCGCGCTTTATTTTTACAAGAATGCTAAGATTTTTGAAGACAAATTACAATCCGCAATGCATGATTACAGAGAATTATGTGTATTAAAATTTGCCGAACTGCCGATAATAGAATTTGACACAAATTTGACTAGTGTTAAACAGCGAGTGATGGTCGTAATTGATTTTTTGTTAAAATCTGTTAAAAACCAGTAAATTGATTGCTTTTTTAAATGCGTTTATGTATAATTATAAAGACTTTTACATTGGGAGATAACACATTGAAAAAACTTATATGTATTTTTTTAGCACTTATAATGTCATTTTCAACTTTGCTTGCAGGTTGTAATATAATTGAAATCGATCAAATTGAATATTTACAGCAAATTGTTGCAACAGTCGACAATGATATAAAAATAACAAAAGAACAACTTATTAATGCGTATTCCAGTTATGGTTACCAGTATGTAGAGTCTTATGATATGACCACCGAAGAGGCCATTGAGAAAACACTTGAATTGCTTATAAACCGAGAGTTAGTTATAAAGTATGCGCGTGAAAATTATGAACTTACTCAAAATGAAAAAAATGAACTAACGCAAAGCGTTTATGATTATATTAATGAACAAATTCTGGAAATAGAAACAGATGTTCGCACAGAATGGGATAGACCACTTCCAGATGAAGTCGAAGAAGAAACCGAAGAGGATACAGATGAAACCTCACGCGTGTTTGAACCTTACGAACAAAAATTTGAATTAGTTGGTGGAAATGTTGTAAAAATAGAAGATGAAGATTTGCCAGAAACACAAGACCCTGCCATCGGCGCATTTGTACAAGAAATTTCCGAAATAGATATATCTACTGAGGCGTACAACCGTTATATTACAGAATTAATTGACAGCGAATATGGTAAAGGTTTAAGTACCATAAGTATAGAAGTTTTACAGCGTGAAATTGATAGAATTTATGAAATTTATGAAGATAACGAATATATTTCTAAACTTGAAGAAATATTTGATGAAAATTCAACTGTTGAAAACGCTGATATTTTAGTAAGATATAAAGAACTTGTCAGAGCGGATCAAACAAAATACAGTGAAAATATAGATGAATATATTACAGCAGTAAAAGATGGTACTACAATTTATTATCACCCATCTATCGAATTTGTTTATGTTACACATATTTTAATTCCTTATACCGATGAGCAAACTGCTACAATTGAGCAAGCCGAAACTGATTTAACGAGCGGTCAAATTACACAAGCAGACTATGATGCAATAATCGCAAGTATTGCAGAAAATATTAGTGGTTATGCTTATGATGAAAACGGTGAGCAAACAGATAATTTAGTGAGCATTGATGATATATATGCCGAAGTACTTGCTGCTGTAAGTTCCGCCCCTACACTAACCGAAAAAGCCGAAGCATTTAACGAATTAATTTATAAATATAATACCGATGATGGAATTTTTAATAAAGAATTTTATTATTCAACAGCGCTAGATAGTGCAAATGATACAATGGTTACCGAATTTGCTGATGCCGCCAGAGCATTATATGAAGAAGATGATGGATTGTTAAACGGTAGATTATCTGAGCCTGTTCTTAGTGAATACGGTTGGCATATAATTTTTTATTCTAAGCCTGTTACAAATCTTGTTTCATATTCTTCACTTGAAAGCGTAACAGTAGAAATGCTCTTTACTAACCGCTTAAATGAAGGCGTGTCAAAAACTTGGTACAATCTAATTTATGATGATTTGCCAGATGCAGATTTTGACACTTACCAAACTTCACTTATTGCTACACTCAAAAAAGATGTTACTATTACATTGTACACAAAAAGGTACAGCGACCTTTGGAAATAATATAAATTATTTAAATATGTTTAAATATGACCTTAAAATCATACAATAATTATTGTTCAAAGGTTATATTTTATGAAAGACAAAGGTAAAAAATCATTTAACAGCAACTCCGGCGCCGATGTTTGCGACGGATTTTTGCATAATAAAATTAAGGAAGAGCCTTTCATAAAAAATATTTGTGTGGCTAAAAAAATTAAAAAAATATATATAAGCCAAAAAACTAGAACAAGATTTAATTTCGCCGGCTTGTTTAAACCCAAATTTAAATTATTAAACGAAAAAGACCGTGAATTAATAGAAAAAGAGGTTGCAAAGGCAGACACAAGAATAGACAGTACAAAATCTATATCTAATGCAAAAAAAGAAGTTATTGAACAAACGACCGGCATAAAAAAGATATGGAGTTCTATATTTTTTGCATTTAACATAATAATTGCGGGTACAATTTTAATTGTACAATTTAAAAGTAGCCAAAGCACATCACTTTACGCATTATTAGAAGGTGGAGCAAACATATTTCTGTTATTTATTGCATTTGTTATGTTTGTATTTGTAATGATTTTAGAAAGTTTAAGATTTGCAATTTTAATTAAAAATTCCACAGGCAGATTTAGACCAATTTTGAGTTATAAAACCGTGGCAATAGGTAAATATTATGGGAGCATTTTGCCATTTGCAACTGGCGGACAACCTTTTCAAGTAATGTATTTAAAAAAAAATAATATTAGTTCCGGCATAGCATCAACTGTGCCATTTGCTCGATTTATTTTTTCTCAAACTGCATTTATAATTTTGGCAATAATATTTTTATTTGTGAACGCAAACCTGTCATCTGTAACTGGTGTTGGTGAATCTATTGTTAACGTGGCGGCTTATGTCAGCGTAACCTTAAATTTGATCCTTATAAGCGTACTTTTAGTACTTGTAACAAGTAAAAGAATAGGGCTAATATTTACTATAATAATTTTGAAAATATTAAATAAACTGAAAATTGTAAAAGATTACAGCAAAACATTTAAAAAAGTTACAAGATATGTGCGTGAGTATCAACATGCAGTGCGTAAATATATTGTCGGTTCTAGTGAATCTTTATCCAGTTTTATTGTTTCGGTATTAATTTGGATTATTTCAGGAAGTATACCTTTTTTTCTATATTTAGCCTTTACAAATGTAGAAACTATTACCTTTGAGTTGTGGCTACTTATTATTTCTAAGTATTTCGCACTAATGCTTGCTACTAGTTTATTGCCATTGCCTGGTGCTACTGGAACGGCCGAACTTTCTTTTGCTGCACTATTTGGTACACTATTTAGCGGAAGCGCATTAGTTTGGGCAATATTGTTTTGGCGATTACTGACTTACTATGTTTATATATTGCAAGGAATAATTGTAATTGTGTTTAATGCAATAAAAGTCAAATTTTTAAAACATAAAGCAACTCAAATCGCATAATTATTTAAAATTCGACAAAATCGTATTCAATTAATTTTATCACCTCAAATGTTTATGTGCTAATATTTTGGTTAGTGGGGTGTTTATGATAGATTTTGAATTTTTTGACAACAAAAATATTACAAATATAACCGCCGAAGAAATAAAGAATAAATGTGATTATAATTCAGATATACCTAAAATAATATTTGAAAATAATGCACATTTTAAACTTTGTAATGTGTTAAATAATTTAGCACCATATCAAAAAGTACTACTTTTAAGTACCAAAACGCCGTATTCATTATATGGTGAAAATGTTTCAAATATTATTTTAAATTCAAAAAACATATTAAAGGAATTAATATTTGATGTTAATTTGCAAGGCGAATATAGTAATGCAAAACGCGTTATCGATTGTGTTGAAGAAAATACAAAAGTAATAGTAGTATTAGGCGGAGGCACGGTAATTGACATAGCAAAATTTGTTGCGGATAAACTTAGTATACCACTCGTTATACTGCCCACTACTTTAAGTCCTTCTTCTTGTCTAGATTATGTGTTAATTACTGATGGAGTAAGTGAAAAAAGAAATTTATATAAAACAACACTTGCTAAATATATTATTGTGGATACAAAAATAATAAATAATTTAAAAGATAATTTTATTGCAGCGGGTTACGGACAACTAGTATGTGAAGTAATTGAACTTTTTAATATGAATTATGTAAAAATAATGGAGCAAAAATGCAGTTATCTATTTTCTAAGATAGCCAAAGAATGCGCGACTATGTTGCCAGTTATAAACAAAAAAATTTCAGCAGGAGCAGATACCACAAACGAATTAATTTTAGAGTGCTTATATGCGTGTGCAATTTCTAAGTGTGGTAGTAATTTGCCACTCAGTGATGATATTCTAACAGCGTTAAATTTGAATAAAACAAGACTTCTTGGTGAAAATATGTTTTTATCAGCAGTTTTTTTAGGAAAATTATATAAAATATTTTTTTTACAAAAAGCATTTGAATACAATAATTTTTTAGATGTGATTGAATATTTAAAAAAAGGTGGATCGCAAATTGATTTTGAAAACAATCAATTAAAAGGTAATGCACAAAACTATTTTGAACAACTACAAAAACTTGAAATTACGATATTTAAACTTGTAGAATTTAAAATGGAATTAAAAAGTGAAGCCGAATTTTTAGATTTGGTTATTAAAAAATGTTTTAAAACATTTAAACGAATTTATGCAGACTGCGGATATAAAGTGCTCAAAAGCGTAAACGAAAAAATGTTAAAGCAAGCATTATATTCTGTTGAAAATATCAGTAACTCGGTTACACCGCTTATACAAATAAAAAATTTGGGACTTCTTCAAGAAATTTGCGGATAATGGGAATTTTAAAACTAATTTGTCATAGTATAATTTGTGAGTATATGTAATTTTAAAGTGGGAAACATTCTTGTAGCGGAGAGTGTTTTATGAATAAAAATCGCCTACTATCTATTATGATTTGTCTAATATTCTTAATTTTTATAGCGCCACTAAAAGAGGGGCTTAATTTGCTTGCAAAACGCCTTAGTAATGGCACATATAATGCTTATGTAACTAATTTTGTTAAAGCGGAAACCGCTGAAAACACTGAAAACATTAATTACATTCAAATTGCCGATGGTGGAATTATTGTTTGTGAACTTCAATCTATGCAAAAGGTAAAGTCATATAATTATCACATTTTGGGCGAAAGCCTATCCTTTTATGGTAATTTAGATGAATTTTATAATATTATCAAAATTTACCGAATTAAAATAATTAAAACTGAGCAGGTGGGCGAAATATTAACTATTTATGGATTTTCATTTGCATTTAATAAACATATTTCAATAGATAATAAAAAAATTAATGTGCAAATTGCAATTAATAATAACCTTATTACAGTTGGAACTCCAATTATTTTAGGAAGTTATTAGATTTTTAAAGTGAATATGTATATATTTTTGTTATTGGTCTATAATTTCATATACAAAAAGGAGATGAAATTATGATAAACAACAAAGATTTAATTTTAAGTGGTCGCACTAAAACTCGTGCTTGGTTCAAAAAAAACATTTATTATGTTGGACTAGCGGTAAGTGTTTTAGTACTTGGACTTGCAATTACTCTTACAGTAGTGCTCAAAAACATTGATACAAAAGAAGTAGGTGGCAATGAGAATACGGCAATAGTATTTGCTATGCCTATTGAAAATGCTACTATATTGACTGCATATTCTGGGAACACATTAATTTATTCAGAAACTTTGGGTCATTGGGAAGCACATAAGGCAGTAGATTTACAGGCAACGGAGGGAGCGGAAGTTGTTTCTGCACTTAGCGGAACAGTAACTTCAATTACTACTAATTTGTTAGAGGGTACTCGGATTACTATAACTCACGAAGATGGATTGATTACTATTTATGGTTCTCTTTCTACTAGCGTAGAAGTTGCTGTTGGAGATGCTGTAACAAAAGGCGAATTAATTGGTTACGTCGCAAATTCTGCCGGTACAGAAACTGCAATGGGAGCGCATCTTCACTTTGAAGTTTTGCTTAATGGCATAAAAACTGACCCCACCGCATATCTGCCAATTTCTGACAAATAAAATTTTATTTTCAGTTTATTAAAATACTAACTTCTTTACTTGCTAAATTGGGGAGAGTTTTATGACTTTTAATAAATTACAAGATTTGCTTAGTAAACAATTGCATATTAATAAAACTAAAATTACACCAAAAGCAAGAATTGTAGAAGACTTAGGCGCCGATTCCCTTGATATTATTGAAATGCTAATGCTACTAGAAGAACATTTTAAAATAGAGGTATCCGATGAAGATGCGTTAACTTTTAAAACTGTTGGCGACATTACAAATTATCTTGACAAAAAATAATTTACTGATGCAATTTTTTAAATTTAAAATATTGAAAAACTATCGTTCATAATATTATGGCGATAGTTTTTGCTTAATTAATAGGTTTTATGATTGTCTAAGTTTATACACAATTAAAAAACATAATTCTACATAATCTTTCATATATATCTAGTAAACAACACATAAGGTGGGATATATATGAATTTTGATATTTCATGCCGGGCACAAAAGATTGCAGACTATATTATAGACACTCATTCCACTGTTCGTAAAGCAGCAAAGATATTTGATATTAGCAAAAGCACAGTGCATATTGATGTTACGAAAAGGCTTAAAAAAATTGATATTTCACTTTATTTAAAAGTAAAAGATATTTTAAAAGTAAATTATAATGAAAGGCATATTAGGGGTGGCATAGCCACAAAAAATAAATATATTAAATTAAAATTACAAGCATAAATAATTATTTTAAATTATTTATTTTTTAATTAATAATTATTTTGTATAAGGTGATTTTTAATGGAATTATTTAATCCATTTATTACTACTTTTTTCACCGCTATGTTACCTTTTATTGAAGGCAAAGGTTCAATGTTAGTTGGATTTGCGCTGGGTTTAAATGTAGTTGCTACATTTGTCGCATCAGTGTTGGGTTCGTGTTTGCCCGCACCCATACTATTGTATATTACTAAACCTATTTTAGAATGGTTAAATTCAGTTCCAGTTTTTAGTAAAATTGTGAAAAAAATTGAAAGTTTATTTAAAAGAAACGCACAAAAAATTAAAGAAAACGCTTTTAAAAATATGCAAAATAAATATATAAAAAATAAACATAAAATAAATAATAAAATAAAATTTAATTTAAATAATAGTAATATTATTTTAAATAAAAGTTTTAAGGCAAATAATTCTAGTGTAGTTGATAATAATTTACCTATTAATTTTAAAATTTTTGCATTATTTGCATTTGTTGCTATTCCGCTACCAGGCACTGGTGTTTGGACGGGTTCGGTGTGTGCTACACTTTTAAACATTCCTTATTTTAAAGCGTTACCTGCAATAATATTAGGAAATATTGTTACATGCTTAATTGTAGCCATAGTTAGTTTTGGATTTTTTAATATTTTTTAGCAATTTCGTAGAAAGAAATATGCCACAAAACAAACTCGTATTAGGGGTTTTCTTGTATATTTATTTGACAAAGCACAAACCTTAGTTATATAATCAACTCATATATTAGAATAGTCCATTAGTATATTATATATAATAATAGGTGTTCGAGTATATTTACATAATTATTTTCAAAACATACTCCATAAAATAAAACCGTAGATATTTTTGCCTTGGAGGCTTTATGGTAGCGAAAGTTACTAGAAACATACTAATAATTTTACTCGCCACAGTTGGTGCTGTGTTTGGTTTATCAGGCTGTAAAAGCCCTTATGCTAAAATGGAACTTAATGTAAGTTCGCAAGAAATTACTATTAATTTACCCGAAAGTGGTACCGCCGAAGAAGAAATTACCGCTACTGTTACTGGCGTAGATAAAGATATTAACAAGGATATAGGTCTTTCTTTTGATGACCAGCAAAATGTTATTACAGCAAGTATTACTGAGCAAAACGATGGACAATCAAAAATAAAAATTATAGCACAAAAACCAGGTACCGCAATACTTACACTTCGATCATATGAAGGTGAAAAAAGCGCCACAGTTACAGTAAATGTTGTCAGAGAAATTACAGATTTTACTATCAATTCATCTTATAGCCCAGTTGTAATTGCGGGCACGCAAAAATTCCAATTTGATTTAAAACAAATTTCATTTGCTCCATATGATACTAATCAAAGAGGTTTGGTATTTTCTGTAATGGGTTCAGGATCTGAAAATGTTTATAATTTAAATAGTACGACTGGCTCATTTTACATATCACAAAGGCCCGCAAGTAAATATGTAACTTTAAATATTACATCGGTAAGCAATCCTAATATTTCTAAATCAATTCAAGTACCGGTTTTATCTCCGCTTGAAACGGGTGATATTGTTATTAGTACCGATGGTACCACCGATATAGGAACAGATTCGCTATCACTTATTGGTAATAAACCTACGCTTAATAGTATTATGCTATTAGTAAATTTGCCAAATGCACACGAAAATTATATTGCGTACTATTTGGTAAGCACAAATGACCAAAATTACATATCAATAGAAAATGAAAATACAACAACAACACGTGCGGTACAGGGACAAAATAAAGTTTTTATTACTGCCCTTGACCTTGTCGGAACGGCCTCGCTTACAGTTAATATATATATAAAGGATTATGAAACTGCTACGCCAGCGGTAACTCGCACGGTATATTTTAATGTTACTCATTGGGCGACCAGTATTAATGTGCTTTCGCAAGTTGATAGCACAGAGCAAATTGTTAATTATAGTACAAATGGCGAAATTACTATTTCAAGTGAAGAACTTGATGTATACGATTATTACTTAAATTCACGCGGAACAAAGATATTATTAAATGTGTTACCCGTAAACGCATCAAACAGGCAAGTAAAAATTAGCCTTTATAAACAAGATGGCACACTAATTACTGACCCAGATAATTATTTACAATCGAGTTACTTAACAGGAAATGTATTTAACTATTCTAACAATATAAATACTTCCGCTTACATTTATTTATTTAATAACAGTAGTTTAAATGAAAATATTATAATGCGTTTTACTGCGGTAATAGATAGTTCAATTTATAGCGAAATTGAACTAAAATTAGTTTCAGGGATAAGAACTATAACCGCTTCGACAAGTACTATATCTATTGTCAAAGGTATTGATACCGGTAGTTTTAATGTTACGGTAAGCCCAGTGGGCTCGGATATTAGTCAGATTAACACGAGAGTATTTAACAATTCTATTTTATCAGTTGCAATACCTGTTTTTATAAGCACTTCTGAAAATGGCGATTTGTATAGGTTTAATATTTCGGGATATATTGCAGGTAATTCTGTAATTACTCTTAATACGCTTAATGGACTTGTGGCTTCTTTAAATGTTACAGTTTATGTTCCACTTGAAGATATGACACTTTCAATACCTGCACCAGAAGATAATGCTGATGTATTATATTTATCTCAAACACCAACATTAAAAAATAATCAAACATTACAAAGTTCGGTAATTGCACTTAGTAAAAGCATACCGCTTTCTGTTTCATTTTATCCGGCTGATGCACAAAAAAATTCAATTACATATAGCGTAACTAATGGACAGGGAATTGTTTCTATTGCTAATGGAGTTATTAGGGCATTAAACGAAGGTACTGCACAAATTAGTGTGTCGGCATCATTTGGGGTGGAATCGATTATTACAAGGACATTTTATGTTACGGTTTATAATCCTATCGTTGCAATTTATGTAAATAGGACAAACATTTCACTTAAAAATATTAACACTCTTGGCTGTTTTGATTATGACAAAGCCCAAGCAAATTTTACTGTTACTGCTTTGAGGTCGGTTGGTTCAATTGCCGAAGATATTACTAATAATTGTAATTATAGCATTACCAATTTAAGTGGTACGGTAGATACGACTATAATTTCTGTTGCAAGTGGTATTATTACAGGTATAAAACAGGGCGAAGTAAATATTTTAATTTCATTCACGGAAGGTGATACGCTTAGCGAAATTACTGTAAATGGAAATCCGCTTGTGCGAGAATTTAATGATCGCACTCACTATCAAACATGTACAGTAACTGTAACAGATACAGATGAAATAACAAATTTAGCGCTTAATAATGTCAGTGCAAGTCAAGGTCTGTATTATAATGCATCTCTTGTTACAAATAATACCAAAAACAAAATTTCTGCAAATGTTTATCCAACAACCGCAATTAATACGAGCGTTATTTATGCGTACCAAAAAAATAGTGTGGACACCGTCAATATTTTAGATGTTAATTTATTAAAAATAGGAACAGTTACGCCTTATTTAACTAGTGGAGTTACAGCAGGTAAAACTTCTATTTATGTTATTCCACAAGGGGCGGTAAAATTATATTACACGACTAATTCAAATTTTGCTAGTACTGCTTTTGCTAATTATGCCGAATATACTCAATACATAAAAACATATATTGCCGAAACTGGTATTTATTACATAACTAATTCTGAGCCAAGCACAATACTTGATGATATGTTTAATAAACTATTTAAAATTTCTATTTCCGCAAGTTTTGATGTTGTAGTTGCTGATGGACTAACATATGACACAGCTTACCAAATTAAGACCGCATTAAATTTATATGATGTTAGAAACGGATTAGATAAATATTATATAATTAAAAACGATATTAATCTTGTAGGCTATGCAGATTGGGCACCCATCGGCACAGAATTAAATCCATTTATTGGTAAAATATTTGGCTCATATTCTGTTATTAGTAATAGAAAAACTATTTTAAAGTATAGCAAAATAATTAATTTAAATATTCAAAAAACACTTACAAACACCGAAAATGCTGACAGTGCTTATATTGGATTGTTTGGCTATGTTGGTGAGGGTGCAATAATTTGCGATTTAGATGTTGCAGTAAGTAAAATTGAAATTACTGCATCTAGTTACACAAGCATAGATACTATTTATGCAGGTGTAATTGCAGGGTTTGCAGAGGGCAGTGTTTCGCCCTATACTGATTTTGCAACGGTGAATGAAGAATATGCAGTAACGGATAGTGCAATTATATACAATTGTGGTGCAACTTATGTTGCAAGCAATGTTAATGAAATAATTATAAATTATACTGGAAACAATGCTAATGTTAATATCGGTGGGCTTGTTGGATATAGTGCGGGAATAATTGCTAATCTTTCAAGTATTGCATTTAATTCCAATTCGTATATAACAAACTCAAATTATCTTTACACATCGGGCAATATCGCAATCAATTCCACCGGTCTTATAAACGCCGGCGGTTTGATTGGCTACAATGATAACACAGCATTATTAGGTACTAGTGATAAGATTAAAATAAATACTACAACAAACACTGTTACATTTATAAAAGCAAGCAAATTAAGCACAGAAATAAATACTGATATTTTTATTACGGTATCAAATACGGTTATAAGTAATTCTAGTGTTGGCGGACTTGTTGGTATAAATAATGGTATTATTATGGGTGCGAATGCACAAGCAAATATAACTGGACTAAACAACATAGGCGGACTCGTTGGTATAAATAATGGAAAGTTATATAACGCAAGTTCTAGTAGCAAAGTAGTAGGCTATGTTAATGTTGGAGGTGCGGTTGGCATTAATAATGTTATAGTCTACAATACCGATTTTAAAGCGTATGATAATGTTGAAAGTAATGGCATTAGTATTTCTAAGGTCGTAGGCATTAATAATGTCGGTGGGTTGGTTGGCTTTAATAATGCAGGCACCATTGTTTATAGCAGTGCAATTTCATATTTCCCAAATAGAGATATTAACGATGGCTCATATTTTGGTGATGTTGTAGTTAATGGTGGTATTGATGCTCTTATTTCTGCCGGTGGTCTTGTTGGACTTACAAGCGGAAAAAGTGTAATAGAACAAAGTTATGCCACTATTAACACACAAATATATAGTGCTTCTGATACCACAATCTCTGCAATAGGCGGGCTAATAGGTTCGGTAGAAAATGGCGGAACTATTACCGAGGGTAGTAATTCAATATCAATTAAAAATGTATATAGCGCAGGCATTATAAAAAATATGCTTGATACTTCAATTTTGGGTGGATTGATTGGTTATGTGTATGATAGCGATAATGCTACATATTATACACTTACACTTTCCACTGCTTATACAGTTGCACAGAACTATACAAATGGCACATCTACCGCAAATGCATCTATTGGTAGCCAAAATGTTACAAATAATCCTGTCGTTGGTGGTTCGGCATCACAAGTACTATATCTAAGTAATTTATACTTTGCTGACATTAATAGTGTCGCAGTTACAGATAACGAATTAAAAAACAGTACTTTATCAATTTTTGAGGGCTGGAACTTTGCTACTTACACTGATGGTAGTATGAATGAAGGAACATTTATTTGGGATATTTATAATTCATACCCTGTACTTTTAAAGCCTGAGAACACATACACAAACATAACAGCCCCCGATATTATTGTACTTGAAGTTAATACCGAAGAAAATGCGATTAGAACAGAGTCTAATAGTATGGTGCTATTTTATGATGCGATAGATACTGAAAGTAATACATATAGTATTGAAAATTTGGTTTATATTTATTATGGATATACCGATGAATTTGATGAAATTATAAGTATGTTTTTAAGTTCAGATTTTAGTATGAGTATACTTAGTGGCGATTTAGTTATAGGAATAGACGGAAAAAATATTATTATTAAAACCACTGGCACGGCAGATATTAAAATTAAAGCAAATAAAAATCCGGCAGTTTACGCAGTACTACAAATTTGTGTACTACCCAAAATTAGTTCTATTGTAATTAATGATGAAAACGGAAATGATATAACGCTAAATGATTACAATAGTATTTCTATGCGCAAAGACTCTGTAACACAATTAAATACTTTATATTTAGATGAAGAAGGCAATGCAATTTATAATTCCGCATTTGGCGTAATTTATAGTTCAGATAATGTAGCGCTTGCTAATGTAATAAGTAGCGTGCCGGTTACAAATGATTTTGGTAGTACAGATATGGAAAATTGGACTTCTAATTTATATTATCTTCCAATAAGTCCTAATGCAATAATAGAAAGCGGAAGTACGATTTTAGAAAATTATATAGCAAACTTTATTGCTATGCCTGTTGTAATTGCAACATTTAATGACTTAGTCAATGGTGGAACATATAGTGTTTACGTGCCTATTCGTGATTTTGTACAAGATAGTGATGATACCATTAAATTTGAAGTACAACTAATTGTAGGCGCTACAATGATTGATGTTACACCTTATGATAACGAAATTGAAAAAATACAAATTTTAAATCTTACTGGCACAGTTTATACCGACAATATTGCGGTAGACACAGAAAGCGATTACTTAGGTAGAGTTTATTTATATGGCAGTAATGTAGTTGAAGGCTATGAAGGATTTATTTTAAATGAAAATAAAACTCAAATTGTAAATAATGGAAATACATACCTAACAATAACCGAAGGGGACACCGAATTATTAAGTGGACAATTAATTACAGGATTTAATATTGCAGTATCCAATTACTTTACCGAGCAGATTGAGCAAGATTTGCAAATTGAATTGCTATTTACTCCATTTGATAATTTAGACATTAATGATAATATTATTAATGAAAGTCTGATTAAAGTAATTAAAATTACAATCAATTCACAACAAATTTTAAGAACGGATATTACACATTTTGCAGGTGGCGAAATTATTAACGGAGTTTATAATGCCGAAGAATATGCCACAACAACTATTGTCAATTCACAAAACGGATTATTAAAAATATTCACTTACCCGCTTTATGCTGATTATGATGGGATAGACCTTGTTTCATCTGTTATGACTCAAAATGGGCAAGAAGTAAGCGTACAGTTTGAACAAAGAATTGCAAGTTATTTAAATTCATATTATTATCAGCAACCAAACACATCGGCAATAACCATTGCTAACGGAATAACCCTTAGAAAGTTTAGTTATGTTTATACTGAAAATAATGTGTCAACAAATATGTTTAATGGCTGGTTCTATATTCGCACATTATTACCAACAGAAGTTGATTTAGGCACACAATTTACAGTAACTGCTAGTTTTTATAAATTAGATGAAAGCAATAATAAGCAAACTGTTTATACTCAAAGCATATTACTTGTAACAGCACAAATGCCCGGAGTATCTATTGACTTTGAGCAGGAATATGTAGCAAGAGGGACTTCTATTATTATTGATTTATATACAAACGGTGTAAGTGGTGATGCCTTGCTTTTAGCATTCTCGGGAGAGGATTATGAATCCGATGAGTACGCCGAACTACACTCTGTTTCTGCTGAAAAAATAAATAATGTTTGGTACTTAAAGATTGGTCCAAGCATAAAAGCCGGAACCATAATTACAGTGCAAGCAAGTATTTCTGAATATGTAAATGGTATTTTAGAAACCAAAATTACCGAAGAACAGATTACTGTTGTTGACTTTGTTATTACGGGAATGACAGAAGAAACAGTGGGTACAGGCAGTGTATACAGAATGGAAACTGGTTCACCTCGTTCACTTAAAGTTTTGCTAATTACCCAAAGATATATATATGATGAAAATGCGTATAGTTCTATTGATAGCACTTATCTTGTTAATATAGAAAACGAAATTCAAAATCAAATTAGTGCATTAGAAGAACAGTATTCTACTTTATTAAATACATTAGGTACATTAAGCCAAGTATGGAAAAGGCTTTCTATTGGTATTAACGATACACTAAATATTAACAACTTGGTAGGTGATGGAGAATATTTCTCGGTTAGATTTGATACTCGTAATTATACAATAATTACACCAGTAAAAGTTAACACAGTAGATATTTTAGTGCGTGGCGAAATTGAATATACGTATTACAACGGTGTGCCTTATATGGCTTATGTTAACAGCGAAGGTGACAGCGTAATCAATGTAGATGATATAGAAATAGAAATATCCGAAACTTATACCATAAATAAAGATTTTAATTTTGATTTCTGGCTTAATACTACCGAAGATTCACCGCAACCAATTACTTCACTTGAAGAACTAAAAAATATGAGTGCTGGTGCAAACTATATTTTAACAAATGATATTGTCATAAATGAGGCGTGGACACCGCTTCAAGTAGATATAGCAATGTTGGACGGAAATAGTTATACAATTTTCTTTGAAAATTTTGATGAAACAACGCTTGGAATAAATACTGTTGCTTTAATTGGACTATTCTCACAGGTTAATTCAGGTACTGTGCTTAAAAATATTACTATTGCTCTTCCTGCCACAATAGAAATTAACGCCACTGCGTTTACTAGTGTTACATTTGGCATGCTTACCGCTGTAAATAACGGTGGGATAATTACTAACTGCGCTATTACAAGTGAATATCAAGATTTATCAAATACTACTCAACATACTACAAATATAACTATAAACACTTCTGATACAATAGGCGGAAATGTAGTTTCTACATTAGTAGGTGGGCTTGTTGGCAGTAACTCGGGTTATATTTCGAATAGTCGTGTAGGCGGTTATACAGAACTTTACAGACTTGAAGATGCAGACTATGTTGTAGAAGAAATTTTATCTACAATAAATATTTTTGCAAAAGGTTCAATTGGCGGATTTGTAGGAATAAACACTAATATAATATCAAATAGTTTCTATGCGAACGGAACGATAGAAAATGTATCAACTTATGGTGTAAACGCATATACTGGTGGTTTTGTAGAAAATAACTCTGGAACTATATTTGGCTGTTATGCCGAAGGGCTTGCTGG
>Ga0172381_10000811_pt1 | contig 38861 bp, 31 predicted proteins | sample Leawel6488metaG_FD_119754 | JGI IMG/M metagenome (GOLD analysis project Ga0172381, IMG submission 119754) | Leachate microbial communities from a municipal landfill in Southern Ontario, Canada - Leachate well 64-88 metaG | ecosystem: Engineered > Solid waste > Landfill > Unclassified | place... | reverse complement strand
GAATTCCCGGGCCAAGGAATATATTTCTTTGGGTTTGAATGAGGTTTTGCGCATATGGTAATGATTAGGGCAGTAAAATTACCATATGGGCGGTTAAATGGGGATTAATTTAGAACACCCCCACGTCACGGGATTATTGCGCAAAATATGGTTAAAAACCCGCCACCGCCCCGCCGGAGATCGCGGCATCAAAACCATTGTTGGCGGCGTCATGGCCACTATCGTTCTTGCCATACCAATCTATCAACTCCAGCTTCACCCGCTCCGGCTCAAGACCAACCACTTTCAACTTGGTCGTACCGAAAACAAGAATATTGTTTTTTTCAAAAAAATCAGCGCCGCCGCCATCAACTGACATCATAAAGCGATCATCACCGACCATGCAATGGAATTGGAATTTTTTCCCGTCAATTTCGCCTGTTTGCCCCTTGGAAATTTCCAACGATAATATTTTTTCGGGCCTTTCCGTTTTTGCCCGCTTCTCCGCTTTTTCACGCGCCATCGCCGCATCCAATTCTTCCTGAAAATGAAATTCTCCCATAATTTTGTAAATTATTTTTAACAGTTTTTCTAATTATAAAATACCCCCCAATCTGTCAAACAAAACACCCCCCGATCCAGCCGGAATACCCAACAAAACAAAACCCCGCCAAAAGGCGGGGGCACGCTACAAAAAACGAATATACCATTTGGCGGCCTTTGGCACGCCGGAACTCCGCTTCGGCGGAGTAAAGGCGGCCCCAACCGGAGTCGGACCGGTGTTCCTTGGTTGAGAACCAAGTGTCCTAACCGCTAGACGATGGGGCCTTATATCGCGAAAAACATCAACGCAGGTATATTAACAGAAAACGGAAAACTTTTCCAGCCCGCGCTTGGGCTCATTGAAAGTGTTACCGAAACTTGAGTGGTTAGCTCACAAATCTGTTACCGTGGTTGGATATGATGACCATGGCAACCAAACACACAATTATCGAGGAAAAACTGGCTAAATACCTCAAGGCTTCCAAGGAAGGAAAAAGCAAGCTGCTCGACTACATTTACGAAATCACCGGCTTGCACCGCAAATCGGTAACCCGAAGATTCAATCTCTTGCAAAATCGGGACGATCAAATCCCCTCCCGGCGCGGCCGAGAAATGATCTACGGCCCGCGAGTTGATTGCGCTCTCAAAGAAATCTGGGACTGTTCGGCGAGATCTGCGCCAAGCGGCTGCGTCCCAGTCTGGCTGAATACGTGCGGGTTTTGGCCGCTCAAGGAGATTGGAACCACAGCCAAGAAACCACCGGATTGCTTTTAAAAATGAGCGCGATCTCGGTTAAGCGGAGAATCGCCAAATTCCGCAGGGCCCGCAGGCCGGGCAAAGGGTTTTCCTCCACCAAGCCATCGGCTTTAAAAGAGATCATTCCAGTTCGCCGGGGGCCTTGGGAAAATCCCCTACCGGGCAACGGCGAGATCGACAGCGTGGCTCATTGCGGCGTTACCTTAATCGGAGATTACGCGTATTCGGTACAATGCACCGACGTGGCAACTTTGTGGATGTGTTTGGCAGCGCAATGGAACAAGGGACAGATTGCCACCTTGGAAAGCATCAAACGCATTGAATCGCATTTGCCTTTTCCTTTGCTGGGATTGGATCCGGATTCAGGCTCAGAATTCATTAATTGGAATACCAAGGAATGGTGCGACACGCATATTCCACCGGTATTGTTGACCCGGATCAGACCGTACCACAAGAATGACCATGCCCGTATCGAGCAAAAGAATTACGTTAACATCCGGCAATGGCTGGGATACGTCCGTATCGAGAATCCGAAAATGGTTTGCAAAATGAACCGGCTCTACGATCTTCTGGAAGATTTCGTTAATTTTTTCCTGCCTTCGGAGAAATGCGTTGCCAAGGAACACATCGGCTCCAAGTATCGCCGTCGGTACGATTTGGCGCAAACCGCCTACCGGCGGGTGCTCGCGCATCCGGCGATCGGCAGCGTTGTCAAGGAGCGGCTGACGGCAAAATATGCTACACTGAATCCCAAACAAATGAAACGACAAATTGACCAATTGGTAACAGAAATTTTTGCGGAAAAATCGTTCAATTCTCGGTAACAGTTATTAATGAGCCAATGCGGCCCTACTGCACCACAGAATTCCGGACCGTAGGCAACCCGACGGGCGACGCCGCTACCGGAACCGCAATTTTGGCATCGGGCAACTCTTCGTTGGGTGGCAGCTGGGAAACGTAAATGACGTATTTTGCCAATTCATTAAACACCGGCATCGCCGAATACTCGGCGGTATTGGCCTCCGGAGCCTTAAGCTTCACCAAAATCAAAAATCTAGGTTCGGGCGCCGGGAAAAAACCGATAAAACTCTGGGTAGTCTGGTTTGAATAACCCGCCTGATTGATACCTAGGGTTGACCATGACATTTGGGCGGTGCCGGTTTTGCCCGCGATCGTATATCCGGCAACCTTGGCTTTTTTCCCAAACCCGTTATCCACCACACTAGCCAGCATTTTTGATATCGTATCCGAAGTTTCCTCGGTAATGACGCGGACTTTCTTGGTTTCATCGATATTCTTTCGCCCGGTCGCGACCACCGACGGCTGGACCAACACCCCGCCATTGGCAAGTGCCGAATAAGCCCGGATGAGCTGGATTGAGGTCATCCAAAAACCTTGGCCGTAAGACGCGGTGGCATAACCAATCGCGTGACCCTTCTTGAATTCGGTATTGTTTGCCGCCGACTCGGGAAGGTCAATCCCGGTTTTTTCGGAGACCCCGAATTTTTCGATATAATCTGCAAACGGCTTATCGCCCAGTTTTGTTTGGGCGTATGCCACCCCGGTATTAACCGAATGCTCCAAAACATTAGTCATCGTCTGCGTCCCGTAAGACCGGTGGTCATAATTGTAAATCGTATAGCCGCCAACCGTGAGCGACCCGGAATCAAAATAACTTGTATCCGGGGTCACTTTCCCGTCATTGAGTGCCGAAGCCATCGTGATCGCCTTGAACACCGAACCGGGCTCGAAAAATGTCTGGCAGGAATCGTTGGTAAATATCCCGATATTATCCCGGGCAAAATCCTTATACGTATTGGGATCGAAATTGGGCGCCTTGGCCATTGCCAGGACCGCGCCGGTTTTTGGATCCGCCACGATCGCTTCGGCCGCCATCGCGTTCAAATCGGTTAACGCCGTTGCCAATTTCTGCTCGGCGTAATATTGGATATTGTAATCCACATTCAAAACCAAATCCTGACCTTGGACAAGCTCCTCGTCGTAGTATTCTTCCAAACCATAACGGCCAACGCCGTCATCATCCACAAAACCGGCCAAATGGGCCGCAACGGTTCCCTGCGGATAGTACCGTTTTTTTATTTTATCCAGATAGACCCCTTCTATTTTAGCTTCGTTGATCTTTTTTATTTCATCCTCGCTAAGTTTTTCCTTAAGCAAGGCGTAAAGGGCGTCGCGGGAAAACCTTTCGATCAGGTCATTTTTATCCAGACCCAAAATTTCAGACAACTTAGCCGCCGCCGCGTCCTTGTCTTTGATATTTGCCGGCGACGCATAGGCATAATCGAAATCCTTATTGATCGCCAGCGGCTCCCCGCCCGCAAAAAATATTTCCCCGCGATCCACGCCGCCGCCCTGCTGCTGCGCGTATGATTGCAAACCCTGCGCCCAAACCTGGTAGTGCTCCCCAAGAACGATTTGCAAATAGTACAAACGAACCAAAATAACCGCGTAAATTAAAAAAATTCCCGCAAAAACGACATAGATGCGGAAATTCGTGCCGGATTGGACGGCGGCCTTTTTTTTGCCAAACATACGATTGATCATTTTTCCCAAGATTTCCCCCGGACCGCCTAGTTCCTGGCCAATTGCGAATCGGTAGCATGGATATAGCGGACGCTGGCCACGTCAACCTTCTCGTAATTGCCAGCCTGCATTATCTCGTATTGGTTAAACTTATCCAGGGAATTCGATTGCGAAAGCTGGACTTCCAATTCGTCATTTTCCGAGGACAATCCCGCGATGCGGCTCCGGTATTCATCCAATACCGAATTCTGGTGGATGCTGGCATTGATCTGCAATACCGCCCCCGAAAACAAAACGAATATCACCAGCGATACCGCCGACCAAAATTTCACCGTCGCTTTTTTTGCCTTTGATTTGGATTGCCTGCTCATGATCTTTTTATATTTTAGGTAATTATTTTATTTTTTCGATCGCCCGCAATTTTGCCGAGCGCGACCGGGGATTGCTGGCCACTTCCGATTCCGTGGGCGCGGCCGGCTTTTCCAGAACCAGGCGGGCCCGGCCCTGCGCCACCAATTCACGGAACTTGAGCTTTACGATCCGATCCTCCAGCGAATGAAAAGCAATCACCGCCATCCGTCCGCCCGGGGAAACAATTTCGAATCCGGCCGCCAGTCCCCTTTCCACATTTTCCAGTTCGCGATTTACCGCGATGCGCAAGGCCTGGAATATCCTTGCCAGAGAGGCGTTCTTTTGCGCCGGCGTGATTACCCTTGAAACGATCAATGCTAGATGCCCGGCAGTCTCGATCTTTTTTTGCCGCCGCGCCGTTTCAATGGCCTTGGCAATCTTTCTGGCATGGCGCTCCTGGCCGTATTCCGAAAATATTTTCTCCAACTCGGCGGCCGGGGCGCTATTCACAAGGCTTGCCGCCGTCACCGAATCGTTTTGGTCATAGCGCATATCCAGCGCCTCGTCCTTGGAAAAAGCAAATCCCTTTTTGCTGTCATCGATGTGCCAGCTGGACATCCCCAGGTCATACAGGATTCCGTTGATCGGCGAAACTCTCTTTATCGCCTCCGATCGGTCGATATCGGCAAAATTTATATTTTCCAATACCAACCGCGCGTCTACAATATTCTCCGCCCTATAACTTTCCAGGCTTTGGGCATCCAGGTCAAGTCCGATCACAATGCCGTTTGGGGCCGTCTTTTCCAGTAAAACCCGGGTGTGCCCCCCCCTTCCAAAAGTGCAATCAATAAAATTTTCGTTGGGCTTAGGATTAAGCACCGCAATCGTTTCTTCCAGCAATACCGGTATATGCGTCATTAAAATTCGTTGAAATTTATTGAAATTATGAAATTAATGGAAATTTATTGTTCAGTTAAATTAATTTCTACTAATTTCGCGAACTTTGTGGGCTAATTTCAAATAATTTCGGTTTTTATACTCCCAATTCATTCAGCCGCTCCGCGATGTTACCGGCTTCTTTTTCGGTCTGTTTCTTGTAGGCCCGCCAAACTTCCTCGTCCCAGATCTCGATACGGCTGTAAAGCCCGGCCACCACCACCTTTTTCTTCAATTGCGCGTAATCTTTCAAATAATCCGGCACCAGGATCCGGCCCATATTGTCAAACTCGACTTCCATGGCCCCCGACAGCATCAAGCGGGAAAATCCGCGAGCGTCGGCTTTCGATATTGGCATTTCGCTCAATTTCTTAGCCAGCCTTTCCCATTCCTCGTAGGAATACAAAAACAAGCAATTATCCAGGCCGCGCGTAATCACCCCCCCATCTTTGAGCTGTTTGCGAAATTTAGGCGGAACGGCCAGCCTTTTCTTCTCGTCAATCGAATATGTGTATTCCCCGATGAACATGTTTTTCCCTTAATCCTTGATCTTACCACTAATTCCCACTGTCAACCACTTTTCATCACCTACTACTACTTTAGACCCATAGAATTCCAATGTCAAACACCGGGTTTTGAAGCTAAATTTACGGGTTTTTCCACAGCGCAATGTAACTAAAAACCCCGCCTGGGCGGGGCTTTGATTTTTACACTAACTTGATTAAGAGATTGCCGCCTCGCGGCCGGGCATCACATTTAAATATTCGTTGACCGCGCTCAATATCTGGCCGGGAGTATGATGCGCCTTGATCATATATCTTTCCGGAACGATCCCGTTACGATGGATTTCGGCATCGGTATGGGGATTGGAATAATCTGTAACCGCAAATACCGGAATATCCTTAGTCAGCGCATGTTTTTTGATCGCCCGCAAAACATCGATCCCCTGGCCGTCAGCCAGCATGAAATCCAATATCACCAAATCGGGTTTTTCCGACACCCCCATGCGGATATCCCGCAACTCCTCCAACATTTCGTTACGCCCACCGGCCAACTCCACGTCAAAATCCGTCTTCTCGAAAAGGCGGCGATAAATACTGACCTGAAGCGGTTCGCTTTCAACTAGAATGATTTTTTTCATATTCCGGCTTTAACAAACCTGATTTGCCCATATTGATCCTTTAGGAAAGCGTATCTCTTGTATCCGTTGTCGTCAAGGATGCGCCCGATCGCCGGCGCCTGCTGCGGGTCAAATTCCATATAAATCGACCCATCGGGCACCAAAAAATTTTTTGCCTCTTCCAAAAAACGGCTAATAATTTCCAGCCCCAATTTGCCCCCAAACAATGCGCGGCCGGGCTCATGGTCAATCACCGAATCCTGCACTTCCCCGATCCGCGCCGGATCAACATAGGGCGGATTGGCAATAATTAGGTCGTATTTAGCCCCGTCCGGAATTTTTCCAAAAATATCCGAAACAAACACCCGGGCGCGGCCGGGATCGATATCGTTAATCTCGAGATTTATTTTTATCTGGGCCACGGCTTTTAAATTGATATCGGAAAGATCGACCGACGCGGCCAAAACGCTTTTGGCGATCGCCACTCCCACGCAGCCGGAACCGGAAAAAATATCCAAAACCTTGGGCGCGCGTAAACCGCCCCCCGTCAAATCCTGGATCGCGTAGCGCGCCATAAACTCGGTTTCCGGACGCGGGATCAGTACCCGTTGCGACAAGTCGATCTTACAACCGCAAAACATCGCAAAACCCTGCCGGTATTCATCCGGCAGGGCTGATTTTTCGTTATTATTATTTGTTGAATCGGTTTTCATTTGCCACGGGTACTAATTGTGGATGGTCGAACCTTCGAATTCCTCGCCATCGATAGCTTTGCGGAAATTGGCAATATCGGTGCCCTGCAAAAGCCGAGCCGTGATCCCGGCCTTCTTGGCCGCTTTGGCCCCGGCCGGATCGACTGGCGTGGACAATCCCGGCACCCATTTCCCGGGAATCAATTTCATGTAATCCCCCCAAGTAAGATCTACGATCGGCTTGGCGTCGGGAAATTTCCGCGGGTCTTTGTCGCAAACGTAGGGAGAATCGCCGGCAATAAAAACCTCGCCCTGTTTGAAAAATATCGAGCACTGAATCGCATCGTAATCGGTGGACCATCCCGGATACCATCCGGAAACCATCAAAACCTTTTTGTTGCTGTTTAAAAAAGCGGAAATCTCCTTTTTCCCGGGTTCGTGGTCAAGCACCTGCGGGAAAGAGACCTCTTTTAAGATCTTGGCCATGAACAACGCATTGGTCTTGGTGGCCTGGATCCCGATCCAATCAAGGTCGAGGTTGTTCTTTTTCTCCCCCAGCACCTCGCGCGCAGCCTTCTGGTACATCCGGCAAGGCTTACCACCTCCCACCACGACAATAAACCTTTTGCCTTTTTTGGCCTGTTCGAATATGAATTGACGGAATTCCTTTAAAAACGGTACGTCCAACCCGTTAAGTCCTTCTTTATAAGGGTAAACGATGGAACCGCCCAGCGAGATGACAACGATCGGCTGCTTTTTCCCCGCTTTTGTTTTCATATTATTTTTTTAGGCAAAAAAAATTAGGATATTTATCCCATTCATAATAGCCCTTTTGGCCAAAATCATCAAGTACCGGCCAAAAACTACCGCAAAATATTAAAATGCCAAAAAATTTATAAAAAAATATGCTTTCCCCAACTAGGAAAGCACTGGTGCAGAAATCATGGATGGCTCAAAGCGTAACCATCTGTTCCTAATTGTCCACGGCTCTATGGCTTCCTTAAGGGCAGCCATTCTCGCGGCAACGGCGTGCTCTGATTGTTCAAAATACCGCGCCCTTGCATCGCCGTCAACCTCCAAAGCCAGGTCTATATTCCGCGGCAATGGATGCAAGATGGTTGAGTTCGGTGGTAACTGCGAAACCTGTTTTAAGTCCAACGTTGTAAGACCTTTTAAGATTTCACCGAGCAAGACTTTGTCTTCATATCTCTCCTCCTGTATCCGGGTTAAATAAAGGACATCCGTCCTATTCAGAATCTCCTTGCTCAGCTCGGTAGTTTCTTCGTAATAAATACCGCGCTTCTCAAGCAGATTGGTAATGTCTTCCCCGATTCTCACCGCGGGATGAGAGACAAAATTGATCCTCACTTTCGGATATAACGCCAACGCGATTACCAAGGACCGAACGGCCCTTCCATACTTCGGATCGCCCCTGATAGTGATATCCAGGTTATCAATCCTACCATGTGCCCGGTATATAGCTAGAAGATCAACCAAGGTTTGGGTTGGGTGTTCGTCTGGCCCATTGCCGGCATTAATCAAAGGCACACGCGAAACTGCCATGGCCTGCAAGATAGCTTCTCGGTCCGGATGTCGAACCACCAGCGCGTCCGGATAACCGGAAACCACTCTGGACGTATCCTGCCAGGATTCCTTTTTTTCTGTTGAAGTTTTATCCCGTTCATCAGGATAACATCCCCTCCCAACCGATACATGGCGGCTTCAAAGGACATTCTCGTCCTCGTGGTTGGCTCAGTAGCAATAAAACCGAGCAATGGCCTTATCCTTCCGCAAAAGAATAATTCCTTCGCCATCGATTCCGACAAATTGTTTGCCAATTCCCGATCGGCCAACAAATCGATATATTCTTGCGATCTATCGAAAAAATCACTTAGACTTGATTTCGTTAGTTGACGGGCCGAGATCAAATGCCGATCCCCAACTGGGTACATCATATCATCACCATCCTTTTTACCTCAAAGAACTACGCTGCAATAGCATACGAGTTAAATTATAATTTATCAACAAAAACTTAGCCTAAAAGAACCTCGTAGGCATTAACCGAAAACACCAACTATCTTAGATTATGGCTGAAAAAGTGTTTCCGGGATAAAGCGGACTTCGTTTACTCCCGGGAATTGCTTGGCAGTCGCCTCGATCTGGAACCACAAGATACCGGCGCGGCAGGCGCCGCCGCTTGTTTTGTTTTGCGGATCAAAAAATTCCAAGGTAAGGGTACCATCCTTAAGATTGGCGCCCTTAAGCTCAAATCCGGGTAACGGGAATTCCGTCGTGACTTCGAATTTTTTTTCGGCGGCGGAAAGCTGTCCAGCGATCAACAAATTCACCGCATCCTGTACCGGCGTATCCGTAAACGGAATTTGGCGGGGCATTGCTACCAGTCCTTGGCGCGAGCACAAAACATTTCCCGAGGCATCCATATCGCGGGCCGGTTTGTAAAAAAACAGGTTGATATCCCTCATTTTTGGCGCCGTAATTTCGGGCCCGGCGTTATTCAGGCGCGGCAATAAAAAATATAAACCGGCAACGGCAACCGCGAAAACGCAAAATACGACAATGTTTTTTTGTACCATATATTTATCCGGGCGATCACTCCCATTCCATGGTCGCCGGCGGCTTATTGCTAATGTCGTAAACAACCCGGTTAACTTCTTTTATTTCATTGGTTATCCGACCGGATATTTTTTCCAGTAGCGGGTAAGGAATCCTTGAAAAATTCGCCGTCATCGCATCGCGCGATTCGATTATCCGCAGCACGATCGGATATTTGTAACTGCGTTCGTCGCCCTGAATGCCCACGCTTTTAATCGGCAACAAAACCGCAAAGCTCATCCAGATTTGCTTCCAATATTTGGTTTTTACCAATTCTTCTTCGATGATCTTATGGGCCTGGCGCACGATAACCGCGCGCTCGGGCGTGACTTCGCCAATGATCCGGATTGCCAACCCCGGACCGGGAAAAACCTGGCGGTCCGTGATTTCTTGGGGCAATCCGATCTCTTTGGCAAGGCTCCTTACCTCGTCTTTATATAAATCTCGCAACGGTTCGTACAATTTAAGCTTGAGGTCCTTGGGCAGGCCGCCCACATTGTGGTGCGACTTGATGTTGGCGGAATTGGCGGTCAAGCCGCTCTCAATGCGATCGGAATAAATAGTTCCTTGGACCAGGTAATCGGCCTGCGCCATTTTCGCATGTTCGTAAAAAACGTCCACGAACAGTTTACCAATGATCTTTCTTTTTTGCTCCGGATCAGTAATCCCCTTTAGCGCCGCAAAAAATATGGTCTGAGCATTCACGATCTTTAAATTGACCTGCTTGGCAAACGCGCGCTTGATAAAATCCGTTTCCCCTTCCCGCATCAGGCCGGTGTCGACGTAAACCGCGGTCAGGTTCTTGCCAATCGCGCGTCCAACAAGCGCCGCGGCGACCGACGAATCAACGCCGCCCGATAACCCAACCACCGCCCGGCTCTCGCCCAAGGTCGCCTTAGTTTCTTCAATTATAACTTTTGCCAGCGCCTTGCCGATGGCGTATTTTTTTGCGCCGCACTGGGTTATTACAAAATTCTTCAGCATTTTTTGGCCAGCCGGAGTATGGCTTACTTCCGGATGGAACTGCACGCCAAAAATTTTCTCTTTTGGATTGGCAAAAGCCGCCACCGCCGCGTGCTTGGTTTTGGCTGCGGCAAAAAATCCGGCTGGCAAGCTTTCAACGATGTCCCGATGATTCATCCAAACCGGAGTCTTTGCACCAATGCATGCAAACAAACCCGCCGGTTTTATAATCTGCAAATCGGCCAACCCGTACTCTCCGGATTTTCCGGCCAAAACCTTGCCGCCCCGCGCATGCGCAATCAATTGGTGGCCGTAACAGATTCCCAAAACCGGGATCCCGAGATCCAAGATACTTTCATCGAATTTGATCGGATCCAAATCATAAACCGAACGCGCCCCGCCCGACAGGATGATGCCCTTTATGGTTTTATCTTTTTTGATCTTTTCGGCCAAAATATCCGCGCCCACAACCTCACTCAAAACCCCCAGATCCCTGATCCGGCGCGAAATCAAATGACAGTACTGCCCGCCAAAATCCAAAATTATTATTTTATCCATCGGAATATTGTTATATCGATACTATCATTTTAGCGCGCGGCCATCAAAATTTAAAACACAAAAAGCGGCGAGGTTTCTTAAACCGCCCGACCGCATAGTTTGCTTATGGAAGATTATTCAGTAGTCTTACCGTCAAACTCCGCTTCGTTGGCCATCGCCTCCGCTTTCGTGGCCCGAATTATGCCATCCTTGTGGTGCGCCGGCGAATAAATGGTGTAGAGCTTTAAGTCTTCATTGTCGGAAGCGTTAACCACATTATGGCTTGCGCCCGCAGGCACAACTACCGCGGTCCCGGCCACCGCCTCGTATTCGTTGCCATCGATTACAATTTTTGCCCAGCCTTTTTCAATGCGGAAAAACTGGTCGTTATCGGGATGGACTTCCATACCAATCTCCTCGCAGGGTTTAAGGCACATTACCACCAACTGGCTGTGCGGCGCAGTATAAACAACCTCGCGAAAATTATCGTTTGCAAGCGTGCGAGCCTCGATATTGTCGACGTATCCTTTTTTCATATTTTTTGCATATTACTGTTGTTGTTTGATCATATCCTATGGCAATTAATTTTTAGTTAATCCCTCAGGCAAAAAAGCGGCGGGTCGACCCGCCGCTTTTTACGATCTTTACCGGTTTAGTTTGACGTCAGGCTATTGATCTTGAGGATCGTTTTAAGACCGACGATCCCGGTTCCGTTCGTAAGACCGAACGGTTGTAAAATTTCCTCCGCGTATTTTTCCTGGAACTTTGCGACCGCCTCCGTCGTTAACGGACCATAGACGCCATTAACGATGCCTGCGGGATAAATATCCGCCCCTTGCGCTTTCAAAAAGGCCTGAAGATACAAAACCTCAGTCGAAGCAGTCCCCGGCTTGAGGATGGCAGTGAATTTAAATCCCGCCGGAATACCTTCGACCACAGTCGCGGCTCCGGTAGTAGTTCCGGTTATCGCCAACAACTGCGCCTGCAACTGGAGGATTAGCGTCTTTACCTGGGCGATCTTGGCGACAATTTCTTCTCTTGTCATTGCCGTAACCGGCACTTCTTGATTCGCTGTATTTACCGGCGCGACATTCGTGCTCGTGTTTGTATTCACACTAGCGCTTCCGCTGCCTCCGCTGCTTCCCCCCGATGATCGCTTTGTGGTTGCACTGGCAGTATTGGATGCGTTTGAATTGCCGCTGCTGTTCGTTGCCTTAACGTAATACGAATAAGAAGTGTTCGACGATAAACCTGTATCGGTGTAACTGGTGGCATTTACCGCCGCCGTGCGAACCAATGTGTCGCCGCGATAGATCTTGAAACCAGTTTCGTTAGAGCTGTTATCGTTCCAGGTAAGGCTGATTCTTGAAGAGCTGCTTGCAGTCGCGGTAAGCCCGGACGGCGCAGTCGGCACGCTGCCGCCCGCCGTAGTTACAACCGTAACCGTCCCTGACGCCAGAGAATCTCCGGCATCATTGGTAGCTCTGACGTAATACTCATATGCGGTGCTGACGGTCAAATCCGTGTCCGAGTAGCTGGTAGTATCGGCGTCTTCAGTGTCGATCAGCGTATCGTCGCGATAGATCTTAAAACCAGTCTCATTGGAGCTGTTATCGGTCCAGGTAAGATCAATCTGCGTCGAGTTAGCCGCTTCGCCCGCCAAGCTGCTGGGTGCGGTCGGAATATCGCCGCCAGTAATGCCTCCCGCCGAGAAGTGATTGGTCTTAATGATCAGCTTATCGTTATCCGGATCGCGCACCACGTTGGAATAATTCTCCCAGCTGCCAGTAGTCGTGTTGTAATATTTCGGCGTAATGCCGTCTTCGGAGTAACCGGCCGCAGCGATAATCGCGGGATCGTAAGCGATCGTGATCGTCACGTCCTGGTTGAAGCTCTCGATCTTATTGCCATCCGCGTCGCGCGCCTCGAATTCATAAGCCACACCAATGGGTTTATCATTCGAATCCGGTTTTACTTCGACGGTCGGCGTAATACTGACCGTAATGGAGCCGGAGGTCGCAATGGCGCCCGCGGGAATATCCATCACCACTTCATCAAAATCGCCGTTGGTCAGCTTAATGGTCTTTAACTGGGACGAGTCGAAGGTCGAGCTCACGCCCGCGGGAACGTTAAATCCTTTTGCTTCCAGCTCGAGGTCGTTATTTTCGTAATTCCCGTCTTCATTTTCCGCGCCGCTGGTAACTACCGTTAATTCGGACGATTCGTAATATTCATCCCCCCCCTGATCGTTGGCGATCTTTGAAGCGACGACAACGTGCCACACATCATCTTGCGTCGCCTTTAATTCGTAACTACCATCCGCGGATATCGTTCCGGAACCGCGGCCGCTATCCGACCAAGCCCGGATAAAACCACCCTGCGGATCGCCATCAAGGGTTATCTGACCCGTGATCGTAGCGTCCGATAACTTAAATTGCAGGTTATTCCCGACCGAAGTTAAATGCTCAGCATCCACGATCACGGTCGTAAGATCGGGATTTAACAAATCCCGGGTATCCCACGGCGGGATTCCCGCACCAATCTTGTAGGTACCCACTGGCACTTTTAATTCGTAGGTGCCGTCGGCTTCCGTAAAAATGCCCAAACCCGGGCCACCTTGGCCGTTGAATTGATCGATCATATCCTGCGATCCGAAGTCGGCAAACACCCAAACCGTACCGTAATTCGAGTTCATCGCAGATCCATCTGGATTTTTCACGGTACCGTAAATTGTCGCGTTTAATTCCTTGACCTGGAAATTGCGGGTTGCGCCTCCCGCTGCCACGGTGGTTTTTTCGTTATCGTTAACCACCATATAGCTCTTACCATCAAAAACCGTCATAGAGTCAACAAACGCATTGATAAACCATTCGCCGGAAGAAACCATCATCGAGTAAGAACCGTCCGAGGAATCCGATTCAGTCATCTGCCAACCGCCGGAACCATTATCGGCGTTGATAAATCCGCGCACCGACACTTCCTCGCCGGCATCGTAAGCGCCATTTTCATTGGTATCTATGTAGAATTGGCCGCTGACGGTTTTATCGTTTTCGCTCACCAAAAGATCGACCGCCACGGAACTATCGTCGTCCGAAATCGTCGCGGTAACCGCGTCAATCAGAGTGTATTTTGACCCCGGAGGCATACCCAGGCCGACCTGGTACGTGCCCGCGGGAACATTAATCTCGGTATAGCCGTTGCTTAACGCGCCGCCAGTAAATCCGCCTTGTTCCATACCCTGACCGGCCATCATTCCGCCATCGCCCTTATCGCCGCTCATCATTCCCGATTTTTCCATGATGTCGCTCATCGGCCCGCCAAAGTCAAGCATGCTTTGCGCCGACGTATCTTTTATCCACACACCGCCCCAGACATCGGTTACGAGCGCGCCACCCGAGGTTTTCCGCACCGACACTTTAAGAGTTTTATTGGCGGCCTTCAATTCGAAATTATTGTTGTTTGAAGTTTGATCCTCGACAAGGACCATCTGCTTGGGAGATCCCTGGTAAACATAACTTTGGCTCATGGGCATCACCATTACCATCCAATCCCCGGCCCAGGCGGCCAAGTCGTAGGCACCCGTCTGGTCAGTATAAGTCATCGCCCAGCCTGGTCCGTCCATGAGCTTGGCATTCACAATCACATTCGCCATCGGACTGCCCGCGTCGTCCTGCACAAACCCCTTTATATGCGCGTTCTTGTCCTTAAGATAAAGCGTACCCGCATCAGCTGTCTGATTCGATGCCACGGTCACCGATTTTTGGTCAGGCGCGCCGTAATTCGACGAATTGGAGAATATATTCACGAAATAACTGCCGCTCGGAATCCGGATCGTAAACCGGCCGTTGTTATCGGTTTGGCCGCCACTGCCCGCACCTTTATTGCCCTGTAACTGAACCCAGGCATTCTGAATCGCATCACCATCAGGAGTCTTTACCAAGCCAGTCACAGCCGAGTCGGAAGCCGTTACGGCAAAGTCGACGGTTTCAACATCCCCCTCGCCATCGGTGGGAAAAACAACTTTTTTGGGCGATTCGGTATATATCCAGTCGGGCTGGCTACTGGTAAAGTCAGGCATTACTTGCACCCACCAACCGCCGCCGGAAACTTTCAGCTCGTATTCGCCATTGCCATCGGTCTTGGTTTCAAAGAATCCGCCGCCCATATCGCGATTGGCGGATACGCGCGCGTTGGTAACGGGATCGCCGCCTTTAGTTACTGTCCCGGAAATAGTTTCGCCGGGAACCACTAAATTTATTTGGTTATCAGTAAGCGCTTCGCCATTTATTTTTATAATACCCACACCACTGGCAACCGAAACCGATAAACCGGCGGGAGTGGTAAATGATTGCTGGCCGCCGTTAGGTATATTGACTTCAATTTGGTAATCGCCATCCGCAAGTCCTCCGATGCGGAAGATTCCCTCGCTGTCGGCATTACCGCCTGCGTTTTGCGACCAATCCATCAAATGAACCATAACCCAGACATTGGCAACGGGATTCGCACCATCCGGATCGAATACCGATCCAATGATATTGGGTATGCTGACCCGAACTGCGTCGCCGTCGCCGACGCCAGTTAAATCGTTAAGATCGCAGGCACCGTCGGCTGACGTACCGTCGTTTTCAAGACCCAAGGTGCAATTACCGTCCTCATCAATCACAATATGCTGGAACCGGGCGGATGAATAAACGCCCCCCCATCCGGCCTGGACTTCCAAGGTATAGGTACCCGCCGGAACGCCGCCGATCGCAAATTCGCCGGCATCGTTGCTGTTACCGCCGTACCAGCCGCCACCCGGACCTTGCTGGTTTTCCTGTTGCAATGAAACCCATCCGTATTGAACCGCGACGTCGGGTGTTGGATTGCTGGTTTCATCACCCACCGCATCGAGCGGCGTCATAACCGTACCACGGATATTAGGAGCAGTTAAATTAATCGAAAGACTGCGAGCGCCGTCACCCACTGTCACCGGACAAATCCTCGTCCTTAAAAATTCAGAATCATTCATGGGCATCGCTTCAATCTCGTAAACACCCGAGTCTACGCCCGAATAGGCGAATTTTCCCTGCACGTTGGTCTGCGCCCAACGCGACATGCCATCCCCGCGGCAACCGCCCTTTTCGATGATCGCGGGCCGGATGCCAATCTGGATATTTGCTTGGGTAGTGGTAGCATTCTCTGAGCCGGCCGGCCCATAAACCGTCCCCAACAAACCAAGAGTATCGTTGGCCGGATCGACCATGCGCATAATAATACCGTTAGTAGTCCACGGCTCATTTCCATCGGCAACATTATCGGCGATACTGCTCTTCACAACGCTAGTAACCGATAAATCGCCGACAATCACGGTATAGGGAGCAGGCTCAATGTAAAAACTATCCCAGTTAGGACGCGTACTCATCGTCCAAGTACCGTCGGAAACATTGATACTAAAAGCGCCATCGTCATTTGTTTGCGCCCCGCTGCAATTGCCTCCGTATATCGGGCAAAGTTCGACCCAAGTATTGGCCTGGCCGGCAGCCTCATCGCCGGATCCCAGGGGTCCGTAAACATACCCGGAAACATTCGGCATCGAGAGCGCGATCGGATATGATTGCGGATTGATTAGATTGGTAACCGGTATCTGCGCCGAAAACGACGCCAATCCGCTGGGCGGGGCCGGTACTTGGATCTGATAAGTGCCGGTATTAGGAAGATAAAACGCGAAACGACCCTCCGAATCGGTGGTAGCGTTAGACCAGAATGCTTGGTTACCAATATTCACGAAGATACCTTCTACCGGATCGCCCTGGTTGTCGACAACGGTACCGAAGAAATTCGGCATCTTAAAAGTCGTGCCCGCCGGCGCCAAAGTATTTAAACCTTCGGCGGAATCCACGGTCACGGTGTTCGTTGTTCTCGATAGCATACAAAATTCACCCCCAAGTTCGTCGCCGCAGGACGGCGCGTTCAACTCCAAATTGTAGGTTCCCACCGGCACGCCGCCAAAATTGAATACTCCGTTGCTATCGGTTTGCGTATTGCGCTCAAAACCCGAGTTATTACTGATACGAACATTGGCATTCGGCACGGGATGGTCGGGATTCGGGTTTATAACCGAGTTGGAATCAAGCGGTGACTTGACGGTTCCAGTCACATTCAGCGCGTTCAATAAAATATCGACTGTTTGCGGAGTTGAAGTCGCCACATTGACGATCTCGCTGGCATCCAAATAACCAAGGACATTCTTATAATAGCCTCCGGGATAAACCTCTATGGTAAATTGGGACGCATTGGCCGAAGGCGGAATAAATAATTTGTATGATCCGTCGTAACCGGTCGAAGCGTATTGTTCAACCGTCCAGTTCTGGTTATGTGCGCGAACCTGCGCGTCATACACCGGCACGCCGCCCTCGCCGGCAGTCACCGTACCGGAAATATCGGCGGCGGAAAAAGTAATTGTGCCGGCGTTAGTGGCATTGCCCGCGGTCACCACTTTTCCGGTAACCTTAACCGGCGCGGCGCCCGTCGATCCGGAACCGGGAGTCGTCACCTCGATCGAATAAGTACCCGCCGGAACCGCGATCGCGAATTTGCCGTCTTTTTGCGTTTGGCCTTCGTAGCGATTCCATTTTGCGTCCCCCTGATACGCAGCAACGGAAACCTCATCTAACGATGTGGCGCCGCCAACATCTTTTATGGTTCCCGTAAGTATTCCGGAAACTTCCGGATTGTATAAATAGAAGCGGCGGTTGGCAGATGCTTGGCCGCTTTCAGTATCACGGACCTGGCAATACTTCGTTCCATCCGAACCCATGTGGGTTCCATCTATTAGCACCGTAGTTGATGTCGCCCCAACGTCTTGAACAGTCAAAAATTCCGAACCATTATTATCCCAGTAGCACTGCACTTCCACCGACGAAGTCGCAGTCGGAAAATCATCACCACCGAAAACAACCGAGATCGCGTCATCCAAATCCGTTCCATACATCGGCGTCAGCGAATCAAGGCGCGGCCCGCTGGATGCCGAGACCGTACCGTGCGTAACATTCGCACTTTCCATCACCTCAGTCGAGCTTGCCGCATTGCCAATATTGTCGATAGTTAAATTAAAAGTATCATTTGGCAAATCCAAACCCGAAATCGTCACGGTCGAGGTTGCGTTCTCTCCCTCCGCCGGCTGATAATTCGTGGATAGATTGAACGGATTCATCCGTGTCATCGGAATAACGTTTCCATCCGGGGACTCCAAAACATAATTCCGCAGATCGTCAGCATAATTGGTCGGCGCGCCGCTTTCATCGATCGAATCGGGACTTTGAGAAGTTAATACCGCCTGATCAAAAGTCACCGAGATACTGCTATTTGTTACTGTCACGTCGGTAATCAACGGCGCCGAAGCCAACACCGGTCCGGCCGAAGTGGAAAACACGGTCGTTAAAACTAGTAAATAAATTACGATTTTTTTGGCCACAAACATCATCTTCTTCGTTTTTTTCATATTTTGTAAAAATTATATTTTCCAAATGTATTTCGATACTGCCGGGCGTTAACCCTGCAGATCGACCAAAGGGGACACCCCTTGGTAGATTACTCCCGGATTACCTAAAAAATCCTCGAAATCTGTAACTCCCCAAGGCTTGCACCTCAGGAAGTTACAGATTTTAAAATAAAAACCCAAATTTCGTTGATCGAAATCAGGGTTCTTTTGGCTATATTAATCCGATTGCGGTTGACCCGCAATAATTTGAAAGAGTAACATTATTTAATTATCGCTGACCCTATTTTTTTTGTCAATTACAATTTATTGTCATGTTTTATTTCATTTTAATACGACAAATCAATAAACTACCCCGGAAGCTGACTGCGAGAGCGGCTTGTACTCGAGCCGATAAACCCCGTGGTATTTTGCCGGCCAGATAGACACATTATTGGCTTAACCTTACTATCTACGTAAAAAAAGACAGCCCATAAAAAAGCTGTCACATCCAAACGCTATAAACTACGAATCCCCCTGGCCTAAAATGGATAGCTCTCCAGAGGTATCCCCCGTTTTCCCTCGTTTCCCTGCATCGGATCCACCAGGATCCAGACACCGTTATTTTCGCAAAGAACCGCGATATTACGTTCGTTTGGAAGATCGCCTTTAATCTTACGACAAATCAACAACATTTTTGCGTTCTTTACCGGGACCGACCCCATGCCGCGAAGAGTCAGATCAAATTCCGGCTGGGTGCATTTTATGGATTGAAAAATTTCATACGCATTCCCCACGCGCAACAACGCGTCTTCTTCGGAATTGATTACCAACATTTTTACACCCTCGTTTTCGCTTCCATAGGCCGCGAAAAAAAAGATTTCATCGGCCGGCGCAAAATATCCCGTATTCGCATCGCGATTTCCAAATGAACCCGTTGGTTGCATTCAAGCTCTCCGTGGACTAGCCCGGGAAAATCCATCGGGTCGGCATCGGTCCGCGGGCCAAAGACGCCCGGAAAAACACGCGAAAAATCACCGCAAACCTCAACGCAATTCCTCGGCCGGCCCTGCCGGAACCTTGTTACTTCGGTCATAAACCGGCTGTCGGGATCAAGGTCGTCCAAGAAACTTGACCTCGGCCAGTCAAACCGACGCATAAGGCTTGCGGGTATCCCGAAATGGGTTGCCTCGATATAAAAGGTGGCCACCACCCTCGGCTTTGGCTTGGGCGATCCCTTTGCCCGAATGACACCCATATCCGCGATCGGGCCGCCGGCGGAAAAATTAACCAGAACTAATTCCTGGCCGGCGGGCTGGCTCAACAAAAAGTCCCGCAACCGCGCGGAATAATCCCACAGGCTCCTCCTTGAAACACCGTCGGCGTCGTCACATCTTGGTGCGACGATAGACTTCAGACCATAAGCGGCATAAACATCTTTCAGCCAACCCCACCCCTTACACAAATAATTCGCTTCCTGCCGGGATCCGATATACCCGGAGCTTAGCACGACCAAACACTCGCTTTCCTTCAAATCAACACCTCTCGATTCTACTGGTATTTTTTTAACATATCCGCCCGAATAGTCAAAAATATCCGCCGCGAAGGGCCAGTCGCTCCTGCTTTGAATCCAGCCATATCCGTGTCTTCGATCAAAACACTGCCACAATTTTTGCTTTGCTGCGCCTCGCATTATTCAACATCGCTATCTTGGTGGGGATCCAGAAGGGTCGGGTGTGGATATGGATATTGGAACACCCCCATATAAATCTGATTTAAAATATCTTAATTTTTAAAAAATTATCAATACTAAATTGTAGTAAAAAACGCAAATAGTAAACGCCAACCGCTATAAAGATAAAAGCTACGGCATATCGCACCGCCTTTTCGATTTTTTGCATCGCTTGGTATACCCTGCCGATTTTTTGCGCACCCAAAGCGATCACAAAAGAAAAAACAATCACCGGAAATCCGGTGCCTAAAGCAAACAAAGGCGGCAAAATCAAACCTCCCGAAGTTTGCGTTACCAGCGGGATCAATGCCCCAAAAAACAGAACGGCGCTATAAGGACAAAATACCATCGCAAACAGCGCCCCCAGCAGGAATGCCCCCAACCCTCCCTTACTCGCAAGCCAAAGCTTTATCTTTTCCAATCTGCCGCCCGATGACGGCAATCCAATTTTTATAAAACCGAACATTGCCAGACCCATAAAAACCAGCAACGGACCGAGTAGTTTTTCACCCCATCCCTGCAAAAAATTCGAGACTTGGAAAGCCGATAACCCGTAGTAAATAAAAATTGCCAGCAAGGTATAGCTGGCCGCTCGGCCAAGAGCGTAATACGCCCCCTTAGTTAAAGTATCTTTTACGGTCTTGAGCTCCTTGGAAAGATATGCGATTGCGGCGATATTCGTTGCTAAAGGGCAAGGGCTGATCGATGTCAAAATACCCAGCAAAAAAGCGGTCAACGCAGGGAAGATATTACTATCAACCATAGCATTTAAAATATCCATCATTACTTTCCCAACAGAATATTGATTTTTTCCGCCAGGTAATTTTTAAAAACTTCCGGGCTATTGGTTAAACGCCACACGCCCGAATCCTGCTCAATATTATCGCTTCCGTTGCGAACGGCGTTAATAAACAAGGCCGAACCGCTCGCCTGAAATTTTTCGGCAAGCTCTTTGTTTTGCGACTCGTCGATATTTACCTCCCGGAAAACAACCTTACCTTCCATAACCTCCGGACCAAACCGCTCCCGCACCGTTTGGCCGCTTAATTCTCCAATCGCGATGCACGTCGTACATCTCTGCGTGCGGTGGAACAAAAATATTTCCACTTTCTCCGCCGGAACAACCGCGACCGACATATTCGCCATATCAACATCCGCCCTTTGCGGCAATGCAACATCTTCCTGGCCGGAGCTCCCTTTCGGTTTCGCTGATATTGTCGCCAGTGCAATAACACAAATAATTACTACACCCGAAATGATAATTTTTTTATTCATTTATTATCTCGATATTAACGCCGCGACAACCGCAAACGGGAACCTGACCAACGTGTCGATTGACGCGAACCAGGACGCCGACGAGGTTGTAGTTTCCATAGTAATGACAACCGAGTATCCCCCGGTATCGCAGGAAAACCAAGAAATCAGAGTGGTTTCCAACGATTAAATGCCGTTACCGATAAATATTCCCCTTACGTACGAACTTCCCGTTTCGATCCGATACGAAGAAATCTTTATTGAGCTTATCCGAACCGATATAGACGGAAGTGTGGGATATTTAAACTTCGGCATCGATACTGCCACGCCGGCGATGGCAACCACGGTGGTCTAAGCAATAAATTGGAGCCCGGAAATTTCCGGCCAACTCCTTTCTTTTTTTATACAAAACCATTGCGGGCATCATCCTGAACATCCACAGCCTTTTTTCGGAGGCAGGGTAAATGGAAAATCCAGTTTATTACTAACCGCGACCGCCAAGTCGCCCACCAAAGTTTCCAATTGTCTTTGGGATGTAACCCAGTTACCGATAACTTCACTCTTTCTAACCTCCTTTAACAAACTTTCAACAATTTCTTTTTGTTCCTCCTGGCCGGGGAAATTACCCTGCCCCAAGATTGCCAATTCCTGCTTGGCCATCTGGAAATCTTCCAACAATTTTTGCGCTGCTTTATCGGCATCATATATTTTGGCCGCGCTATTGTAATCCCGATATTCTTTTGTCTCTTCGACCGCCGCGCAAAACTCCTTGAGTTTTTGTTCCAGGTTATTCATATGGTTATAGGTCAAATTAATTTATCTAATCACCGCGTTAAATAAGTATCCGGTAAACATTATTCCCGCCCCCACAACCGAAGCAAAGATCAGGATCAACCTGGTTTTCATCACCCGCCGCAAGATCATAAATTCCGGCAAAGATAGCGCGGTTACCGCCATCATAAACGCCAGGGTAGTACCGATGGCCACGCCTTTTTCGGTAAGCACACCCACCAACGGAATAATTCCGGCGGCGTTGGAATACAACGGAATCCCGACCAGAGTAGCCAACGGCACCGCATACCATTTATCGGCCCCCGCAAACCGCGCCAGGAAATCCGTGGGAACATAACCGTGGATCCAGGCGCCAATACCAATACCAATCACCACATAAAGCCAGACTTTTTTTAAAATATCCAGGGTGTAATCCGCGGCATAGCGACGCCTCTCCTTCCAAGGCATCACTGCAACATTACTCTCTGCCTTTATTTTTGTCGCCAGAACAAACGGCTCAAGCAAGCCCTCAACTTTCATTTTTCCGATAATTATCCCGGAAATGATCGCGATAATCAAACCGCTACAGATATACATCAAGGCGATCTTGGCGCCAAACATCCCCCACAACATCACCAAGGCCACTTCGTTGATCATCGGCGAAGCCACCAGAAAAGAAAAGGTAACCCCCAGCGGCACGCCGGCCTGCACAAAGCCCAGGAAGAGCGGAATGGCCGAACAGGTACAAAACGGAGTAATAATCCCCAGCAGCGCCGCCAAAACATTCCCGGCATATTTATTTTTTCTGACCAGGAGCGCGCGAACAATTTCGGGCGGCAAAAATGAACGGACCAGCGAAACCGCGTAGATTATCACCGCCAAAAGAATGATTATCTTGATTGTGTCGTAAATGAAAAAATTCACCGCGGCGGCCGGCATTGTTTCGGGCGCAATGCTAAAAACCCGATATGTTAACCAGTCGGCAAATAATTTAACGGGGTAAAAAATATCCATGGGTAAATTTTAGACTATAGACAACCGCAATCCCCGCCGCAGGGGCAACAACCGGACGGTTCGTCTTTGCCTTTATTTTGGCCCAGGGCAATTTTTACTTTTTCCATATTGGCCGGTCCGGTCAAAACCGCTTTGCCGTTAACCGCCAGCACCGGAAACTGCAGCACCCCCATCGCCACCGCTTTTTGGATGTCATTACTGCATACAACCTCAACGCCAAGGTTAAGTTCCATTGCGGCAACTACCGCCAATTCGTGCAGCTTCTTGCAATTGGCGCATCCAGAACCGATAACTTCAATCGATGTGATTTTGTTTTTCATATAGCGTTTTTAATTTAATTTTAAAACGGTTTTCGCAATTTTTTTACCCTTTACGGTCAGGGAATAATGGATCCAGACCCCCTCTTTTCTGCCCTGGACCATCTCCGCCTCCTTTAATTTGTTCAAGTGGTGCGATACCAGATTTTGCGGCAAACCCAGGTGTTTTATGATCTCGCAAGCACAATACTCCCCGCCCGACAAAATACATATTATTTTCAAACGGTTTTCCTCGGCCAACAATTTCAAAATCGCCACGGTTGCGGTGATTTCTTTTTTCTTTTTGTCGTCTTGGCAACACTTCGGTTTCATAGCACTATCGCTCAATATTTTTTGCATCAATTTAATACATCAATCTATATTGATATTATACCCTATGCCAAAATCGGACAACTGCCAGCAAAAGACCGGCTAAACCGGTTTTGCATCTACTTTTTATCCCCCAATCCAAAAGTGGTATTTCTAATCTTTTGCCGTATCTATACGTCTTCGACTATCCTAGCAAAACTTCAATTTGATGCTCAACCTCATCGTCAATGAAAGGTATTTGCGATGGATCACATTGGTTGTTGTCGCAAAGAGCCGATACTGTTTTTGGATAAACCCCCTTAGGATTCTTGATAGTGACATTATAGCTGGCCTTACCGCAAGGCAAAGTTATTGTCACCTCCTTCATGCTTTTGGGTATGTGCGGCAAAATAGACAATAAGAACCCGTTCCTTCTCACTCCTAAAACATGTTCGAGGATTGTCGTGTACATCAAACCCGCCGACCCGGAATACCACGACCACCCGCCCCGGCCCGCATGCTTTCCTCCATAAATATCGGAAGCCACGGCATACGGCTCAATCCCGTAATCGAGAGCTTTTTTCTCCGTACGGGAACGCTCGATCGGGTTGATAAGTTTAAGTAAGGTTTGGGCGTCATCAATACTCCCGATATCGGAATATGATTGCACCGCCCAAAGCGCCGCGTGATTGTATTGGGCGCCGTTTTCCCGGATCCCCGCCGGATAATCCCGGATATACCCCGGGTCGATAGATCCGTTTTCCAATGCCGGATCGATAAGGGAAAAATAATTATCCTTAAGAAGCATTTTAGACATCGAGGTATGCCCAATTCTTATCTTTTCCTCGTCCCCGTGTCCGGAAAGGACCGCCCATGATTGGGCCACGGAATCTATTTTAAATTCTTTTAGCGATTTTGATCCGAGAACCGCGCCATTGTCAAAAAATGCCCTACGGTACCATTGGTTATCCCAAGCCGATTTATCGATACCCTGTTTTATGGCCGCCGCAATCGCGGCAAACTTATCCATCCGTTCGGTCTGGCCGCGCTCTTTGAGCTGCGGCAACGCGATATCAATGAGCCGCAACAAGAACCAGGCGACCCAAATGCTTTCCCCTTTGCCCTGATGGCCCACCCGGCTCAAACCGTCATTCCAATCACCCAAGCCAATAAGCGGCAATCCGTGGATCCCCAATTCGGAGCTTTTCTCGATCGCGCGCATGGCATGCTCGAAAATGGAAGCAATTTCCGAAGAAATTTGGGGAATCCCGGTCCATTCTTTTTTTCCGGCAAATGATAAAAGCGGCCCGTCAAGAAACGGCACTTCATCTTCGAGGATAGATTTATCACCCGTCGCCTTAACATACTCGAAAAGAGCGTAAGCAAACCAAAGCTGATGGTCAGATAAAACGGTGCGGACTCCGAACATATTATGGTCGTGCCACCAGTTTAGGGCATCCCCTTCTTTAAATTGATGGGCCGCGGCTTTAAGGATGAAATCGCGGACGAATGCCGGATCCGACCAAATGAAAGCGCAAACATCCTGCAATTGGTCCCTAAAACCGTACGCTCCCGACGGCTGGTAAAAACCGGTCTTGGCGAAGATTCGGGCGGACAATGTTTGATAAAGCAACCATCCGTTCATAAGCAAATCGATGGAGGGGTCGCCGGTGCGGACGGTTACCGCGCTGGCTTTTCGCTTCCAGAAATCCTTTACTTCGGCAAGGGATTTATCGCACTGCTCGGTATTTTTCCAGGATAAAGCAATTTGGCGCGCGTCATCGAATGAAGACCCGTCACCGATAAAAATCGGTATCTTAATTTCTTTTCCGGCGGGGATTTCCACCTTCAGTGACAAGGCAATGCAATTCTCCAACCGGCAAGCCACGGAATTCGACAACATCGTTCTCTTGAGCGACTGGGGCGATTCATAAGACCCAAACCGCCCGATAAACTCCCTCTTATCGTTGGTCCAACCGATTTCACCCGATGAGGCGCCAAAGGATACAAAAGCCGTCCGGCCGGGCATCTGGTTCCGAAAACCATCACCAAAAAGCATGATCCGGGCGGCGGCATCATAATTGCAAAAAATGCGGTCGCGATTATTGTCCCTCAGTATTCCGGTGGACGGCTCAATATAATAATAGAGAGTAAGGCGGCGGTCCCGGCTGCTTGTGTTCTTAAGGGACAAAAGGCTGACCTTTACGGTCTCGCCGCGGGGAATAAACGTCGTAAGTTTCTGTTCGATATCGGCATATGAATTTTCATACGAAGCATATCCGAATCCGTACCGGACCAAAAACGGTTCCTTGGTTTTCACGGGAAGCGGCGTCGGACTCCAAATTTCGCCAGTATCATCATCCCGCAAATAAATTATTTCCCCGCTTTGGTAGCGAAGCGCGTCATTGGTCCAGGAACTTATCCGGTTATCGTGGCTGTCGCCCGACCACGTATATGAAGACCCCGAATCGGTTACGACCGTGCCAAAATCTTCAAAGGCGATAATTTGGCTCCAGGGCCGCGGCGGCATCCGATCGGACGCCAAAGTCATCACATATTCGCCGGTAACCTTATCGAAACCTCCCCACGAATTGTAAAACAACAGGTCCGGAGCGGCAACGCCAGGATGTTTCCGTTCGGATGGCTTTAACGTGGGAACAAATTTTTGCAGGTTCACGCCTTTTACAAATTTACTTTTTTTGTTCACCACCTCGAAAAGTGTTCCCTTTCGGCCGTCCATGGCAAACCGGGCAATTGCAATAATCGCTTCGCGGTCCTCGGCGGAAATCGAATCTGATTTTACCTGATAGATAGAACTGCCCCCTTTCTTTGGAGACCCATCCTTAGCTTGGCGAATCATAAAATCAACTTCGTCGTCCAACAGCTTAAGGTAACTTCCCGGCTGGTTATTCAAAACCACAATATCTATTTCTATACCTTTCGATTTCCAATATCCATAACACTGTATCGCCTGCTTCAATATCTGCATATCCTCAATGTCGCGAATAAAGAAAAGCGCGATCGGATAATTCCCCGATATCCCCATTTTCCAAAGTGAGTTAATGAAAGGTTCCCCGGATTTTTTATATAAAAATTCTTTTGCCGACCCGGTAAAGACTTGGGAAGCGATATCCTGAAAAATAACGCTTTGCTCTTGCGATATGCCTATCGCCCGGGTAGCCAAGGCACTCACCGGGATCGCGGATGTTGTGACCGCATGGGCAAGGTTGAAATTTTTATACTTTTTCATCAAGCGCCGGACTTCTTTGTAGGATTCGGCGGCAATCTGTACCCACGCCACAGACACCCTCTCATCGGGACGGATATCGAGCCGGGAAACAATACGGGACGCGGGATCAAGCGGCACCAAAGCCTTCTCATCTTTTTGCGGCGGCAAGGGCAAGGGAAAAGACGGGACTTGCGAAAACCTCCCCAAAGATTCTTCCCGGGAAGCGGTAAGGACGAAAGGTTTTTTTAAATACTTTTCCGACACCAGCATATGGGCGCAATAAATGCTCTTGGTCCTGTCCAAAGGATGCGGCCGATGGAAAATTATCGCATTGTCTTTTACGACGATTTCGGCGCGGACGAGAAGGTGGTGGTAATGCGGATGGTGGAAAATTTGCAAGGGCTGGGCAAGGGAAACTTCGGCGTACGCCATCAAATCCAAACCAAGCATCGTCGAACCGTTGTTGCGGATGGAAAGTTCCCGCACTTCAACCGGTAAATACTGATCAACGGAAACCGACAAGGCGCTGTCAAAAACATTGCTAAACGACAAAAACTCAACCTTATTTTCATGGAATATGGCTTTCTGGCGATGGTTATACTGCATATCCCGCGGCGAAAGCGGGTATACAATTTTGGTGGCCCTATCCTGGAGGAAAAAGGATGTGCCAGCCGCTTCAAATTCTTCGTCAAGACTGGGCCGGGTGAGCGCAATCCCTTTATATAGACTCGTACTCGCGCCGCCGCTGGTAAGACTAACCGAATATGGACCATTTGAAATGAAAGCGTATCTTGGCGAAATTGTGCGCGCCGGAATGAAACGCTTGCTTTCAAGGCCGGTATCGCGAAGGTAGGATTTTTTATCCTGTCCAAGCATCACAGAAACCGGGGCGATCAGCTCTTCGGCAATCGGGAATTCAGGCATTTTTTCCTCAAAAAGGATATCAAGGGACCGAACCGTGGGGTTGGAATGGAAAAGATTTTGAATGCGATTGTTGTTAAGGACATTGGCCAGGCTGGCAAGCGTGAACCCCTGATGGTGGGCATAATATACTTTTGCCTGTTTGGCTTTTTTTGCGTCGCTATTGGCCTTGCCAAGATAATCGAGGGAATCATAAAATCCATACCTTCCCCGACAACCGATCCGCGAAAATTCCTTCAAGTTACCCACCGCTTTGTCCGGGAAAAATGGCATCGAAAGCGCGGTAACGTAAGGCGCAACAACAAGAAAATCGATCAAGTTCCGCTTAAGGCCGATTTTAGGGCTGCCAAATATTTGATATTGGTACTGGTTATTTTCGTCAAATTGGTAATATGCCGACTCCCCCATTCCCCAAATGATGCCGTGCCTTTGGGCATCATCCATCTGGATCCTAATCGCCGCGCGGGCTGTTTTGCCAAGAAAACTTTCGGGATGGACCGGAAAAAAAATAAGCGACGTAAGATATTCGAACAAGGATCCACCCCACGAAACCAGAGAGATCGAATTACCGGAACGCGCCAGTTTTCGACTGAGATAGAACCAGTGCTTTTGGGAAACATCTCCCTTAAGTATCGCCATAAAACTTACGGAATTCGCTTCGGAGGCGATAAAATTGTAACAAGCACTGTCGAGCTTATCGAAAGTGATATTGTATCCGATATGGAACAACTCTTTTTCTTTATTGTAAAGAAATGCAAAATCAGCCTCGTCGATATACGCCCCGGAAGACTCCTCAACCGCGCAAAACGAATCGATTATTTTCCGGGCCGCCCGTGCCCCCGAATCGACATCTTCAAGAAGTTTTTTATACCAATCGATAAGGAATCCCCTTGCTTCGTCCCTCAAAGACGATTTGGTAACTTTTGCCTCGAATTCAAGCTCCCTAATTAATAAAGGCCTGGCGGCCGCAATCTCATTGAGGCTTACCACGGAGAGAACGTAATCCTCCGCTTTCTTCACGCTTTCCATAACCGCGTCATCCTGGGCCGCAAACAACCCCGCCGAAACATCCCGGTGCCTTATATATGGTACCAAAGCTTGAAGGGATATCATATGGTCCTCGGCGATTTCAATGGCTCTTTGGACCGAAAACAGCAACGGTTCGGGAAACGACGGCGGATCGACGGGAAAAAATTCCTGGACTTTTTTTAGAATTCCAGACAAACCCTCATGAAAAAATGAAAACTTATTGAAATAATCAAATGAAGAATCACTGGCAAGCGGCATGTTCGCGGAATCAATTATGCGGCGGCATAACAGAATCACCTCCTGAACCTTTCCCCTCGCGGCCCGGGGGGCGATCCGCTTATAAGCATGCGCCTCCTCCATAAGGACCAAAATCGAATCGACCAAGCCCTTGAATGCCGATTCTTCAACAATAAGCCGGCCGGGCATCTGGGCATACGCCTGTTGGGCGGTTAAAAGATAAAGGAGGAAATTGGCGCTATCGACACTCGATACATACTGCGGGTTAAGCGGCTCAAGATTTTTTATATCGTACCAATTTATCAAATGGCCGCGATACCGATAGAGCCGGGCAAGGCTCGAAAATAATTTCTCCGTACGATCCGCGTAACGCAACGGAGATATATATCCCAAATCGAACGCCGAGACAAGGGATATTACATGCATTCCGATATTCGTCGGCGAAGTCGCAATCCTCGATGTTTCCGGCAGCTTCGGATATTCCTGCACATGGTCCGGGATCAGCCAGTGAGTTTCTTCTTTTGCGTTCTCCAAAAAATATAACGCGTTCCGATACGCCACCGTCCGGACAAACGGAATGTCTTTTTTTGCAAGCCGCGCCTTTGCGCCGTTAGGCCGGCTTATTAGAAAAGCGACCGCCGGCGCCGCGCACCAAACGATAAGCCACAACTGGAACCAGGGAGCGATAAACCCGCGGGAAATTAGGAAAGCGAACAAAAGCAAGGAAATGACAGCACTTTCCTTCATTAGAAAGTAATACTCTCCGATCCCGCCCGTCAGGGTAGTTCCGACGTCAAAGGAAATATCCCATTGAAGAAGTTTTTTTCGGGTGAAATAAAGACGGATTATCGTAATGATTATCGCGCGCGCCGACACGTATGCCTGCTGGAACAGGAAAAAGACCTTAAGGGCCGTATGCGCTACGATCAAAAACAGTTCCTTGATGGCCTTGGGCAGACGCTGCCCAAGCGGCACCGAATACAAAAAAATGAATGTCACTCCAAAAGAGAAAATATGGGGCGATGCCAAAACGATCAAAATAAGCGCGCTGATTTTGCCAAGGTCAAGATTGGCGGCAAACCCCAAGAAGAGGGCGAAGACACACATAACGGAAACCAGGCTCCGGCGCAGGTTATCGATGATCTTGAATTTATCGATAACCGAAAATGAATCAAGCGGGACTCCATGCTTGGCTTGCCCGAGCCGGACGGAAAGCCAGCCTATGATCTGCCAATCGCCCCGGATCCAGCGCTCGAACCTGATGATGAATTCATGATAAAAATTCGGGAACCCGTCAAAAATAACAATATCACTGGCAAATCCGGTTCGGGCATAAATACCCTCCAACAGGTCGTGGCTTAATACCGTATTTTCGGGAATCTTTCCCGCCATGGTCCGCTCTATCGTATCAATATCATAAATACCCTTGCCAAAGAAAAGCGCATTACCAAAAAGATCCTGATAAAAGTTGGAAATCAATACCGAATAGGAATCAATTCCCGATCCCGACGAATAAAGGCGCGAAAAAACCGACCTTAAAGCGGTATCAAGATGAACCGCGATCCGCGGCTGGATTATGCCGTATCCGCGCGCGATCCGGTTGGAGCCATCGATCACGGGAGCATTGAGCGGATGCATTATCGTTCCGATGAGTTTGCGCGCCGTCTCGTGTGGCAACTCGGTGTCCTCATCAAGGGTAATGACATACCGCACACGGCCGGCGGCCTGGATACTCTCCCCGTTCAAATAGGATGTATCCTTCCCGCCTCTCAATAGATCGTTGAATTCCCTGAGCTTGCCCCTTTTCCTTTCCCACCCCATAAAAGCTTTTTCCTTCTCATTCCAGACACGCTTGCGGACAAGTCCGAAAAATCTCTTTTCGCCATTTCCATAAAGGGCGTTAAGACGGGCGATCTGGGCCTCCACGCAGTCCAAAAGTACGGCGTCGGTTTCGAGCGTTTCCTCGGCCGCGTCCTTAAAATCAAAAAGCAGGGCGAATAAAATATTTTTCTCCTTATTCCCGAGGAATTTAATTTCCAATTTTTGCGTCAGCTCCCTAATCGAAATTTCCGAGCGAAGCATTGAAGGCACCGCCACAAATGTACGGTATTCCTCCCCCACATCCCCTTCTATCTTGATGCGGGGCAAGCTTCTGACGGGCAAAATTTGGGAAAAAAGCGCGTTGGCCGCATGAATGCCGATTTCGAAAGAAAAGACCGCCGCGATCAAAATCCAAAACACAAAAGCGGCAAATCCCAAATTCGGGATACCGGCAATCGACAAAATAAAGAAAAAAGCAATAAACGCGAAAACACCGATACTTCCGAAATATCCCGCTTGGGAATGGCCGATAACCAACTTGTAAAAATTCTCCCACCGGTCCGGAACATAACGCATCCTTTTTTCAAGCATTTGGATGCCGTCCGGATCCATAAGATAATAGCCGATATGCCTCCTTACCGCCGCATCCTTCGAAAAATCCTTCGGATGGACCCTCAACGCAAGATTAAGCGCGGCCCGCGCAACTTCCGCCTCGTTTACGGAAACACGCTCCGCGATACGTACGACAGTACTCCGGTAATAATTCTTACTTTCCCGCTCGAGAGGCAAAAAAGCCCCCATAGGATCAAGCGACAGGATGGCGTCAACAACATTAATCTCTTCAGCCATAGACTCCCACCGCATTTGGTTCAACCAATGAAGCGATTCGATGGCACCGGAAGTTGACGCCAGCTGCTTACTGCGGATCCTTTTTTCAATGACCGGGATTTTGTTCACTCCTATCCCCTGCTTTTCCAAGTTAAGATGGATCCATTTAATCACAAGGCGCATCGTCGCCCCCTCTTTTGAAAGCCGGTCAAGAAGATGTATCGCAAGATCGAGGGGGATAAACTTATAGCGCGAAGCGAGGAAAGTTATCGCGCGCGAAGGATCTCCTTCCGAGGCCGCAATACTTTTTTTAATACGGGCGTGGATCTTATCCGCCTCGTTAAAGTCGTGAATTTTTTTAAACGCCTCGTCGATTAGAGACCCGAAATTTTCGGCCAGTATCAGACGAAGGACGTCGGGAACCAAATTGATCTCCTGGATCGATAGCGGGCTTTCTTTTTGATATTCGGCCAAAAACCCCAGCAAAAGGTCCCGATTAACTTTGTTACCTGTGACATCAAGAAACTCCTCGAGAAGGTTATAAAGACGGGTTGTTTTCACCCCGCGCACCGACACAAGGGGCAGTTTTTGAATGTCTCTTTTCCTGAATGAATTTACGATCTCGGAAACCGTCGCCTCCACGATGAAAAAATTTTCGAAAATAAATTCGATCTCCTGGTTTATGAAATGGTATTTGGCGACAAGCTTGGTAAGCGTCGCGTATTTTTTCAATACCGATTTGACCTTATTTTTATATAAAAAAGCCAAAGTAAGCGCGGCCACCTTATGGGTGATAAGCGTCGTTGATTCACCCAGCTCCCGGGCTTTTTTTAACACAATTTCACTTGTCTGGTAATTTTTTATTGTTTCAGGCGGCATAGCTTGGATTATACACGACAAACCCGATATAGAAGAATTATACCGCCCGTCAACCGAAAAAACTATTAATAATGCTCCCCCGGGACAAACGCAACGGGGTATCTTTGTTGAACCGCCCTTAGCTTCGCTTCAGGCGTCAATAAACCATTCCGAGGCTAAACCCCGAGGTACTTCGACCCCGCCAGAGCGGGCAAACCCGGGGCTTCCCGGGATTTATCGCTCGACATACCGTGTTAGGCGTTTTTCTTAAGATAAATTCTGACGGTGAGAAGATAAAGCAGTGACGCGGCCATCAATTCAATGTTGCCCAGACCAAAGGCTTCCCAATCTCCCAAAGACCGGTATATCCCGGGAATTGCAAAATCGGGGTAAATGCCGAAATAAAAAACCGAACCGCACTCAAAGCCATTGTAATGGTCGCAGAAATAATAAAAGCCTTAATCGCAACCTCGTCGCTGGCCGCAATGGCATATTTCTTATCGGTCATTTTTCCGGCATAGCCGCGCGGGCCCAAATCGCCGCCCAACCGATCAGGACAATGATGAGATTATATATAGGCATAAACCCGAATGCAATCGTAGTAATTGATGGCCTCGAAGATGTTCACATTGACCCGGCCCTTCTCCAAATTATTAGCCAGCAGAAGAAACCGTGGGCACCAATCTGGCTTAACGGAATAGAGGGGATGGAAAGTTTCGAGGATTACAAGAAAAGGAAAGGTAGGGCTATAAAGCTAATCCCCCGGGGGACAAAATCGTGTTTTGGGACGGCCACGAGGAAGATCACTGGCTCCTGAACCATTTGATAAAAGGAATTAGCATGGCGCAGGCAATTGCGCAATCTATCGGCAACGGATCGGTAATGATTGTTGAGATGGACGATGGCTATGTAGGAAGAGTCCTAGATAAGCTCTAGCGAGGATGGAGTTTCCCATTCTCTTTTAATTCAATGAACAACTGCAAGTTGCCGCAATAATCGGTTATTTTCGCCGCGCAAGCCATTGATTTTTAATTTAAAAGCCCAAAAAAATTGGGCCATGTTTTTTATTTCAGAAACAAAAACAAACATTGCAGTGCCCGCACCGGGTACACTCGGAACAGGTACAGTTAAATAATTTCATCTCTTTCCCTTGGAAAATTACTTTCCTCCCGGGGAAAAATTCCCCGATCCGGCACATGATTTCCCCGATCTCGGGCTCGTTTTTTTTAACGACAAGCGCGGACGGGAATATCTTTAACGGCACATCTAAAATTTGCTTCATCTCTCCAAATGCATCTCTGATCGCGCCGCTAGGTACATTTTCCGCGGTAATATCCGTTAATTTGGAAATTTCCATAAATTTAACCCCAATCAGGATCGGCCCTTCCAGTGCTTGCAAAGGGAACTTAAAAATTCTCAAAGAACCGCTTTCTCCCGCCATAACGATTACGGGATTACCGTCGTCAACCATTTCAAACTTCACACCATCCTCGCAACTGAATTTTCATAACCGATGATCCCAGAAGTGATATTTCCCAATAACGCTTCCATCGACATAGATTTTAGCGTCAAATCAACCTTTGTCAACAAGATTTACCGATCGATAACCCAAAAAGCACTTTTTAAACCAGCCGAACTAAATCCATTACCAACAAAAGAACCGGCCCCTTAGAACCGGTTCTTCCCGCTGACTCCGCCAATGATTTATGATAACAACAACCAAGATCTAATTATTTATCGATAAATTTAAACGTGGAAAGCATTTGGTCGTAAATTTTAACCCCGGCGCCATTTCCCTCTTTTGAAACGTTAAACTGGACAACATGGTCCCCCTCTTGCAAATAAACATCCTTATACGCGCCCGCGGCGCCATTTCCCTCCACTTCCGTGCCGGACAAACTGCCCACCGTCGCCGGTTTTGGCGAAAAATCAGGGGAAATAGAATGGTCCTCCATGCCCTGAGCAATGTATTCCTGAAGAGATTTGGCTCCGCCCAGGAAATCCGCCGCCAACCCGCAACCGATATACGGACCTGCATTCATTTCATCGCACATCGTTTCCGCGGCGCCCCCTTGCTCGTGGCATTTGGCCGTATCCGAAGCAACAAAAGACACATCACCATTATATTCTTTGGGGCTGTAATCTGCCGGATATTTTATTTCATAACCGCACTTTTCATTGCGGTATGTCTGCCAGACGGCAATATCATCCGCGCCTGATTGCTCTTTATTTTCCGCGGTTTTATCCGGCTCTGAAGTTTTCTTGCCAACGGGCAAACTATCTTGATTGACCGTTTCGGGCCTGGCTACTTCCGGATTGGTTTTGAATGTCGGATTTTTCCCGGCAGTCTGGTACATGTAAATGTATGCCCCCGCAGCCAATAACGCCACCGCTAAAATAATTATGATTGCCGTTGATGCCGCAAATCCCTCTTGGTTGGTTTTCATTTTTTGTAGGTTATTTATTGATTTTACCACAGAGATCTTCAACCGTCTGCCAGTTCCTTTGTTGATTATCGGCGCAAAAACCGAATTTGTATTAAATTTATATTTTACAATGTATTTCGTCTCCCATGGTACAAAACCACGGGAGACGGCCCTTTAAGTAATCTTCGCAAAGCAAGGCGCTAACGCGGCGTCAAGGGTGTTCCCTTGCAAGAGTACTTGCGCTCCGCTAAGGAATTATCATCCATTGGTTCCCAGGGGCTCCTTATCAAATCCCATTTCTTCACAGGGATACTTAACACCAAAACGAGATTAGCCAATACGCGCGAATTACCAACATACTGTTCCGAAACCGGCCACGGAGATTACCGCCGTTCAAAATTACCGGTAAATTGCAACTATTTTAATAATCCAATTTTTTCAGCTGTTTTTTGGCGGTTTTGATAAATTTCCCGAACTGCCGCTCCTTTTGCTTTCTTTCGACCTTGGCCATCTCAAAATATTCCGCTTCTCTTTTTAAGCTGATATAGTTTAAATATTTACCCTCATCCAATTTTCCGGACTGCACCGCCGCCAAAACCTTGCAGCCCGGCTCCTGGATATGGGTACAATCGGAAAATTTGCATTTTTTTGCCAGGACAATGATTTCATCGAATAAATTTTCTATACTGCTTCCCGCATCGGCCATCCCCACTTCCCGCATGCCTGGATTGTCTATTAAAATGCCGCCGTCTTTCAAAAAGTACATTCCCCGACCCGTGGTCGTGTGCCTTCCCCGGTCGGTGCGATAATCTATGTCCCCGGTATTGATGACGATTTTACCGATCAATTTATTGATCAAGGATGACTTTCCCACCCCCGAAGAACCCAGGAAGCAATACGTTTTCCCTTTGGATATATATGACTTCAACTCGTCCAAACCGCCATCGGCCAAAGTGCTGGCGGCAACCAAATCGATATCGCCAAATCTTTTTTTAATTTGTTCAATTTTTATCTTTAATTCTTCTTTTGAGATCAGGTCGGTTTTGTTCAATACGATCACCGGCCTTACGCCACCGTCGTTGGCGATGACAAAATATCTTTCAAAACGATTCAAATTGTAATCCCCATCAACCGATTCCACCACGAACGCCACCTCGATATTTGTCGCAATGATTTGGATGTCATTTTTACCGCTACTCTTCCTTTTTAACATTGTTTTCCGGGGTAATACTTTATGGATTACCGCCTGAGTCTCGCTCGTCTCGGTAATGACCACCCAATCGCCCACCGCCGGATAATCCTCCCTGGTTAAAGCGTCAAACACCTGTTTCCCGGTTATTTTTGCGGAATATTCGCCGCGGGCGTTTTTGGCAATATACAACCCTTTGTGCTCGGCAATGATCCGCGCAACCTCAAAAACGCCCAAATTTAATTTATTGCGGCCAGTTTCAAAAAATTCGCCATACCCCAAATCCTCAATTTTTATTTTTCCAGTTTCGCCATTCATGATAGTTATTGCCTTATTCTACCAGAAAATCGCTTATTTAAAAACGTTTTTTGGTTTGTACCCCGCAGGAACCGGTTTGATTAAATTGTGAGGTAAATATGCAAACTGGCGAAAATTATAAATAAAAGCCGCCCGTTTCTAACCGATTTCATCACTGATTTAAGTAAAATAAAATGGACTCAAGCAATTGCTGTATTGTCCATTGGCTTGCTAAAATTACCGGCAAATACCCTTACGTTAACGATACTCGCAAACATCATTTTTTTATTCGCCATCCGAGCAAGCTTCATGTATTTTAGGCTAATTTCGTCATACTTTCAATTATCAAATCGGCCGTATCTTAATTTATCAGCTCGAGTAAAAGCGGAAATTCTTTGTATGGCTGGTTTTGCGTCTGCGACCCCATGTGACCGTCATGCATCACAATTAGTCTCCCGCCCACATTATCGGCCATGATTTTCCCTTGCGCGTCAGTGCACACCCAAGGGTCGTTGTCGGAATTTATGAAAATAAATTCCCCGGCTTTTCCTTTTATTTTATCCCAGTCAAAACTATCCTGGTTTTTCGGGTCATTTTCCGTTTTTGGCAATGGTTTTGCGTAGCCCGAGACCAGTATTGCCTGTTTTACTTTGATTCCATTTTTTTTCAATAAACTCAAGATTATTTGGGCGCCGGCCGAATGGCCGATTAAAACAGTTTCATCGGTAAATTCTCCATTTTCAAAAATAAAAGGCAGCCAATCTGCCAAATTCGGTTTTCCCGCATTTGGCAGTTGCGGCAGCCAAACATCAAACCCCAAAACTTTTAGCCCCTTGGCAACATAAGGAAACCAAAACAAATCCGGCGAGTCCCCCGTCCCATGCAGAATAATTGCGTTTTTCATAATAAGCAAAAAATATGATTTGGCTAATTTATCCAGGATTAATTATTTCTTTATTTTACTTCCAAAAACGATTTTCCCAAAAAGAAAAAGCAGAATTGGTACGCTGCTTCAATTTGTGGTTTCGTCGCAAAACCGATGCGGTTCGTCGGCGGCCAAAGCGATGATCAATTCCCTTCCGGATATCAGGCCATGTAAGTAATCCGAAAATAGCGGCGGGAAAAAGAACACTTCCGCCAGGGCATTGATCACGTTGTCACGGCTACTGCCGTTAAATTTCAGATAAATCAACGTCGCGCCATTGGGCGCATTCAAGTCCTTTAGCCAACCAATCTTACGGAGGGCCTCGCGCAGCAACCAAACAATATCCTCCCTCACCTTGCTATCCGAATCGATAACGATGGTCATTCTAGCGGCGGCCTTGTCAATAATCACATCGATGCGATAATCCCCCCGGCCGAAATTCTCCTTCTTAAGCTTGTCTTCAACCACCGCTAAAAGTGTTTGCATCCCCGGAATTTGCAATACCGTCAAATTAAAAAAGAGTTTCTTTGTTCTAAATCCGGGGTATTGGCCGCGATTCTTCTCAACCCTTACGGCCACAACCGTCTTATCCGGATCGCACATTCCGTTTCCCGCTCCCTTAGCGGGGCATGCGGCATCATCTGCCGATATTAGTACCATTTATCATCCATCAATCACCTGTCAGACCATTGATTAACCAAAACTCTACAATATTCATAGGCACCGTCAAGCTACAAACCGCCAAGAAACCGATTAAAACTAAATACAAAAACGACTTACAGCGTTTTTATGTTTGTACTCCACCGGGGATTTATCTGGAACCAAATTGCATAATGGGACAGCCCTCGCACCAACAATCAGTTCATTGAGCAAATAATACTACGCGCGTTTAACGGGGAATGAAAATTTGTTCAATAAACCCGAATGTTTTGTTTAAAATTTGTCAGGAAATCCGCTGGATTTTCAGAAACGGTCTTTTTAACCGCCCCTTGCCAATCGGCATACAATTGGCTCGAGCTTATGCCGAATTTGTTCAGGCAGGTTTTTTCCAAATTTTCGGAATTATCCAAATCATCCAGAAATCCTTTAATCCCGTTGGAATTCCCGCCATCGAATTTATATTTTAAAATGAGTTTCGCCTCCCGTGGTACGAACCCACGGGCGTCGACCTTAGCGAAGCGAATGCCGCTAATGCGGCATCAAGGATGTTTCCTTGAAGCATATTAATGCTT
>Ga0172381_10000810_pt1 | contig 38872 bp, 33 predicted proteins | sample Leawel6488metaG_FD_119754 | JGI IMG/M metagenome (GOLD analysis project Ga0172381, IMG submission 119754) | Leachate microbial communities from a municipal landfill in Southern Ontario, Canada - Leachate well 64-88 metaG | ecosystem: Engineered > Solid waste > Landfill > Unclassified | place... | reverse complement strand
CTAGCGTCTCCAATATCAACATAATTGCTGACCCCATCAAACCTCATTGCATTACCAACTTTCCCAATAGAAGATACTGCACCATTAATTGTTCCATTATTATTCCCCCATGTATCTCTTGTATAACTAGTCGTAGCAGCTGAACCATCAGCCACTCCCGAACCGTCAAACTTCCATTCCGAAACAATGCTATTACCCATAGAGTCTCGCATAGAATTAGAGAATACTTTTGCTTTGGCAATAGTCGCATTGTCTGTTGCACTCGTCATAGACACAATAATTACGCCTGCAAGAATGCCGACGATAGCAATTACTACCAATAATTCAATTAAGGTAAAACCTTTTTGAGAATTATTATTCATTGATATAAATTATAACAAAGAAAGTTTTATAAATCAAAAAGAGCGGATAAACTCCGCTCTTTTTTAAGCTTTAAATTATATTTTTTTTAACCTCTTAGCTAATTTTTCAGCCTCAATTAGTAATGATTCCATTTCTTTTAATCCTTCGTCCCAGAATTCTTTTTTGGTAATGTCTATACCGGCATTCATAAAAATGTTTTTAGGACTATCGGATTCACCTGCCGAAAGGATGTTTTTCACTTTACTTATAAACGTCTTATCTTTTTTGACTAATCCTTGGAGAGATTCTGCGATAAGAAGTCCGCTTGCGTACGAATAAACATAAAAAGGTGACCTAATGTGGCTCCAGTATACCCACCAATTTTCCGAACCAGCGGATTGCTCTACAAAATTACCCATATAGGCTTTCATATTTTTTTGAAACAACTTTCCAATTTCTTCTTTTGACAAATAACCTTTTTGTCTGTATCCGTTATGAAGATCTTTCTCAAAATTATAGCAAGCAATCTGTCTCTGAATAGTTGAGACGTCTCCTCCAATCCTATGCATCAAAATAGCTAATCGCAATTCGTCATCAGCCTCTTTTAATATTTCTTCCAAGACAAAATTCTCCATAAAAGTACTAGCAACTTCAGCGATGGCAAGAGAGCTATCAAAATTCAAAGCATTTTGCTTTTTTCGCATCAATTCATTGTTTATTCCATGACCGACTTCGTGGGCAATTGTTAAAATATCATTTAATTCATTTGTAAAATTCAAAAGAATATATGTCGGTTGTGTTAAAAGTCCGTGAGCACAATATGCTCCCCCTCTTTTTCCTTTTTTCGGATAAACATCTATTTGTCCATTATCAAGAAATCCTTTTAGAATGTCCGAAAAATCACCATCAATATTTTTAAACACTTTTAAAACTAATTCAATGGAATCATCATAACTATATTTTTTGTCTATTTTTCCAAAATCAACTTTCCTTTCATGATATTCAAGTTTTGGAACTTTAAATAATTTAGCCTTAAGCTTGTAATATCTAGCTGAAATATCGTATCTAGCCGTAACAGATTCTATTAATACATCAACTACACTGCTTTCAATTCCGTCGCTAATGTGCCTAGCTGCATCAGGACGATCAAATCCGCGCAACTCATCATTTACTTTTTTATCTTGCAAGATTGAGTTCATCTCATGCTCGGCAACTTCTGCATATTTTTCCAAAATTTCGTTCAAGGCTTTTGCAGCAACGTCTCTAACCTTTTTCTTTTTACTAGAGATAAGAGTCATTATTTCTTCAAAACTCTTCTTTTCTTTTATACCATTTTCAGATAAAACAATCTTTTCCTCTTTTGATATAAAGGTTTCAGTCATAACTGCCCAATTCTCATAAGCAGTAAGGCTTTTGAGATTCATTATCCTCTCCTCCTTTTCGGTTAAAAAATGTTTTGCTTGTGCAAATATTCTTTTTAAAAAGTAACGATAATCGGCAAGACTGTTGTCCAATAAAAATTTCTTTTGATTTTCTTCGGATACTTTACCCAAGCTCAAATAAAAGAACTCCATATCATTCTGAATTTTCAAGGCAGCATCACTAGCTTGATTGCTTTTGGCTCTTATTTTTGTATCTGCTTGATCTTGCGAACTCCTGCAATTAAAATAAAATAATTCGCGATAGTTAGAGCCAAAAAACCTATTCCAGTTTTCGTAATCATCCAATGCTTCTTTTAATAATACTGAATCCTCTAAATAATCGGTTCTATTTTTCCATTTATTGATAAACTTTTCGGTTGCTTTTTTAACTTTTTCACGCTCCTCAATAATATTCTTATCATTATCTCCATTAAATAATGGTTTTAAATTCCAAGTTGTTTTTAATTTTGATGTAGCCATATTTTAAATATTAAACAGTTTTTTTGTATTCTGGGTCGTAATTTCTTCAACCTCTCCAATAGACATTCCTTTTATTTCTGCAATTTTATTTGCTATTATTTTCAAACTAAAAGGATTGTTAATACTATTTTCAAATCCGGGAGGAGTCAGATACGGACAATCTGTTTCTAGTAATACCTTACCCAATGGAACTGTTTTTATAAAATCATCCATATCCGCCTTAAATATTATTCCATTTAATCCAATATAATATCCAAGGCTCAAAAATGGTTCGGCGTCTTTTAGGTTGCCAATAAAACAATGCAATACTCCTTTGGTTTTTCTAGTTTTTAATACTTCAAAAGTATCTTCAAGAGATGATCGTGAATGAATTATAACTGGCAAGTTTAATTTTTCGGCCAAATCTAATTGCTGATTAAAAATCCTACTTTGTTGATCTTTAAATTCTTTTTTCTTTGCTTCTCCTTTTGGGCGAATCCAATAATCAAGCCCTATTTCTCCAACCGCAATAACTTTTTTTGATTTTGCTAATTTTTCGTACTTATCTGAATCAAAATTCTCTTCAAGTTCATATTCTTCTTTCCCATTAGCGCCATATTTTTTGACTGTAAAATCTGATCTTATGTTTGATGGATGAAGGCCTATGCTTGCAAAAACTCCTTGGCCGTTCTGTTCTGCGATTTCAACTGCGCGAGCAGAAGAAAAATAATTTACTCCGACGTTTATCACCCAAATATTAGACGACAAAAGACTGGGCAATAGTTCATGCCTACTTTTATCAAATTCCGAAACATTTAGATGTGCATGAGAATCAATAAACATAAATGGCTAATAATTCGTAATTAGTAACTAGTCCTAATTAAGTATTATTTAGTTTCGATTACTGGGAATAATGGTTCGCCTTTTTTGACATTGAAAATTCCGTTGTTTTCTCCTAATCCTTGCTTCATTTTTTCGGCTGTCTTTGGTAAAAATGGTTCAATAAAAATAGCTATATTTTTGAGCGAATAAAGCAAATTTGAAAAAACCTCCTTCTTTTTTTCTTCATCTTCAATCGTCCATGGTTTTTCTTCTTCAATATACTTATCACAGGAAGATACAAGCTCCCAAACTGTTTTTAGTGTTTCATTAAAAATATAAAAGTTATCGTCATATTTTTTCTTGATATTTTCAACTTCTTTAATTGTATATTCGTTTGGACTTATTTTAAAATCCTTAAAACCAGCCTTCTCAACCATGGCAAGTGTTCGGGCGAATAAATTACCTAATCCCTTAGCAAGGTCGGAGTTATACCTCTTTTCTAGCTTCTCGTAGGTAAAATCACCATCGTTTAAGGCAGGAATTTCGGCGAGTAAGAAATATCTTATTGCCTCCGATCCATATTTGGAACTAAGTTCAAAAGGATCAACTACATTGCCCAAGCTTTTTGATATTTTTTGTCCATCCACAGTAATATAGCCGTGGCTAAAAATAAGTTTTGGCAAGGGTAAACCAGCAGACAGTAACATTGCTGGCCAATAAATTGCATGAAACCTAGTAATTCCTTTGCCAATTACGTGTACTCGCCTAGCATCTTCTGCAAGCCAGAATTTATCAAATTTTTCTGTGTTTTCTCCTCCAAATCCTAATGCAGTAATATAATTTGTTAATGCATCAAACCAAACCCAGATTTTTTGACTTGGGTCATTCGGTACGTCTATCCCCCAACCCTTTGCCCTTTCGCAAGATCTTGAAATACAAAAATCTTGCAATCCAGAATTTATAAAGCTTAGGATTTCATTTTTTCTAGCACTCGGAACGATCCTAATTTCATCTTTTTCTATTGCTTGTTTTATTCTTTCGCTATAATTAGAAAGTTTGAAAAAGTAATTTTCTTCTTCTATGTATTCTGGAGCTTTTTTATGCTCGGGGCAGAGTCCGTCAACCAATTCTTCTTCTTTGTAAAATTCCTCACAGCCAACACAATAAAGACCACTATAAGTTTTTTTATAGATATCTTTTGAGCATAGTTCCCAAAGTTTTTGAGCTCCAATTACATGTCGCCCTTCGGTAGTACGGATAAAATCATCATAGGTCAAATCAAGTGCTGTTTTCATATCTGCAAATTTGGAATAGTTTTTATTTACATATTCCCTCGTTTCTACTCCTGCTTTTTCAGCACTTTGAACATTTTTTAAGCTATTTTCATCTGTTCCGGAAATAAAATACACATCATCGCCAAGTTGGCGATGTCTTCTCGCCAAAACGTCAGCCTGTATTTTTTCTAATGCATGCCCAATATGAGGATCTCCATTTACATAATCAATAGCTGTAGTGATAAAAATTTTTTTCATTTTAGTTTAAAATTATTCATCTTCTTCGTTCTTTTCATTTTTTTTCGCTAAAATATAATTCTTGGCAGTTTCATATATTATTCCGCCAGCTGGTATTGCTAAAAACATTCCGATTACGCCAGCAATTTGTCCTCCAATTAATATAGAGCCTAAAATCAAGAAGTTTGGCAAACCGATTAACTTTTTAGTAATCAATGGTGTTATGAGATTATTTTCTATCTGCTGAGCTATTGTCAGCATAACTACTGCCAAAACAGCAGCTGTCCATGAATCCAATGCCCCCACTCCAGCAAACAAGAAACCGGAAAATATTGGCCCTGCAACAGGAACAATATTCAAGAGACCGGCCAAGAGCGATAATGAAACTGCAAATTTAAGTTTCAGTAATAAGCATCCAATGAAGCACATAATTGCTACTGCGGCGGATGACAATATTCTTGCACCAAACCAGTACGAAACCATTGATCTGCTTTTGTCCCAGCTTTCAACAATTCGGTTTTCCAGTTTTTTGGGTGAAAAAAGTTTTATAAAACTGATAATTTCTTTTTCTTCAATAGAAAAGAAAAATGCAAAGGTAAAAATAGTAACAACTGAAAATACTCCATTTGCAACTATTGAGGCGATTGTCCAAAGCTCTGAAGTGAGCTTCAAAACTCCATCTTGAAAACTGCTTGTAAGGATAGATGGATTATTGAAAAAGCTTGAAGAATAACTACTCAAGAATGGTTTGATATTGTTGAAATAAATGGAAGAATTATTAGCAAAAGATAGTAATTCATTTAAAATTGGCGGAATGGTAAGAAAAATAAACAGAGAAATTAAAGCAACGGCAGATAAATATACAATAATTGTTGCAACTGATCTATGTATTTTCTTCTTTTCAAGAAAATCAATAAAAGGATTCAATAAAACAGATATTACCAATCCCAGAATTATCATCATTAAGCTTTCGTGAATAACAAAGACCGTATAAACGCCGATCAATACCAAAACGACGCGAAGAATTCCCCACCAAGTAAAATCAATCTTAAGAGTATTATTATTTTTCTTTTCTACACTTTTTGTTACCATATAGTTATATTTTTAGTATCTTCTTAAAATCATCTTTATTTTTGAATGGTCCCAAAATAGCTAAATTCAACTTTTCATCTTTAAAAATATCATTAGCAACTTCAAGAATATCTTCTGCGGTTACGGCTTCAATCTTTTTAAAAACATCTTCAGGGCACTGTATCTTATCCATCAGCAACTCTTGCATTCCATAATAAGAGGCTTTGGCATCAGAGCTTTCAAGCCCTAAAATCATCTTTCCTTTGATATAATCCTTAGCTTTTCTTAATTCTTCTTCAGAAACTTTTTGAGTTTTTAATCTTCTAAATTCTTTTAATATTGCTTCTATGACTGAAAATACCTTTCCATTTTCAACACCCGACGATACTGCTAAATACCCCGTATCTGTATCGTTATCGTTGTTAGTATAAATGTAATAAGCTGCGCCCATTTTATCAACAACTTGCCCATATAATCTAGAACTCATCATCCCCCCTAAAAATGCAGAAATAACATTCAAAACATAACGACGATCATCACGCATATTATATGTCCTAACTCCGATAATTATATTTGTTTGTTTGATTTTTTTGTAACAAAGTTTTAGCTGTGGATTAGATTGTTTTTCAATTACGGCCAGTTTAGTGATTGGCTCTCCTTTCTGCATAACAGAAAAATAATTACTAATTTTCTTAATTGCTTCTTCTTCATTAAAATTTCCAGCAATACAAATCACAGTATTACTCGGTTTGTAAGCCTTTTTGATATAATTTAAAATCTGAGCCCTTTTAATTCCCAAAACGCTTTCTTTTGTTCCGCCAATATCCCACCCAGCTGGCTGGTCGCCATACAGCACCTCTTTCCATATTTGGTTAATATGCATTATGGGGTTTTCCTTATACATATTTAGCTCTTCAATGATCACTCCTCTTTCTTTTTCCATTTCACTTGCCGGAATCTTGGAATTAAGAAATATATCAGCTACCCATTCTAATGCAATATCAAAATGCATTGAATCAACCTTTGCATAATATCCAGTACATTCATCGCCAGTAAATGCATTAAAGCTTCCCCCAATTTTATCTAATGTTTCAGCAACATCCTGCAATTTTTTCATTTTTTCAGTACCTTTGAAAAACATATGCTCCAGAAAATGAGAAATGCCAGAAATTTCTTTGGTTTCAAATTTAGAACCTGTTTTAACTAGTACAAAAACTGCCGCTGCCTGAGTTTCTTTTTGTTTGATGCTAATTATGCGAAGTCCATTTTTGAGTATTGTTTTTTTATACATCTATTTTATTTACTTGTTTTTTCTAATTTTTTTCGGAGTGCGGCATTTTCTTTTTTTAATTCAATCATTTTTTCTTCACGGCTAACAGTGAGATCAAAAAATCTTTCCAATTCTGCTACCCTATTTTCCATTTCTTTTTTGGACAGAACAGCTTCTTGTTTGGATGAATAAAGCTTAATGGATATTTCATTGAGGTTTTTAGATAAATCAACAAATTCCTTGTCCAAACTTCCAGTTGAAAAAACTGCCAAATCTTCTTGAGAAAACATTTTAGCCGAATTGAAAAAACTTTCAAATGATTTGTTTAAATAAAAGAATAAGATGGCACTAATAAAAATAATCATTACTAATCCAGAAATAAATATCATATCGCCACCCGAAGCACAAAGCATTGATAGTACATATAAAACTAAAACATCAACAAAAAATAATAATAAAAAGAAGAATTTGGCTTTTATACTAGAAACATATGATTCTATTGGACATAATCCTTTTAAAAGTAAAGTATCGCGGCATTCTTTGATGAGTTCAAACGATCGTAATTGTGGCCAAAAGATTGAAAACCCTATCAAAAGAGAAATAATTACTACTTCTATCAAAGCAATAATTAGCAAATCAAGATAATTATTAAAAAACATTAACTGCCATATCATCATAAGTATTAAATATCCAAGTCCCATAAATAAACTATTCCTCAAATATGTCTTTGAGCAATCTGTAAGAATACTGAAAGTTTTTGACACCTCATCCGTAGAAATATTGCTGACAAGTTTGCCGTTCTTGATATTTTTATCTAATGATTTTGTTTCAGACAATGAAAAAGGATAGATTGGGATAATCCTTAAAAGAGCTATTGATATACAAACTAAAAAGTAAGCAACAGAAATAATCAGAAATATATCCTGCGATTCGGGGCTAAAGCCAATAATATTTAAAATAATAATAATATTAAAAATAAAACAAACAATTGCCCATCCTAAAATTGGCAAAATTAATTGAGAACAATAAGGGATATGTATTTTCATAAATTATTGAATTGCTTGTAAAAATAATTTATAAGATTATTAATCTCTACTCTTTCTTGTTCCATAGTATCTCTATCTCTTATGGTAACAGAATTATCTTTTTCTATCGTCTCAAAGTCAATCGTAATGCAATAAGGGGTACCAATCTCATCTTGTCTTCTATATCGGCGTCCAATAGTACCAGCTTCATCGTATTCGCAGTAAAAATGAGGAGATAAGAGATTATAAATTTCTTTAGCTTTTCCAGTAATAATCTCTTTATTTTTAACTAAAGGTAAGATTGCAATTTTTACTGGCGACAGATTCTTGTTTATGCGCAAAACAGTTTCAATCTCTTTGGCAGATTCTGTGGTAGTTGTTCTTCCCCCTTCTATCTCCTCGTATGCCTCACACAAAAGTGCCAAGGCGACTCTATCAACTCCACAAGAAGGTTCAATTACAAAAGGTAGATAAGATTCTTTTGTTTCTGGATCAAAATATTTCAAATCTGCTCCGGAATATTTTTCGTGCTGACTCAAATCAAAGTCGCTTCTATTGGCAATACCTTCAATCTCTGACCATCCAATTGGAAAGTTATATTCTATATCGCCACAAGCCTTGGCATAATGAGCCAAATCTTCTTTGCCTTGATATGCGATGCGGAGATTTTCTTTCTTAATTCCCAACACGTCAGTGTACCAACGCATCCTTTCATTTACCCAATATTCAAAAAACTTTTCGTCTTCCCCAGGTTTTACAAAAAATTCAAGTTCCATTTGTTCAAATTCTCTAGTCCTAAAAGTAAAATTTCCTGGAGTAATCTCATTCCTGAATCCTTTTCCTATTTGAGCAATACCAAATGGCGGCTTCACTCTTTGAGTATCCAAAATATTTCTATAATTAACAAAAATAGCTTGAGCTGTCTCTGGCCTTAGATAAGCAACACTGGCATCATCTTCTACTGGACCAATGAATGTCTTCAGCATTAGATTAAACTGCCTAGAAGGCATAAATGAACCCTTACAGTTAGGGCATTTCAAGTCTTTCTCTTCGCAGTTTTGTTCTTTTATCAGATGGTCGGTACGAAACCTTTTGTGGCATTCCTTGCATTCAGCAAGCGGATCCGAAAAAGTTTTTGTGTGCCCTGAAGCTTCCCAGATTTTAGGATTCATAATAATGGAACTGTCCAAGCCGACGATATTAGGTTTTTGATAAACCATATAATTCCACCACGATTTTTTGATATTGTTTTTAAGTTCTACTCCAAGTGGACCATAATCGTAAAATCCTCCAAATCCTCCATAAATATCAGATGATTGAAATATAAAGCCCTTTCTTTTGCAGTATGATACTATCTTTTCTAAGTTTTCCATAATTCTAAGTATAAAAACGGATAATAAGCTAATTCTATCACATTTTTAAGAAAATAAAAGCGCTTAAATGTATGTGTTTTCTAGGCTTTATTTTAAAAAATTGACTTATAAAATTTCACTTGCTATATTATAGGCAATGTCTAATAAATCTTCACAGGTAAGACTTCCCCCTCAAGATACGGAAGCCGAAAAGAGCTTACTAGGCTCACTAATGCTAGACAAAGACGCCATCATTAAAGTGGCTGATATTTTGCATGCTGAAGATTTTTATAAACCTGGGCACTCAGAAATATATAAAGCAATTGAAGATTTGTTTACTCGTGGAGAGCCAATAGACTTAATTTCCGTATCATCAAAACTAAAAGAGCAAAACGATTTGGAAAAAATCGGTGGACTGGCTTATTTGACCGAACTTATTAATTGCGTACCAACTGCCAGTCATGTTTTGACTTATGCAAAAATTGTCCAGAAAAAAAGAGTATTGAGAGATCTTATTGGGGCTGGTCAAGATATTGCCGTAATGGGTTATGAAGAAGAACAAGATGCTGATCACCTACTAGACAGGGCTGAGGGAAAAATATTCAGTATTACCCAAAAAAGTATGACCAATGCTTTCCTCCCAATTAAGCCATATCTGGAAGGTGCATTTGAAAGAATTGATAGACTATCTAAAGAGCGCGGAGCATTAAGAGGTGTTGCAACAGGTTTTAATGGCTTGGATTCAATGTTATCTGGATTACAAAAATCGGACTTGGTGATCTTGGCTGCTAGGCCAGCCATGGGTAAAAGTAGTCTTTCGCTTGATATTGCAAAAAATATTGCCTTGAAAGAAAAAAAAGCAGTTGGAATTTTTTCTCTAGAAATGGCCAAAGAACAATTGATTGATAGGTTGATTAGCTCGGAAGCTAATATTGATTCTTGGAAAATAAGACAAGGAATGCTTTCTCATGAAACTGATGATTTTGACAAACTACAGCAAGCCTTAGGCACCCTATCCGAAGCACCAATATTTATTGACGATACTTGTAATTGTACGGTGCTTCAAATGAAAGCTATGGCAAGAAGATTGCAAGCAAATCATGATCTTGGATTAATAGTGATTGATTATCTGCAACTAATTGAACCAACTAACCATACTATCAGTAGTGTTCAACAAGTTACTGAGATATCTCGTTCTCTTAAAATTCTTGCCAGAGAGTTAAATGTTCCTGTTTTGGCTTTATCTCAATTATCCAGAGCGGTTGAGCAAAGAACTCCGAAAATTCCTAGATTATCAGATCTAAGAGAATCAGGAAGTCTTGAGCAAGATGCCGACATTGTAATGTTCATTTATAGAGAAGAAGCTTACCATGAAGACACTCCAAGAAAAGGAATCGCCGACATTATTATCGCCAAACATCGTAATGGACCAATCGGCAGAGTAGAAATCGGATTTGATAAACAAAAAGCAAGCTTCCGAAACTTAGAAACAAACCTTGACTTCAAAGAAGGAGAAATAGATTTCTAACTTGTCTCGCCTAGCTGGCGAAGGCGGATCGCCCCCTCCCTTTTTTGTCATTCCAGCGAAAAACTGGAATCTCTTACACTCTTTTATCATTCCCGTTTCTCGCCCCTCAAGGGCGAAGGCGGGAATTTTTTTGTGTAAAAAAAGAGGCTATTTTTTGCCTCTTTGACTCATTATCTTAATCGTTTTGAAACTAAGATCGTTAATACCGACAGCTATTAAGAAATCTCTGACCGCTTTTTTTGGAAGCCCCAGTTTTTCTGAAAGCGCTTGAATCATTTCTTCAAAATAACTGTAATTGCAATTTGTCCAGCCTGTGACTTCTGGATCTTTGCTTTCCAGTATTGCTTTTGCAACATCACCAATATCATTGTAATTTGTACTTTTTGATATTTCTGTTTTCTTGATTTCCTCTTTTTTGCCCTCATAAGAAGAACCGAGTAAAACGTATCATAAAATTAAAACATTGACAACAAAAAAAGAGCGAGTGATCGCTCTTTTTTAATAAATAGAATTAACTCTTAATGTCAGTGATTTCTACTTCGGTAAAGAATTGTCTATGACCTTTCTTTACTTTGTATCTTTTCTTTGGTTTGTATTTAAAAATAACCAGCTTTTCACCTTTATCTTGTTTTAAAACCTTAGCTGTTACTTTAGCTCCTTCAATCATAGGAGCACCAATGTCAATTATTTTTTCATCTCCGATAAGCAAAACCTCATCAAAAGTGACCATCTCTCCTTCCTGAGTATCTATTTTTTCTATTTTAATTTTTTGTCCAGGAGCAACTTTGTATTGCTTTCCACCTGTTTTTATTACTGCAATCATAGTCTTTTATTTATTTAAATATAAACAATTTATAGCATTTTATTCAATCAGAGTCAAGAAAAGTTCTTTTTTCGGAAATATTGATTATATTTGCAATTCTCGTATTATATTCCGCTCTGGTAATGTTATTATCTGCCATTAATTCCCCTAGCCCAGCAAGATATTGCTGTTTAGCCTGAGAAATTGTCATTTCCGAGTTATAAATACGTACATTATCAATACTACTCTTTAATGAGTTTCCAATAACTAGATTAGTGTTTGAGGTCGCAGCATTTAGCTTACCCCAATGCGAAAAATTTGTTGCTGTTCTTGTGTCGGCCAATGCCCCATCAACATAAAGAATGGCTTTACCATTGGATTTTAAGGTTAAAGCAAGATGATGCCATACTCCTAAAGACATCAGCTTATTAGGATAGACATAGTTTGTATCAACGTTAGAAGTGTTCGTATAGTAAACAAGAGAATAGAGAGTATTTTCAATTGCACTACCGCCTCCGCCATAAAAAAGATAATACCAGTCTTTATCATTACCATTTATCCTCGTAATGGTTTTAGTTGAATTTGACCATACATCCATCTTTACCCATGCTTCTATTGTCTGAATCGGACTGTTTAAACTGGCACTAGAAGACACAGTAACTGTGTCATTGCCATCGCCACCGTCAAATAATAAACATGAACTGTCTATACAATCTGTTCCTGATTTCCAACAAGAAGCTCCCGTGCAAGCCAAAATTCCATTATTCTCTCCCCACGAATCTTTTATAGTTGTTCCAGATCCTTCATTAAAATTAAACTCGGAAATAATATTCAACCCCATTGAACTCTTAAGCGAACCAGAAAAAACTTGAGATTTAGCAATTGTGGCTTTTTCAGTAGCTCCAGTCATTGAAACAATGATTATGCCAGCTAGAATTCCAACTATGGCAATAACTACCAATAGTTCTATGAGCGTAAATGATCTTATTTTTTTACAAGAAAAATTATTAGAATTTTTTTGCTTCATTTTTACTTATTATATCTAAAAAATAATAACGGCGCAAACAAAAACAGGAGATAAGCTCTCCTGTTTTTATCCGAAACAACTCTTTGTAAAAAATCCGCTTGATTAAAATCTTTCTTCCCTTCCAACTAGCATTTTATAAAGAGTTGGAATGATGAACAATGTGAATAAAGAGGATAATGATAACCCAAAGATAATAGCACCTCCTAGCGATGTCCATGTCTCGTTAGATAAAGTAATTGGAAGAATACCCAAAATGGTACAAGTAGAAGTAATAAATATTGCTTCTAGCCTTGACTTTCCTCCATCTATAATTGCTTCGTCAAATGGAATTCCACTTCTAATATTTAGGTCAATCTTATCAACAAGAATAATTGCATTTTTAACCACGATACCAAACAAAGCCATAATACCAACTAACCCAGGGAAGCTTAAGTGGACATTAAAGATAGCCATACCGATAAATACACCGATCAAAGCCAAAGGAATTGTTATTAGAATAACAAATGTTTTTCTAAATGAATTGAATTGAACTACTAGAGTAGTAATAATCAAAAGAATTGCAATTGCCATGGCTCTAATAATAGACTCCACAGATTCTTGGTTTTGCTCGTTCTGTCCACCATAGTCCATAACATATCCATCAGGCATACTATAGTTGGCAGTTTTTTTCTTAAACTCTTCCAACACTAAATTGGAATTTGTTTTAGCTGTAGTATCAGCACTTAAAATAACTGTTCGTTTTTGATTGATTCTAGTAATCTTATCAACTGACGGTTTTAGGTTGATCGTTGCAACATCTTTCAAAAATACTGCTTGGTTTTTGGTATTTAAGATTTGAAGATTTTGAATGTCTTCCAAGGTTGGAATTTTATCTTCTTCAAATCTAGCCATTATATTCACTTCTTTATTATCTTGCACAATCGTACTTACCTCTGTTCCAGAAATAGCCATACGCAAGGCTGATCCAACATAGGCAGCGGTAAGATTGTTCTGATTCATTTTCACTGGATCCAAGTCAAATGTATAATCAGGAGTAGAATCCTTTAATGAGATATCAATATTAACAACTCCATCAATAGTACTTAGTTTTTGGCTTAGGTCATAAGCAATACCGCTGAGCTTGTTCAAATCATCACCCTTGATGTGAGCTTCAAAGGCGCTTCCAGAAGGTGGGCCTCCTGCAGGAGTAGAAACTGTAACAACTCCTCCATTGATTCCCGATAAATCTTTACGAAGATTATCGGCAAAGTTATATGATTTTATTTTTCTTTTTTCTTTGTCTTTTAGAATAATGGTTATTGATGCTACGTTTGACTTGTCACTACTATAAGTTCCCGAAGTTGAACGGCCGATAATAGTTGAGAAACTTTGTATTTCATTATAATTCAAAAGTTTTTCCTCAACTTTTTTAACATCTGCATCTGTTTGCTCAATTCTTTGACCAACAGGAGCTCTAAAATCAACATAAACATAATTAGAATCTGAAGGAGGGAAAAATTCTGATTTTACAATACCAAAGGCAGGCAGACAAAGAGCGATTAAAAGGACTCCAAAAGCTCCAAATATTGTCATTAATCTGCTTTTTTTGGTGGATAAAACTTTACGAAGATACTTTTCGTAAAAAGGAAGGACGGCATCAAGTTTTAGGATTCCATACATAAAACGATTAGCAAGCCCTGAGGACTCTGCCTTGCCCTGACTTCTAATTTTTTCCTTTATCAACTCATCATCGTCTCTTTCTTTGCGACTTAATTCAAAATTCTTTGAAAGAATAGCTGATCCTTTTCGGTCGTACCATCTGATTAAGAAAATCTCCAACAAAACAAGAACCGTGCCAATTGCATAACCCCATATCCCCCCCGACACGAAAGACAATCCTGCAATAGCAAGAATGATTGCTTCTATTGCGAAGAACAATTTTTTAGTAAGGCGCGTTCTTTCCAAAAATGCAATTAATGGTGGATTAATAATCAAGGCAACGGCCAATGAAGATAATAAGGTGATAGAAACTGTAACCGGAATAGATTTCATAAATTGCCCGATAATACCCGTACAGAATAGTAATGGTAAGAATGCCCAAACAGTAGTTAATGTTGTCGTCAGTAGTACCATTTTGTAATCATTTAGCACTAGCAAAACAGCCTCTTCGGGAGTAAATTTCCCAGTTCTCATATATTGCTTTGTGGCCGATACCACGACAATTGCATCATCAACCAAAAGCCCTAAAGAAAGAATAAGTGAAAAAAGTGATAAAAAGTTCAAGGATATTCCAAGAAGGAGCAAGCTAGTAAAAGCAATAAAAAATACTAACGGAACTGCCAAGCTTGCCACAACTCCCTCCTTAAATCCAACTGTTAAGAATAATATTCCAAAAACCAGTATTAGCGTAAGAGTAAAATCATGAGATAGCTGATTAAAATCATCATTGATTGTTTTTGCTTTATCAGTAGAAACGTCGTATTTTATACCAGCCGGCATTGATTTTATCTGTGCGTCAACTTTGCTTTTTGCCTCATTAACTGTTTCTATAATAGAGCTTCCAGTCCTCTTGACTATTGATATAGTAATTGCATCCTGTGGCTGAGATTTTTCAGTAGAAAGTCTAGACAATGAGGTTTTTTTAATAGCAGTCTCTTTGACCGTAGCCAAATCCTTCAAATATACAATACTGCCCGAATCGGTGTGAGAAATAGGAAGGTTTCCTAATTCGTCAGCAGTATAAATTTTTGCGTTAGTAGTAATTGGATAAACAAATTTACTAGCATCAAAGTTACCGGAAGGGATACTGATATTAGTTGCCTTAATGACAGCATTGGCCTGATCGGCTGATAAATTGTAGAAAATAAGCTTTTCAGGATCATAAGCTACTTCAAACTCTTTTTCATCTCCGCCTGATATCTTTACCTCTCTTACTCCTGTTATTTTTTCAAGCTCATCTTTAATATCTTCACCATGCTTACGCATTGTAACTCCGTCATAAGGACCAGTCATGACTATTGTCCATATTGGCTGGTCGTCCAATGAAACTTCGGTAACTGTTGGTTCCTTGGCATCACTTGGCAGATTGGCTTGAATGCTAGAAATTTTATCCTTTACTTTACGGATAGAGTCATCTACATCTTGATTTGCAACGAAATCAACTCTAATTGAAGAAAAAGAATTAGAAGAGTTAGATGTAATTTTATCTACTCCTTTGATACCAGAGATTCCTGTTTCAATTTTTTTCGTAACAAATTCTTCAACATCGGATGGAGAAGCACCTGGATATATTGTAGTTACTATTGCGATTGGAATTTTAACTTCTGGGGCTGATTCCCTAGGTAAATTCATAAAAGAATAAATTCCAGCAAATGTAATCAAAAGAATAATCAAAATAACTATTCTAAATTTTGAAACAAAGAAATTGAACCAAGATTTTTTCAAATTAGGGTCAAATTTTAGGTCTTGAAGATATTTTTGCTCAGTAGTAATCTCTTGAATACTCTCTTTATTTTCTATATTGTTTTTGTCTTTAATTTCATTCATAGGTGTTTTTTATTGTGCTACAACTTTTTGACCTTTTTTTAATTCATAAACAGTTGAAACTATTTTCATATCAGGAGTTAATCCAGTTAAAACTTCTATGCTCTCACCATTTACGGCTCCAGTTGTAACTTTTACTTCTTCAAGAGTAGAGTTGCTATCAATTACATAAACATATGAAGAATCAGAAGCAACCACGACCGATTGAAGCGGTAGTGAATATGAAGAGCTTTGAGCACCCTGCCCCTTTGTGTCAATTTTTACTGAAACGTTTTGTCCGACAACTAATTCCGATTTTTCTGGATCAACAACAAGAATGTCTACCTCAACATTTTTTGTCTTACTATCAACACTTGGAGATATCTTACTGACAATTCCTTTTACCTTATCGCTGATGGCGACGCTAGCACCTTCTTCTATTAAATCTAAATCTGTATCACTAATATAGGCTTTAACCTGAAGCCCTGATTTGTTTACGATAGAGATTATTGATTGTCCAGCTGTTAATAATTCTCCGTACTTAACTGGTATAGCAGAAATAGTTCCACTGATTGGAGCAGTAATTATAGTTTTTTGCAATTGAGCACTGATCGCTTGAACGCTGGCTTGTGCCTGTTCTACTGCTGCTTCTTGAGCTTTAATCTGATCATCACTCGCTCCTGCTTTTTTCAAATCATAAGCTGATTGAGCTGTTTCAAGGGCACTATTTGCAGCATCAATTGCTGTTTGTTTTGTTTGAAGAGCTGCCTCGTAGGCATTTTTATTGGCATTATAGCTTGCAGCTTGTGTATTAGGTATGCTTATTGTCCAAGTTCCATTGGTTATTTGGTTTGTTGGAAACTGAATGTATAATCCTCTTTTTCCTAATGGTTGAGCGACGGTACTCACAAGACCCGTAGAATTTTCTAAACCGCTTGTTTGGAACATTGCACCATCTCCAGTAATATATATTTTAATATTGTATTGTCCTTCTTGTGTTCCTGTATAAGTACCTGTTATAGTTGGTGTCGTAGAAGCATTGGTTCCTATTGATGGAATTGCTGCAACTCCAGAGTTAAATAGATTTTTTCGTGCATTTTCAACTAAAACGTCTTGCTGGCTCTTGGCATTTTCTAGGTTTACTTTTGCTGCCTCTAGCTGAGTTTCAGTAACTTTCAATTCTTCACTTCGTGCGCCCTTTTTCATTTCATCTAATTTGGACTGCTGAACTTTGAGCGAAGCTTTTGCTTGGTTTAATTGAGCAGTTAGATCATCATTTTGTAAAACAACAAGAACTTGCCCTTTACTGACATTACTGCCGATTGAAGTATTTATTTTAGCAACAGGAGCCATCACTTGACTGCGAAGTTCTGCCTGTTCCAACGATTCAATTGCTCCATTTGCAGAAATAGTATTTTTTCCTTTTGCATAATCGCTAACTGCAATTAAAGAAACTTTTGTATCAGTGGTAATATTTTCTACCGCGTTATTATTCTTTACATAGCTATACACAATGGAGGAAACTACTACCAGTACGATTAGCACCGCCATCACAATTTTGTGATTTTTTAATTTATTTAGAATATTCATTGTTTTTTGTTTAAATTTTAAGATTAATATTGATCTTGCATTTTCTTCAAAATAGATAAAAGACTATTTTTTTCTTCTTCATTTAAATTAGAAAGTATTTTTTCAAAAACAGCTGATCTTTCCTTTTTGGCCTTTTCAAATATCTTCTGCCCCTTTTCTGTTATTGATAATAAAATCATTCTTCTGTCTGACTTGTCGTAGCTTCTCTCTACAATATCATTTAATACTAAGTTATTAATGAGAGATGTTGCTGAGGGCGGAGTTATTGCCAAAAAATCTGCAATATCCTTCATCGGAACATGCTTCTTATTTTTTATAAAATGGAGTATTTCCATTTGCCCAATAGTCAGATTATATATTTCGTCTCGCAGATCTATCTTCTTCTTAAAAACCTTTAAGGCGTTGAAAAATCTTAAAGATAATTCTTCTTTGTTGCATTTACTACATCGCATAGTTTTAATATTAAATAGTTAGAATGTCTAAATATTACCCTTTCTTACTATTTTTGTCAATATTATTAGTAACTAGTAATTCGTAAGGCATCTTAAGATCCTCTCCCTGACAAGTAAGAGAAGGAGAGACAAAGTAATAAAAAATACGGGCGATGTGCCCGTATTTATTATAAGTATTTCACCATTATGTCGTCATCTTCGTACGACCCATAATATATTGCCCCACCTTTGATTGTTGCGATTTTTTTAAATCCAGCATTCTTATACATACCAATAGCAGGTTTATTTTTAGAAAAAACAAGGAGTTTTAATATTTTGAATTTGAAAACTTTGATCCCCTCTTTTATTACTTCCAAAAATAGTTTTTTACCCAGCCCCTTCCCCCTTGCTTCTTTTTTTAAGAATATTCCAATTTCCCCGATATGATGTTGAAGCCAAGGACAGGGCTCAACTGAGCAGATTCCCATAACTATTCCACCCTCGTCAAGAACTTTGGTAATTATTTTTTTATTTTCAATCTTTTTGATGACATCCTTTAAAAACCTTTTTTCGCTTGCTTTTGTCTGCCTCTCTTGTAGTGAGATCATTGCTCTCTCGTCAATAACCGAATTAACCATTTCTAGCATAGAATCCAAATCTTCTATTGTTGGGTTTCTAATAATAATTTTTGACATCTTATTTTAGGTAGTTTGATTTTATTGACTCTTGAATCAATGTGCTTTTGTTAAATGATGATTTTAATATCCCCATTGCCCCAGGACCAACTTGATATTTGTCATAATATATTGTCATATTTTCATCATCAAAAGTAAAATTCTTGAAATTTTCTATTTTAGGACTAGCTCCTCCTTCTTCAAGCTCCTTCTTTACACTTGATGCACTTTCGCCAAAGCCAGATCTCTGACTTACGATATCATCAATAGCCAGCTTAGAAATCTTTTTTAAGCTATCTTCTGAGCCCCCAATAAAATCGTTAAAAGTAATCTCTTTTTTTGCTGCAAGATCATAATTAAATGTATATACTTCGGTATTTCCATGAGCACCGCCCGAAAAATAGTACACATTAACAACTACGCTAATATAGTTCTTGTTGATTTGTACAGGTGCCCAGTCTGCTTTGAAATAAAAAGTCCAATCAGGAGCTGGATTCTCAGCAGTTGCAGTATCTTTTACGGCTTGTAGATTTTCTTCTGAATTCTTTTTAAAATCGCTTATTTTGGTATTAATTAAGCTAGCGATTTTAGCGTTAAACGTTGAATTAACTAAAGTAAATTGAGGATATTGAGCATTAATAGTAAATGGCTTATTAGTCTCTGAAACAGTGGTTACCGTTACTGATGGATTGTCGCTGACAATTACTGGTTGAATATTTTCTGTAACTTTGTTCTCTGTATTTCTTGGATAAAAAAATCCAATTAATACTCCAGCGATTAATGCCAATATTATCAATAATGGCAAAAGATTTTTATTATTTTCCATATTATATTTATTATATTTATATCTCTATTATAACAACATAAAAATAAAAAACAAATCTAAGATTTGTTTCCAAAAAAAAGAAAGAGCTTTATTGCTCTTATACTGTCCTAATCGTATAGTCGGTAACTTTTTGCCAACCATTATCACTTTTTTCCATGAATGAGATTCCTCCGATTCCGTGCTCAATATTGGCACGGACACTGAGTATATTCAGGCTCTTATTATAGTTTCCAACAGTTTTGATAACTGGACTAATTTGCTTGTTTCAGATGAAAGGATGACCAAAACTACGAGTAAAAGAAAAAATAAAAAGATTATTATGAAGTAATTCCAAATCTGTTCTCGGAAAAACATCCAAGTTTCTTTGTTTTGTCCCATTTTTAACCTCCACAATCCTTATAAAAGAATTACTGTTTTAAGTCAATAGCTTTGATAAAAATAAAAAGGACCATGTAGCCCATGATAATCCATAAAGCAATATTACAAAAATAATGCAACCGATTGTAATAGGTTATCAAGAAATCTCTCCCCTAGCGTTGACTTGATTATGCTTGTTGTGTTATTACTTAACTATCTCACGGGAGATGTGTTCTTTATGAAAACTATTGATGGAAAAGAAACCTCTGGAAGAAATTTTAAAATTCGGCCGAACGATATTTTTATCGGCAAGCATTTGTATGGCTCCTTTAGTAAGTACGAAACTGAAGCTTCTGCACGAATTATTATTAAATTTTGCCAACAACGAAATGAATGGCTCCCTTTCACTAAGACTGAAATTGATAAATTTTCAGAAACAGATTTTTATTTTAACGGATTGCTTGAAAGGCTTGTGATTGTTCTTGGTAAAGACGGCCTATATCGAGTAACAGATGATTTTATTGAGGCCTGCAAAGCTGCTGGAGAAAGAAACCGAAGGAAAATAAATGAGAGTTAATCACAAACTCTCTTTTTTTATATATTGTTTTAAAATTCTATATTTTATATTAAAAAAAGAGGTTAGCCCCTCTTATAATAACATTATGAAAAAAGCAATAATTATCATTAACACAATTGCTAATTTTGCATCCATAACTTTCCCTCTTGTACTAAGGATATGTTAGGTAAAAATACAAAATAAGTCAATTATTTTTATAATTTAATATTTCTATACTCCCTTTCAATGTTTGGGTATAAAGCATTAAACACATTTATTACAAAACCTTCCAATTCTTTTATTTCCACGGTCATTTCCCCTTTTTTTACCTTTAAATATTCTTTGTAATATAACAGAGAAGCTTCTTTTAAATCTTTTGTATTTTCTCCCGCCAAATCCCTTGATACTACTTCAAATAAGGCCGCTCTATACATCTCTTTATCAATTAATTTTTCTTTGTGCTTTATTTTGTTTTGAGTTTTTCTTATTTCTTTTTTTTCCAAATAATCATTAAAGACTTTAAGAGCAGTTTTGCATTCATTACTAACATTTGAATTATTTTTAACTACATCATAGGTCACATACCTATCTGATAGTCCTAAGTCGTAAGTGATGTTACACAAATGTAAAACACGATCAAATAGTGCAATCTGCGAAATAAAGTAATATTCTAAATGATAAGTAATATATTCTTCTCGTGTAATAAATTCTCTTAACTCTTTACTAATTGAATAATTCTTTATGAGACTTATTGAGATGTGCAAGCTTTTTAGTTTATCTGAAATTTCAAAAAATGGGTACATTATTTTTGTAACAAAATATTGTCTCGAATTAACAATTGTTCTCCCTTCGTCTTTATTGTCTATGGTTAACTTAGCGATTTCATTTATGTCTTTACTAATAAGTAAATAAAGAGGATGGCGATATAGCTTATCGTATTTTTGATTCTTCATTTTAGATTATAATGTAATAAATCTTTGTTCTACCTTTATAAATTTTAAATTAGATATTATTTACTTGATTAAAGGCTAGGAATTAGTTCTTCTATGTTTTTATTATTTTTAAATTATTTCTTATGTGTCTTTCTATTCAAATACTAAAGTACTATATTGTTATTATTTAATTTGAAATCTACAATAAATCCCTAAAGCAATAAACATCCTCTCCTATTATTTTCCCACTTGCAATACTTCCTCCATTTAGTAGAATATTTGAACGACACACCCCTCTACATCTTTTTTTATAGAATTTACACGTTTTACATTTTTCTTTTTCTGATTCTCTAAATTTTTGCATCTTAGGATCATTCCATGCGCTATAAACTGATTTATTTTTTATATTCATACCTGTAAAATCTTTGTTACCCATTACAAAAGAACAGGCCACTACTTTCCCATCGGGCAATATATCTATTGAAGTTGTTAGTGCTGTGCATTGAGAAAAATTGAAGGGGTAAGGATTTTTTGATATGTTTTTATTTTCTTTTGAAAAAAGATTTTGGTGATTAAGTGAAATCTTTATTCCTCTTTTTTTAACAATATGATCATTGCCATACGTATAAATGGTGTTGGCAAATTTTCTATATTCTTCGGTACAAAGTACTAATCCTTTAGAGGCACGTCCACCTGCCCTTATTGGCACAAACTTAATATCATGGCCATATTCAACCGCTAAATTAATAACAAAATCGATACAGGTTATATTATCTCTTCCAATTGACACATTCAAAATTACTTTTGGTCTCCAGTTAGAGTTATGGTTTTTAATAAAGTTTAAAGTTTTTAGAACTTTTTTGAAAGTCCCTCTCCCTCTTCTTTCGTCATGTAATTTTTCATCCCCATCTAAGCTTATTACAATAGTGTCTATTTTATGATTTGCGATATCCTTATACACCATATTACTCCAACATCCGTTAGTATTTAAGGTAACCTTCATATTAAATTCTTTCGCAATGTCTATACTTTTGAATAAATCTGAGGCAGTGCTCGGTTCTCCTCCTGTAAAATTCCACTCCATAACTCCGATTTTATAGAATTTTTTAATTATTCTTCTAGTCTCTGCAATCGTTCTTCTTTTTTCTGTAAAATTTGGCTTGGCTGATGCATAACAATGACTACAAGCAAGATTGCATTGATTTGTATAGGTATCATACACTTTCAAGGGAGCACTCAAATATGATTTTAGACTCATGTTTTTGTCTGGTATTTTTCTGATTTTATCTAATAAGGTGATTTTTGAGCTATTAATATTAATGATTTTTAGTTTTTCTAATGTCTTAATTAATTTTGTTGAAATTTTTTCGTTTATAAGGATTGATTTTTGAACTATTAATTCGTTTAAAAAACTAAATTCATGATAATTTAAAATAACAAAATCACACCTCTTATAGTCTAAAAGTAAGCCACCAAAATATTCTTTTCTTAGAGCAAATAGTACGTTATTAATATTGTCTTCTTTTTTCATCTATAGCTTTATTTTTACTAATGGATCTTGCCCCTTTTTCCTTCTAGCCATTGATCTATAAATACCCGAAACCATTTTTACACTTCTTTCGTGCTGCGGTAAATCCAAAAAATCACATATCCTTCTATCGCCATCAATAAGGTTATTAACAAAAGCGATTACTGCTTCTCTTCTTGCGTCTTCTTGATGCCCCCTACTCTTATCTTTCATTCTTCTACTCATCAAATCCTTTACATCAAAGTGTTCTATACACTTCCATTTATGATTAAATGATGAATTTCTAAAAATATAAACTTCTGCATGATATTCTCCTCCAAACTTAAAAATATCTTTTTCTAAATTAGGATCAACTTCTTTTGATTGATAAGAAAGATATTTTATTGACTGAAATGGACCTTGCGAAATTTGATAGCTTTCTTGTCTAACCCTTCCATTACCTTTATACAAGTCTCTATTACTTGCTGATACCCAATTTCTTTGAGAAAAACCGTTGTGTTGCATGTTTATATCGACTAAGGTTATTGCTCTATTTCTTTTTTTAAAAACAAAATTACTAAAGCAATCGACTTCTCCAAATTTTTTTGTTTTTTTAATAAAATCTTTCAAAGAATAATTATTATATTTATTAAAATCGGGAAAATCTCTTTCATAATCTTTAAAGCCATATTGCTCTACTATATCTATTGGGGTTGAAAAATTACTAAAAACTTCCATTTCATCTGGTTCCTTATCGCTTCCCCTCATTAACCATGAAACTATATCGTAAATATGATATCCCGAATGAGAACACACGCCATATCCTTGATTATAGGGATGGTAATTTTGATCAATTATTTCTGCAGGAAATCTCCATTGCCCATCGCAATGAAATGCTTGTATGGAGGTTATTGGACAATTTGTTTGCTTATATATTTCCCCTATGCTGTTTTTTATCTTGTTAAAAAGAGGGTGATATCTTCTCTGTGCCATAAGAGCAAATACCATTTGAGGGTTTTTCTTTCTAGTTTTTTCGTACTTAGTCGAAAGCTCCTTATAGTCTAATTGGAGTTTCCTTCCATACATTTCATTAGATATTATGCTTTCATAAGTAGAAATGGGCTTATCCATTAAGACGCTTAATCCTTTTTCTATTGCCCATTTCGCATAAACCATATGAGCCAATGGCTCGGTTGAAATAATAACTCCTTTAATGTTATTCGTAACTAAAATTTGATTAAGCTTAGAATCTATTTCCCTGCTTAATTGATTATTTTGAGCTTTTTCGAGAAAAAAGACTTCGACTTTCTTATTACCATTTTCAAGGATGTAATTATTTATAGTATCTCTTTGGGATTCAAGATCAACAATGAAAATTTTATGTATTACTTTTTTTTGCTGAAGTTCTTTCAGTATAGGAAAATATATTCTTCTTGCATGATACCCTAATCCAATTAATAATATATTCTCCATTTTTCCGTTGTTATTTTATAAATGTTATTCTTTGTTTCAGCAAAAGAACAGCCTGTCCATCAGATATTTTATAAACTTTCTTTCCATTTTTTTCAAAATCATTAATCTCTTTTTCGTCAGACTCTAAATAATGAGGAGATATGATTCGCTGAGTTATCTTCAGTCCAGTTAAATCTTTAAGCCCAACATCATTTTCATCTCCGCTACATGTTTGTGCAATCTCGATACTGGGTCCTACTAATATGCTCCCAGCGCTAATACCAAAATAAAATACTCCCTGTTTAATTAATTTTTTGATCTTTTTATCAAGTTCTGTTTTTCTTATCATGTCCATATAATGAAAAGTATTCCCTCCGCAAAAATAAATTACGTCAATGTTTTCTGGATATTTTTTTTCATTATCTGGATTTATTATTATAATATTTTTTTTTAAAATCCCAATTTTTTTCATTTCCTTGATGTGGTATGTTACATATTTCCAATCGCTATCTTCTTTTTTTGCAATATTAACAAAAAGAACTACCATTTCGGATGGTTTCTTGTTTTTTACTAGCTCTAAAAATTCGTTCTTTATTCTTAAATTGTTTTTCCAACCATTTGAGGTTAAAAGAAGTCTCATGTTGTTTGAGTTAATTATTTCTTTTAATTTAACAAAATGCAATCTAAACGTCAATAAAAAAATGCACTTGAAAGTGCAATAATTATTTTAAAGGACGGAACACAAAGGTTTCCTGAATATCCTTTTTCCAATCTCCACGAAAGGTTAGTAATAAACGGTTTATACCTAATCCAAACCCAGCGCTTGGCGGTAAGCCGAATCTTAATAATTCTATAAAGTCGATATTGGACTTTCTGCCACTTAAGACCATCTGTTTATTAAGACGACTCTCTATTATTTGAGGATTGTTTTCATCTGTATAAACTTCTCCTAAGAATTCTCCATCAAATGCTAAAATAGCGGCTTCGCTTTTTTTGTTATGATTTGAGGATTTAGCCAAGGGGAAAACTGACAAAGGCAAGTCTGTTATGTACGTTGGATTTTCGATTCTAGGGATTAATATTTTTTGAATTATTGTTCTAACTAATTGCCCCTCATCTAGAAAATTAGTTGTAAGCCCCTGAGATACTAAAAAGTTTTTTAAATCATTACTATTAATTCCTTGCACATTCTTGTTGATTTTATTTATTAGTTCTAAAAAGCTCTTTTTCTCCCAAATTCCTAGTATTTGTTTTACTCTAATGGTGTATTCTTTCTCGCTGAAGACATTTTGTATGGAGTTTTTTACTGTCTTTTCTAGTATTTCCATCATAATATTATAGTCAGCAAATGCTTGGTAACACTCAAGAAGAACAAACTCAGGAGAATTTCTTGAGTTAAAACTTCCATTCCGAAATACGTTTCCTATTTCAAAAACTTTTTCATATCCACTAGCAAGTAATTGCTTTAGTCTTATTTCTAGTGTTGGACGCAGATAAAGTCTTCTTTTCCCCTTCTCTAAAAAAGTTTCGAATGGTTGAGAATACCCCCCATCGAAGCTAGAATGTAATATGCCAGTATTGAATTCTAAAAAATCTTGATCGTATAAATTTTTTCGAATTTGAAGCACTACGTGGGAACAATCAGCATAGTATTGAGATTTTTCTTGATTTAGAATATTATCGATGATTTTTCCGTTACAAGTTTTTTTCTGTTTACATTTTTCTCTTATACCTCCTTTTATTTGCGTTTTCGTTATGATATCAACTTTTGACAGTAAGAGGCTTTTTTCACCAGTTTCAGAAAAAGTATTTTTGCCCTCAACGTATACTATGTCTCCCTCGTTTGTCATGGTCATATTTAAATTGTTGGCATATTTTTCCCATATAAGCTGTATAAAATCGGTCCGATCTCGTAATGTAAAAAATACGATATTTCTCATATTACGTTTAGCAGTAATTCTCCCTCTGAGACTAACTTCCTCTCCTACAATAAATGCTTTTTTTACATCTACTACTAATTTTATCTTTACCACAAACATTCACCTTCTTTTAATTTTAAAAGTACAAATTTTTCCTAGCAAGATCAATATATTTCATCAAAAATAGAATGTCAATAACAATTGGGAACATTTAGGGTATATAAACTAAAACACCCCTAAAGGGGTGCTTAAAATTATGTTGTGGGACCTGGACTCGAACCAAGATTGATGGCTTCAAAGGCCACTGTCCTACCATTAGACGATCCCACAATATTAGTCTTCAAAAGATTCTATAATAGCTAATTCCAAAGGTAATTGTGGGATAGAAGAATATTTTGTTTTATTCTCGGCATCCATCAACAATGTCAATGTCTTTGCTAATCTCTTTTCGTCAAATGCCTCTGCCTGACTTAACGCTTTTTCTTTTGTCTCATTAGTCTCACTTGGCATTGCTATATCAATTAATTCAGTACCTATTTTTAATAACATAATTTTCCTTAAGTAGTCAATTGTCATACCAAGAAAGTCGGCAATATCAAGCCCCTTTTCAGTGTTATCACTGATAAATCTCATTGCCTTTGCTTTTTCTTTTTGAGCTAATAAGTCAGTTAATTCAACTGCCAAATTAATATCTGATATTCCTAAAATTTCACGAACGTCTCCAATGGTAAACGCAGTGTCTGATACAAAATTAATCAATTGATTCATTTTTGCTTCAGCGTCACGAAGAGATCCGTCAGCCGAAGAAATCAATAAGTCTAAGGCATCTTTTTCTATTTTTATCTTTTCGGCTTTGCAAATTATTTTTAGTTTCTCCTCAATAATATCATGATTAAGTTTGTGAAAACTGAACTTTTGGCAACGAGAAGAGATAGTTGGAATCATCTTGTTTGCTTCGGTTGTTGCCAATATGAAAACTACATAAGCTGGTGGTTCTTCCATTATCTTTAATAACGCGTTGGTAGCATCTTTGGATAGCTGATGTGCTTCATCTAGAATTAAAACCTTGTACTTCAAAAAAGTTGGAGCAAATCTTATTCCCTCACGGAGAGCTTTTACCTCTTCAATTCCCCTATTAGAAGCAGCGTCAACTTCAATTAAATCAATTGCCCTCCCCTCGTTTATTTCTTTGCACGATGGACACTCATTGCAAGGTTCTGCCCCTTTTCTATTTTGGCAATTAATGGCTTTGGCAAATATCCTAGCCATTGTTGTCTTTCCAGTTCCACGATGTCCAGAAAACAAATAAGCATGACTAATAGCCCCTGTTATAATCTCGTTCATAATAACCTTGGTTACTTGTTCCTGCCCTACAAAATCTTTAAAACTTTTGGGGCGATATTTGCGATATAGTACTAAATTGTTTTCTGCCATATATAGACATTCTATTATTTTTAGTCACAAAAATCAACTTGACTAAAAAATAAAAGGTTTCTTGACACATTAATCGTAAAAAGATAACATAAAATCAATGAATACAGAAAAAACAACTAAATTGTGTTGTTGTACTACATCCTTATCAAGGGATTAGTTTTCTGTTATTACCAAGCAATAAACTGAATCCCCTAATAGGGATTTTTTATTTAGCTGAAATATATTACAATAGAAATAATAATTATAAGAATCAATCATGAAAACGTTTATAGAATTAATTGGAAATACCCCATTAATAAAAGTTGAAGAGCTTCCTGCGAAAATATATGCGAAGCTAGAAGGATTTAATCCTGGGGGGTCAATAAAGGACAGGACTGGACTCCGAATGATAGAAACAGCTGAAAAAAATGGTACTTTAAAAAAAGGAGATACATTAATTGAAGTTACTAGCGGAAATACTGGAATTGCAATGGCTATGGTGGCGGCCGCTAAGGGTTATAATATTAAAGTTATAACAACATCCAATACCGCACAAGGAAAAGTAAAAATGATTGAAAAGTTTGGCGGCGAGGTAATATTTGATGACAGACTAAGACAAGAAATCATTCCCGAGATAAAAGAAAGGATTGCTAATGGAGAAAATCTTGTCTATTTGAATCAATACGAAAATGAAGAAAATGTCCTTGCTCACTATGATGGAACTGGGAAAGAAATAATTGAACAGATAGAAGCAGAAGAGCAACAAATTGATTTTTTTGTTGCGGGAATCGGAACTGGTGGAACAATAACTGGAATTGCAAGAAAACTAAAAGAAAAATATCCAAATGTTAAAATTATAGGAGTTGTGCCACAAGTAGGACATGAAATAATTGAAGGAATAAAGTCAATCAAAGAAGGCTTTGTCCCTCCTGTAATGGATGAAAAGCTAATAGATGAGATGTATGAACTTACAGAAGAGCAATCCCTTGTAGGAAGGGATTATTTGGCTAGCAGCAAGGGTATTCTTGTGGGACCTAGCTCTGGCGCATCAATGTACGTTGCCTTGGAGATAGCAAATAAAAATCCTGGATCAGTTATTGTAACGGTATTTCCCGATAGAGGAGAACGTTATATATAAAAAAGGATTGCATAAAAAGGAAAAGGACGAGAAGGAACAAATTTTGAGAGGTAAAAATATTATTAAAACTATAAATATGATTCAATTTTATAACACCCTTACAAAACAAAAAGAAGAGTTTAAGTCTATTGAACCCAATAAGGTTGGATTATATACTTGCGGACCAACTGTTTATTGGTTTGCCCATGTTGGAAACCTTAGGACATATATTTTTGAAGATATTCTTAAGCGGGTACTTGATTTTAATGGGTACAAAATAAAACATGTAATGAATATTACGGACGTTGGGCACCTTACTTCTGACTCTGATTCTGGAGAAGATAAATTGGAAAGAGGAGCTAGGGCTGAAAAAAAGAGCGTTTGGGAAATTGCTGAATTCTATACTGCTCAATTTTTGAAAGATCTAAAATTGCTTAATATCAATAACCCAACTATTCTCGTAAAAGCAACAGATACCATAAAAGAACAAATTGAATTAATAAAAGTATTGGAGCAAAAAGGATTTACTTATATTATTTCAGATGGAGTGTATTTTGATACTTCAAAACTAAAAAAGTATGGAAGATTATGGGGCGAAAAAGAAAAGACAGAACTCCGAGGGAGAATTGAAGAAGTTGCAGAAAAAAAACATCCAACTGATTTTGCTTTATGGAAATTTAGTCCAAAAAATGAAAAAAGGCAAATGGAATGGGAATCACCTTGGGGTATTGGTTTCCCTGGATGGCATACTGAATGCGTAGTTATGAGTATAGAAAATTTAGGCATACCATTTGATATTCATTGTGGTGGCATAGACCATGTTTCCATACATCACACCAATGAAATCGCCCAAGCCGAAGCTGCTTATGACCAAGCGATGTCTAATTATTGGATGCATGGCGAATTCCTGAACGTTAAGGATGGGAAAATGAGCAAATCCCTTGGTAATATTACAACTATTAGTGATTTAAAGAATAAAGGGATTAGTCCTCTCGCCTATCGTTACCAATGCCTCAATACTCATTACAGGCAAAAAATGAATTTTAGTGATGAAAGTATAGAATTTTCGCAAAACACACTGGAAAAGCTTTATGAAAAATCAAGCGAATTAAAAAATAGTGAGCAGTCTGAGTTAGGAAATAATTTTAAAAGTTATAAAGATAAGTTTTTATCCTTTATAAATGATGATCTTAATATTCCAAGTGCCTTAGCTTTAACATGGGAAGCTGTAAAGGATAAAAGCTTAACTGACTTTGAAAAATATTCATTGCTGCTGGATTTTGATAGAATATTTGGACTTAGGATAGCTGATATTGATTTTGATAAAACCAAATTTGGAAAGTATATTTTAAAAACACTAAATGATGAAGGACTACCTATATTAAGTGAAGATTTAACTATTATCCCAAAAGAAATAATTGACTTAATTGAAAAAAGAGAAAATGCAAGAAATGAAAAAGATTGGCAAGCGGCTGATAAGATAAGAAATGAAATATTAAATAATGGCTGGCTAGTTGAAGACTCCGAAAAACAGACAATTATAAAACAAATAAAAAAAGAAGATGCTTAGCCGCATCTCTTTTTTTAAATAATTAATTTTATTTCTGGCACCTCCCCACCCCTTGAGTACAGGCCGATCCATCTTCCCCTAAATATCCAGTATCATCAATACAATACACTTTGTTGTCTTTCGTAGCTCTAATGCAATATTTCTCATAAAGATTATCAAAGTATATTTCGGCCGGATTACCAGTAATGGCGGCAAGATCAATCTTTAGCATTTTTATTTCAATATCATCGTTGAAACCGTTAAGGTTTCCATTTTTCATTTTATAAACTTCTGCCCAAGATTCTAATTGTCTCAAATCATATTTTATCTTCTTTTCATTATCAATCTTTTGCATCTGCATAATTGTGAATACAGGAATGGAAAAAAAGAACAAGAACACTAATCCAAAAATTATAAGTTTTGATGGGCTAAATATTTCTTGCATAAAGATTATTTACTATATATTGGATCAGTGTTAGTGGTTAAATTATTATTTGTCCAAAGATCGGTTCCAGATAATTGAGATGACCCGATCAAAAGGACATCTGTATCAACTGTTTCTGGGTTAATTGATAATTGAAAGGCGCAACTCTTTCCATCATCAAGTATTCCCGAACCAGCTTCAAGAGTTCCTATCTCCCAAGTAAGCTGTCTAGTGCCTTCGTCATAAGAAATTTTTGTCCCATCTGGAGCCTTAGTCTGTCCATCAACAAATCTTACTCCTGTTGGAAGAACGGTTGTCATTTTTGCATTACTAACATCGTTAAAATGATTCTTTGCAATCCATTCTACGGTAAACACAGTCTTTTGATCTGCTTGAACTGGCATTGGCCCTGAATCGCTAAATATTTTACTATCAGTATGGATGTTCTGCGTAGCCGATAAAGAAGAATTTATTTTATTCAAAAATTCTTGCTTGATTTGTCCTAATGTAAGCTTTGTTTTTATAAAAGGATTTTTATCTCCTAAACTTTTCATTGTCCATTTTTTATTCGTAGAAATCCAAAATTCTACTTTACCTTCGGTATTTACTGAAAAATCTTGCAGTTCAGATATTTGATTTCCATCCCAGACAAGTGAATTATCTCCTTTTTGATAAACTCCTTCTGGCGCCTGAATAGAGTTATAGTCAAGCCCGCTTCCTTCAAGTTTTACAATAAGTGCTAAATCTTTTAGCCCTTCTTCGCCAACATTACGAAAAGAAATTTCATAATGTAATCTGTCTCCCATATTAACAGCATAGTTTTCTTGGTTGTTAATTTTTTCGGTGAATTGTACTGACGGAGCTACAATTGCAACACCTCTATTTGATTCTTTTAGTACTATAAAGTTACCGTCTTGCCAAACACCGATTTTTGCTTTAAAAACTTTTTGATCTTGCGGATTGCCATTTAAAATGCCGGCTATTTCTATTTTCCCACTATCTGATTCATTTAAAATTGGAATATCCCATTGCTTGTTGTCCATTCCTTTTGGCTTAGCTGATACAAATTGAAAATCTGATGGATACTCAATTGAACAAGACAAGTCTTTCAATGGATAAGGAACACTTGAGGTATAAGAAATTTTAACAGTTATTGGTCTTCCAGCTCCCGATTTTTGAGGGATATCAAGGCTTAAATCAAGTGGCAACTTCCCCAAAACAGTTGAAAACGAACTAGTTGTTTCATTTTTTACTTTCAGATCCTGTGGCTGAAAACTAACCCTAACTTCTGCCTTTTTTAATTCCCCCTCCTTTCCTAAAAGCCTAGCGGTAAATTTCATTGTTCTTTCTTGTCCTGGATATATTGTCCCCCCTAATTCGTCGGTAGTTACTTTTTTAACTTTTACTCCATTATCAACAATCGCTCCGTCTGGATATGTAAAAATCATCTCTGGGTTTTCCAAATTTATAGAACCATTGTTTTTGTATTTAACAATATATTCAAATTCTTCTCCAACGTCTGCTTTATCTGGTCCAATTATTTCCAATTTTAAAATGCCTCTATCAAAAGCCATTTTTTGCCAGAAAAAAAATAATACTAATACTAAAATTATTGAACTGACGATAAATATTAATTTTTTATTCATAATAATCTTAATTATTTTTGCCTTTAATACTATTTTTCAAGTTAGCTAACGAATTTCCATATCGTTTTTGGGACGGATCACTAGTAACCGTATTAAAATCCCATGGCTTTACAACACTATCCCGAGAACGTATATCAATACCACTTGCTTTATCTTTAATATTTGATAACCCCCTCATATATTTATTGCTATTACCAGCGCTATCCCCCTCGTCGGGTTTTGGGGCAACATCAAGAGACCATCCAAATCTTCTTTCTTTTTTTTCTCCTTTTTCTGGCTCTTTCTTTCCGTGTTCAAAAGCTCCTCCTTCTGAACGATGAGCTCCGATACTGCCGCTTTTACTTGGTTTTTCTATTGGGAAAAGCTGTTCCATAAAAGGTATAAAAGAGATTTTAATTTTTGTTTATTATACAACTTTTACATCAAAAATAATAGTACTATCCTCTCCTAGATTTATCTGTTTATTTTCTAAAGCGTCAGTTGATAATATAAATTCTTTAGCCAAGACTTCTTTTGCTAAATATTCTTTATTCTTTTCAATAAAAGGTATTAATTTTTCACTTGCCCTATAATAAACATTAATAGTATCTTCTGGGCTTAAATGCATTTCCTTTCTAGCCTGTTGGATATGGCGAATAGTTTCTCGCAAATATCCCTCTTCTTTCAATTCGTCAGTAATATTAATATCAAAAACCACACCCGCGTCTTGTTTGCTGCTAATTAAGACTTCTTTAACATTAACTTCTTCTTTAATTATATGAAAAATATCCTGCTGATTAGTTTTGAAGACTTGATTTCCGTTGCGTGCAGAAATACTGACTGAAGCTAATGGTTGACGAACTTTAATTCCAATCTCCGATCTTTTGGCAAGTGCTTGTGCTACAAAATTGCGAGCAAAAAGCATATCAGAATAAATATCATAAAACTCATGACTCAAAACTTTTACGTCTGGCTCTGGATAATCACAAAGATGAACACTGATTAAATCGTCTTTAGATTTCAGTTTTTGATATAGATCCTCGGCAATGAATGGAGTAAATGGAGCAATCAGTTTGACTAATTTTAATAAAACATAATTCAAGGTCTGCATGGCCTCTAGCCCCTCTTCTTCGCTTTCTGGTTTTTGGAATCTCCTCCTTGATCTTCTAATATACCAATTAGATAGATCATCAATAAATGCACCTAATGAATAATCCTCCCATTTGATGTCTCCTTGAGGCTGCTCTAGCCCTCCTTCGGATTGACCTCCTCCAAAAAGTCTTGCTGCTTTGGTCAAGTCATATTCCTGCATAAATCTATTGATTCCGTAATTCAAAACTTCAACTCGTCCAATAATCCATTTGTCCAAAACATTATTTGAATCGGAAGATGGAATAATTTTTTTATCCTTAGGAATATAAGTTTCGTAAAATTTAAAACAATTTTCCAGACTTAAAACAACATTTCTCCAAACCTCTTTTACTTTATCTTCTGAAAAACGGTACTCCTCTCCAATATTTGTGGAGGCTAAAAGAAAATAACGAATTGAATCGGCTCCATATTTATCAAAAACATCTTTTGGATCTGGATAGTTTTTTAACTTCTTACTCAGTTTTCTCCCCCTATCATCCAAGACCAATCCATTAGTAATAACGTTTTTAAAGGCAGGCTTATTCTTACCCAAACCGATATCATCCAAGGTTAATGCAGTGGCCAAAACGTCTAATGTATAAAACCATCCCCTAGTTTGATCTAATCCTTCGGCAATAAAATCAGCTGGAAAAGTTTTTTCAACTATTTCTTTATTTTCAAAAGGATAGTGCCACTGAGCATAAGGCATTGATCCGGACTCAAACCAACAATCAAAAACCCCCTCTGCTCGCGTCATCTCCTTTCCACATTTTGGACACCTTAGTTTTACATCATCAATAAAAGGACGATGCAGATCGTCAAGTTTGTATTCTTTGACTTGATTCTTTTTAATTTCTTCTATGCTTCCAATACATAATTTTTCGTTGCATCCACTACACTCCCAAATAGGAATTGGTGCTCCCCAGTATCTTTTGCGGGAAAAGTCCCAATCTCTTGCCCCCTCTAGCCATTTTCCAAAACGACCATTTTTAAGATGTTCTGGAACCCAGCGAGTTTGTTGGTTATTTTCAACTAACCTTTCCTTTATTTTTGTAACGAGAACGTACCAACTATCAACAGCGTAATAGAGCAAGGGAGAGTCACAGCGCCAACAATGAGGATATTCGTGAGTGATTAATTCTTCTTTGTAAAAAACTCCTAATTCCTTGAGATGATTAATAATTTTGGGATCAGTACTCTTAACGGCTTCGCCCGTAAAATCCTTCGCTATACTGTTAAAGGTTCCCGCTTCATCAACTAAATGGAAAAATGAAAGATTATTTGCTTTTGATAGCTGAAAATCGTCTTCTCCGTGCATGGGATTAATGTGAACGATACCAGAACCATCGCCATCGGTTACAAAACTATTGCCAGCAAAAACTCTAAAACAGTTTTTTATATTTTTAATGTCTTGACTTGCAAGATAGTCAAACATTGGCTCATAAGAAATACCGACCAATTCTTTTCCTTTAAATTCTTTGATGATGGCCGATTCACCTTCAAGAACTGACAATCTATTTTTTGCTAAAACATATTTTTCTCCATTATTCTCAACTAAGCAATAGTCCAAATCCTCATTAATAGCGAGAGCGATATTTCCTGGTAGTGTCCATGGAGTTGTTGTCCAAACTAAAAAATAAGTATTCTCAAAATCTTTATTCTTTATTTTGAATTTTACATAAATTGACTTGTCTTTTACTTCTTTATACCCTTGATTCACTTCAAAATTAGAAATTGTAGTAGCACACCTTGGGCAATACGGAGAAACACGATAATTTTTTTCAACTAACCCCTTATCCCAAAGTTGTTTCAATACCCACCAAACTGATTCAATATAATTATTGTCCATCGTGGAATAACTTTCCGAGTAGTCTGCCCACCTACCAACTCGTTTCAGGACTTCCTGAAAATCAGAAACACAGGCAAAAACGGAACTACGACAAGCATTGTTAAATTTTTCAACACCAAATTCTTCAATCTGTTTCTTGCTCTTAAACTCTAACTCTTTTTCAATCAAATTTTCTACTGGCAAACCATGACAATCCCAGCCAACCCGACGAGGAATTTGATAGCCCCTCATGGTCCAATAACGCAAAACACTATCTTTGATTGTTGTGGCTAAAATATGTCCATAATGCGGCTTTCCAGTCGCAAAAGGAGGGCCATCATAAAAGCTATAATATTTTGCTCCTTCTCTGTTTTTGATTGATTTGTGGAAAATATCTTCTTTTTCCCAAAACTCTAAGATCTTTTCTTCTTTGTTCATATTTTTCTATTCAAAACAGTTTCTATTGTAATTCTCTTACCTCGCCTGTTTTTATTATATCTTTATAACCCTCTAACATTTCTTGATTAGTTAATCCGTTAAGATGTCCTTCAAGCAACCATAATGGATTACTATGAGAAACTATCAGAATGTTTTTTCCAAAATGCTTTTCTTCTAGTTCATTAAAAACATCTACAATTCTTTTTTGGCAATCATTCCAAGTCTCGCCTCCTTCTGGAGCAATATCAAAGGCTTTTAATTTATCATTTTTATAGTAATCCCATACGCTGGATTTTGAACCTCCTCCAAAGATTCCCCAATTCTTATCACGCAGTCTTTCTTCAAAAACAATATCCTTTATTTCGTGGCCAATAATCTTGGCTACTATTTCTGCTGTTTGCTTTGTTCTCAGCGTGTCCGAACAAACAATTAAATCTATTTCTTTATTCAGAAGCAATTCCCCTGCTTTTTTAGCTTCCTCTACCCCTTCTTCAATCAAGGTGCATGGTGGATTGTCGTCTGGATAGCAATAAACTATATTTCTTTTTTCTGTTTGATGAATATTTTGTCCATGTCTTAGTAGAAAATATTTGTTTTTGTGCATAATACCCGATACTTTAGATTTCTCTTATTTCTCCTGTTTGGATAGTTCTATTCCCTTTTTCATCATTTATTAAATCATTATTGCTTGTTCCTAGGACATAGCCTTCTAAAAGCCATAAAGGATCTCCGTGAGAAATTATTAAAATAGTCTTCCCCCTGAATTCACTTTCCAAGTCATTTAAAACTCCTATTACCCTATTTCTACAATCATTCCAAGTCTCGCCTCCTTCTGGAGCAATATCAAATCTTTTACTCATATCGTTGTTGTAGTAATTCCATCCTTCCGCCATTGTTTTACCGCCAAAAATACCCCAGTTTATGTCTCTTAATCGCTGATCAAATCTTATTTCCTTATCATACCCGATAATCCCAGTAATAATTTCGGCAGTTTGTTTCACTCTAAGGATATCGGAACAGATAATAAAGTCTATTTTTTTATCTTTTAGAAATTCGCCTGCCTTTTTAATCTGTTCTATTCCTTCTTCAATCAAGGTGCATGGTGGATTGTCGTCTGGATAGCAATAAAAAATATCGCTTTTTTCTGTTTGGTGGATGTTTTTACCGTGCCTAAGCAGAAAATACTTATTATTCAGTGTTTTTTTCATGCCTTAAAAATAACATTTTTTGATGCTTTATTCAACAGCTGTAATAAAATTTGAAATAAAAAACAGCCTGAAGGTTGTCTGATTTATGTAGTGATAATAAAGCAGCCCAGTTGAATATTCTATTAATAAAATACTCAACGGGACTGCTCAGTTAAGAGCAAGCCCGCAAATAAATAATAAGCAAAAAAACAAAAATGCTTATTTTTAACAGAAATCACTATTAATTTCTGTAATAATACAATAATAAAATTTGAATTTATTGTCAAGAAAAACAAAAAAGGCGGCTAGCCTCTTTTAGAATATAGGGTCAAAGTGAAGGTTTAAGACTAGAATAGCAATAAAATAAGTTCTCCTTCTTTGTCCCCCATTCACCTTGGCATATTTAATTATGATACACCTAAAAATCGTTGTCAAAGCTATTTGTTTCCTTTTAAGAAAATACTCTTAATAAAACAAAAAGAAGACACTTATTTTGTCTTCTGCTTTTGCTCAAACTTCTTTCTTATTGGAATAATTGGCCTTCTTGCCCATTTGGATTATAAATTGCATAAAACCGACATGCGCTACCACACTTTCCGCAACAGCCTTGCGGAATATGACCAATTCTACCATCTGGCAAACGAACTTCTACCAGAGGCTCGCCTGGAATATCTTTATAGTTACAGGCTATTTCACAGGCGTTGTTGGTACGAGCTTTGATGGCGTCCATTTAATCTCCTAACATGGGACTAGTTTAGTAGCCCCTTTAAATTTTCAGATAAAATAAAAACTTAAAGGGACTACTAAAGAAAAGAACTACAAAATATAAATACCCTTATTAAAACTAATTGTCAATTATTGCCATTTTTCATTTAGATATGACAATAATAATTCTTGTAAATATTTTTTATCAACAACATCAATATTATTATCTTCAGCTGATTTAAATATATTTTTTGAAACACTAGGCAAACAAACGAGGATGCCTTTATGACAATTATTTTGCTTGATCCCAAAGTTGATGCTTTTTATAATTGTCAAATCGTCTGGTGCGTTATGGCAAAAAACAACAAAGCTTTTAGTTCTGTTTTTGTATAGTATCAAACCCTTCTCATCTTTTTCGTCAATGCATTCTACAATATAACTCATTGCTCCAAATAATCTAATAAGTAAATTCTCAAACCCATCAGAATCCAGGTCGGAAAACCTTAGATTTTTTTTGATTGCCCTTACGTTATTTATTTGTTCTTCTTTTTTTTCTTTTATCTTAAAAGCTATTAGAATCAATGCGATTACAACTGAAAAAGTAACTCCGTATATCACACCATGCCAAAGCATTGGACTATTAGTGGCCCATAAAAAAACTAGATAGCAAAATGTAAGCAACCAAAAAGCATAACTAAAAAAATTAACTGCCTGAATTTTTTTATTATCTGCCATCTTATTTGATTATTTAAAAATTATTTTGATATTCTTTTTTTAGTAACCTTATATCCATGGTCTTCCAAATATTGTCTCATTACTTCTTCTGACCATTCCGAGGTAGCATTTTCAAATTTCATCATAGATGGATCATCGCAATCATCATCGGTAAAATTAATTTTTCTTGACCCAACTTCAAAAAAATCATTATCAGCCCATTTTAAAGTAACACAAAAGATTATAATCTCTCCCTGCTCGGTAGCGACTTCAGCTGCTTCTTCATTCATTACCCTGATTTTTTCTTTTTTTATCATTTGTTTTATTTCTTATGATCTACATTTTTTCTGGAGCTGAGATTCCCAT
>Ga0172381_10000809_pt1 | contig 38928 bp, 49 predicted proteins | sample Leawel6488metaG_FD_119754 | JGI IMG/M metagenome (GOLD analysis project Ga0172381, IMG submission 119754) | Leachate microbial communities from a municipal landfill in Southern Ontario, Canada - Leachate well 64-88 metaG | ecosystem: Engineered > Solid waste > Landfill > Unclassified | place... | reverse complement strand
TTCATTCAATGCAGGAGAAAAACCGATAGACGTACCACCTACCTCTTTTGCTCCCATGGCTGCCCACATAGGGAAACCAGTAGTAGCACCAGTCACGATAACTCCACCCTGTCTAGCTATTTCTCTTCCAAGTTCTTTGGCTAGATCTAATGCGCCAACTCCACAGTGGCCTGTCTCAGCAGCCCCAGAAACACAGATCTTAATCTGCTGATGTCCATGTTTATTATAAGGATTTAATGAAAGTGCATCCATATTATGATTATACCCTCTATAAAAATTTTTTGCAAAATTTATTATCCCGACGTAAAGTCGGGGTCCCGACATAATAGCCTCGAGATTAACAAATAAGTGAAACTATATCTCCACGGTCTGGTGCACTAGCATCAATACCTAAATTGTCTCTAATTTTTTGTACCAAAAACATTGAAGCCTTGGGCTCACCCATAACCACAAAAACTTTTTTAACTACATCTTGCATGTTTTCTACAAAACCAAGCAATCCATCTGAATCCTTGTGACCTGAATAACCATAAATAGTGACTATCTTAGATCTCACAGAAACATCTTGCCTTGAAATCCTAACAGTTTTTACTCCTTCTTGAATTAAACGTCCAGGTGTGCCAACTGCCTGATAACCAGCAAGTAATAATGTATTATTTGGGTCTGGTAAATAGTGAGCTTCATGGTGTACCACCCTGCCACCTGAAGACATACCAGAACCAGCAATTATAACTTTGGGATTTGGCGTATCATTAATTTTTCTTGATTCTTCGGACTTTAATGTTGAATGAAGACCTGGAAAGTTAAATAAATGTTTATCAATGGACATAACCTTTTGAGCATCCTGATTGAAATAATCTTTATATTGCTTAAAAACATCAGTCAAGCGAATAGCCAGTGGTGAATCAAAAAAAATAGGCATTATTGGTATCCGATTTCCTTCAACTAAATAATTTAACTCAAACAAAAGCTCTTGGGAACGTTCCAGTGAAAAGGTAGGAATTATTAAAGTTCCTTTTGCCTTATAATTATCTTCAAGTGTTTGTTCTAATAATTTCCTACGGTCATTTCTGGACTCATGATTTCTATCTCCATAAACACTTTCCATTATTACATAGTCTGCATCATTAATTATTTCTGTGTCTGGTAAAAGCATTGATGGAGAATTACCCAAATCACCAGTAAATAAAATTTTCTTTTTATTGTAAATAAATTCAACCATCGCTGAACCTAAAATATGCCCTGCGTCACGAAAAGATACTTCTAGGTTGGGAGTAATTTGTATTTTTACATGATACTTAAATCCTTCCCACAAGGATAAAGATTTTTTGATATTTTCTTCAGAGTAAATTTCATCTAGATCAAAATTTTTGTTTTTTGATAAAATACCAGCAGTATCTTCTAACATAATAGGAATCATTGCTCTTGTTGGCTCAGTTGAATAAATTTTTCCAACAAAACCATCATTAATAAGCTTAGGGATTCGCCCAATATGATCAATATGGGCATGAGTTATAAAAAGTATATCTATAGATTTTGGGTCATAAGGAAAGGGGTCCCAGTTTATATCTTCAGCTAATTTAGTTCCCTGATTAAGCCCACAGTCTACTAAAATTTTTTTACCATCAACCTCTAATAAGAAATTGGCACCAGTAACTGAACCAGTACCTCCACAAAATGTTATTTTAGCTATATTTTCCATAAATTAATTATACCCGGTAGTGAGTTTTTTTGCAAAAATATATATATTAAAATAATTTTTATTATATTTTATTAATATAATTTTTAAAAAAATATAAAATAGCAAATATCCCTCCAGCTATATCAAAACAAATATCTGATATTGTATCTAGAACATTAAAATATTCTTTAATTGTAAAATGGTTTACTGTAATTTCAAAAAACTCCCAACCTAAACCAATAAATAATACGCCTAATATAATCTTTAAAATTAAATTGAAATCAAATATTTTATTCCAAAACAATAAGATAAAGACTAGACCAAGCCAAAATCCACCCATAAAATGCATGAGCATATCAAACCACCAAATAGAAGAATACCAATGAAATCTCAATGCAATACAGTTTACTAAAAAAATAAAGAAAACCAATGAGCCTATTCGTATTGAAAAAATTTTTCTATCAATTAAATTAGTCATTTATATAATAATATCATTTTTAAAAGAAAAAATCTCCGCCGCGGCGGAGAATCTTTCTTAGGACTATTTCATCTTTATTACCGTAGCTTAAAGCTAAGTGGGTATCAGACATAGGAGGCCAAAGCCAAATACGATCGAGATTCCCAAAAAATATTGTTCTAGGTAATAATCAGAAATAACCCTACTTAAAGTTTAACTTATACAAGAAAATTTGCAACTTTTTTTTCAAAAAACCACAAAATTTTTATAAAAACAAGTAAAAAGTTTTAACCAAAAAAACCCGCCTTGGCGAGTTTTAAAAAATAAAAATTATTCCTTATGTTCTGCGTAAATAAAATCTGTGTCAATTTTTTGATACTCAAAAAGTTCTTCTTCTAGGAAAAATCTTCTTACCTCAATCTCTCCGTTTTCTATACTGTCTGAAGCATGTACTATGTTTGATTGAGTAGAAAGAGAAAAATCACCTCGTATTGTTCCAGCGTTAGCTTCCCATGCTTTAGTTGGACCAACCAACAATCTAACGGATGAAACTGTATTTATCCCCTCAATAGCCATAACTATAACTGGACACGCTTTCATAAAATTTCTTATACCACCAAAAAAAGGCTTATCTTTTATGTGTGCATAATGTTCCTCGAGTAATGCATCCCCTACATTCATCATCTTTAAGCCAATAATTTTTAAACCTTTTTTTTCAAAACGAGTAATAATTTCTCCTATTAAATTTCTCTGTACTGCGTCTGGTTTTATTATAATCAAAGATTTCTCGTAATTTAGTTTGCTCATAAATTTATTTAAATTAAAATAATAATATACAAATCCTAACAGATTTTTACTAAAATTCAAAATTATTATTGTCTCTCATATTTAGCCATAATTTCAGCCTCAACTTCATCACGGTCTCGTCCATATTTAAGATATGAAAGTTCCTTTAAGCTCTCCACCATCTCAGGATTTCCTTTTTCTGGAGCAATGGTGTGCATATTAAATGGCTTTGTTGGTTGACCATTTACCAACATACTCATATAAGCATTATAATTATCTAATTTCATAATATCTGTAGCCTTAAATGTTGGTAAAAAACGTTTTTCTAAAAATGTTGCATCCTCTGAACTTACTCGAAAAACGGCCATTGAACCGACATTACCAAAAACAGCATTTTTTATCCCCTCTTCTAGTTGAGAAATATACTGGTGAGCAACATTTAAGGATAAACGATATTTTCTAGCTTCAGATAAAATAGAAGCGATAGAATCTGTTGTTACATTTTGAAACTCATCGATATAAAGATAAAAATCATTCATTTTTTGTCCAAACATATCTACACGAGAAAGAGCTGCCATTTGAATTTTACCCACAAGAACTAAACCAATAAGGTTAGCATTAATATCACCTAAACGTCCCTTTGAAAGATTCACTAAGAGAATTTTTTTCTCATCCATCATTTTTCTAAAATTAAAAACTGATTTTTCCTGTAAAACTACTGGACGCATAATATCGTTGGATATAAAATTATCAAATTTAGAAGTAATATAAGGAACAAAATTGGCAAGACCTTGATCACCGGTGGTTTGTTCTGCCGCAGCCCAAAATTGCTTAATAATTGGATTTTTACATTTAGATAATTTCATATCACGAAATTCCTTATCAGATAAAACACGCGATATTTCAAGTAAGGTACCACCTGACTCTGGATCTTCCATTACCAAAAAGGCACTATTCTTAAAATATTGTTCAAACATTGCTCCTCCACCAACCTTCATATCAAAAAGTTTATTAAAAATACCCATAAGTTCATTTACTACAAATGTTTTCTGTTCTGGATATTTTGGATCAAATTCGAGCATGTTTAAGCCCATTGGTCGTGCAGTATAGGCTGGATCAAAATAAATAACATCATCTATACGCTCTTTTGGAATTCTAGAAAGAATTGTTTGAATATCGGTACCGTGTGGATCAATATAACAACAACCATCACCATTTTTTATATCTTGTGTGATCATATTTAGCATAATATTAGTCTTACCTGTTCCAGTCTGCCCAATAACATACATATGTCGCATTCGATCTTCTCGAGCCATATGAATTTCAGTTTCTCTTCCTCTATAATTATTTATTCCCAATAATATACCTTCTTTGCCCATTTCAATTGGCACTGGGGCAATACCAGACTTGGCTTCTTTTAATTGTCCTTGACCAGATATGCCAACAGGAAAATGAAAAATAGAAGACAGCTCTTTTAAATTCATTGGTAAAATTTTATCATCAGAAAAAATTCTATAAGAATAATCATGAAAAAACTTTTTTAAATTACTTCCAGAAATTTTTTCAAAAACAATTGAATTACTAGCTGCTTCACTAAATTGATTAAAAGAAGACTCGATTTCCTGAATAATAGATTCAGCTCTTTCTTTATTTTCAGCTGAAGCAACCACCCTGATATTGGCCTTCATGATGGTGCTCTTTAATTTATTGGTAATTTTTTCTGCAGCACCTTGATCAACGGCTTTGCGCCCCTTCATGTATTTTTCTTTTTTTTCTTTTTCTTCTTTTTTACCAAAAAATAATTCTTTAGAAGCTTTTAAAAATGCCTTATTAAACTTATAAAAATTATCTGCAGCATATTTCACTGAATATCCATCTTTTACATCATCTAGTATAAGATGAAATTGATCAGTATATTTACTACCGGCTGGAGCTACCATAATTTGGATAGCAGCACCCTCACCTTCCGTTTTCAACTTAGAAAAAACATTCAAAATCATATTCATCGGGTCATGCTCAATATTGTCATATGTTTTAATAGGTAAAACTGCTTTTTCAGAAAAATTTGCATAAGCTCCAGCTGAACCACCCTTTTCATTAAAAATATTATAATCATCGGGCACTTCTTTTATTTTAGCATCATGATAAAAAGCTAAAACTTGTTTTTCAAAAAGAGAAATATGTTTATTTGGTATAGCTGCGTAAATCACAACCTCATCATTTTCACTGCCCAAAGCAATCTCTAGTGTAAAATAATTTTCTTTTTCATTATTTTTATCCTCTGAAATAGATTGCATACCGGCATAAAATTGCTCCATCGCACTAATAAATTCCTTAAATCCTTTTTGTTTTTCACCTTCATCTTGTGGTGGTGGTAATGTAATTTCAAATAAAGTTATATTTAAGGATTTATAAAGAGGACTACCCTCTTTTATATTAGGAATAATTTCACCAGTTTTTAAATATTGAATTAATAAACGACAAAAATCATCATCCACATGAGGATTGTTCATCGTCTCAACGACAGACAAAGCATTCCTTATTCCTTCAGTCATAACAATACCCAAAAGTTCTTCCATCACCCTGTCATGGGCTTCAGGTTTTAATTTTAAAACAATACCTTCTGTTTCTTTTTTATCTAATATAGAATCTGGGTGAACTACATCCTTAACTGGAACCTCTTTATATTTAGCAATTACATCTTGAGCGGCTTCTTCATTGGTATTTTCAAAATGACCCTTAGTAATAAGTTCTTGTTCTTTTTTTGCAACATGTGCACGCAAATAATTAAGTTCCTCTTCAGGATTCTTAAATTTTGGCATTTCCTTAAAAAATGAATTTTTTCCAAACATATTTATATTATAGCATAGTTAAAATTTCAGGTTCATCATTAGTAATTAAAATAGTATGTTCAAAATGAGCACTTTTTTTCTTATCAGCTGTCCTAAATGTCCAACCATCTTTTTCTAAAACTAGATTTTTAGTTCCATTATTGAGCATTGGCTCAAGTGCAATAACCATACCTTTTTCTAATTTTGCTCCCGTTCCAGCTTTACCAAAATTTGGAATATAAGGGTCCTCATGAACTGCTTTTCCTACCCCATGGCCTGCCAATATTTCTACAATTCCATATTTATGTGGACGCGCAAAACTCTCTATCGCATGGCTTATATCACCAATTCTATTACCACACCGAGCTGCATCTATACCCACCCTTAGAGCCTTTTCTGTGACCTCCAGGAGCTTTTTAGACCCGCCACTGATCTCTCCTACCCCAACAGTAATTGCCATGTCAGTATATAAACCTTTATGTCTTAATCCTAAATCAATAGAAACGATATCCCCTTCTTTTAAAATTTTATCCTTCTTTGGAATACCATGCACTACCTCTTCATTAACTGAAACACACAAAGATGCTGGATAAGGATTTTCAGCTCCTTCAGGCTTATACTTCAAAAAAGCCGGATAGTCTCCCATATCAGTAATTAATTTAAAAGCATACTGATCTAACTCAAACGTAGAAATACCTGGTTTTATTATATCTTTAACATTGTGTAAAATAGTGGCTAATCTTTTTCCGCCCTCTCTTATTATTTCAATTTCTTCTGGTGTTTTTATAATTATAACCATAAAGTCATATTAGCAAAATAATTAAGATTATTCCAATTAAATAAATTCTTGTTGGTAGCATTTAACACAGTAAATAATTTGGTTTAATTTTGGGTCATACATTATAATTATTTTCTCGTCACACTTTGCGCAATTAACATTATAAGATTTTGGTTTATTAATTAAAGAAAATCTTCTAGCCTCTCTACATTTGGAACATTTTCTAGGAATGGGAACATTTAATTTTTTATATAAATTTAATTCACCTTGAGTTATTTTATAGCCACTACCACAAGAGATGCATTCAATAACTTCCTTTAATATACTTTCATTTGTATCTTCAATTGTTTCCGGTATATCTTTACTTTCGATAGTTTTTTTATAAAAATTCTCTATTTTATCTTCCCAATTATACCCCTCCCTTAAGGCTTCCTCTTTATTTTTTACAATGAACCTACTTGCATTACTATCTTCATATGGAAATGGAGAAAACTCTATAGGAAAAAATTCTCCATATTTAAAAAATCTTCCCTTTTTATCTTTGTATGGATTTTTATCCATATCTTCAATAATTCGTTTTTTTAATTTTTCATATTCGTCTTTACTGTATTGTTTATTTAAAATACAATATTGTTTTCTTTTTAAATTTGAACAACCAAAATTATTTTTTGATCCTACGCACCAACCACAATATTCAGAGTCTAATCCATTTGCAAACATACCAAAACAAAATTTTAATCTACTAATTCCTTCCCCAGAGGTAGCACATTCATATATTAAACTGGCCGCATTGCCCCATCCATAATAATCGAAACAATTTTCTGCCTTTGGAACTGAAATAAACTGACAATATTTAGAATCTTCTATTCCACTACACATATAACAATTCTTAGCATTTTTTGACTCATAAATATAATCACCAGAAACATTTAAGTTTAAAGAATTTCCAGTATATTCTCGATATGGTAATTCATGCCAAAATTCTTTAGATATTTTAAGCATTTGATCTAATCCCTTGCTTGTATTAATTTGAAATTCATTTAATTTTTCAAAATAATCTTCTTTGGAATATTGCTGATTAAAAATCATGTAATTTTTCCCCCTTAAATTAACACAACCAAAACAATTCATACATCCATAACAATTTCTAGAAAAATATACGTCTACACAATTATCACATTCGCTGGAAAAATAAATTTTACTTGAATGTCCTATTCCAACAGATTCATAACATAAATCACTTTTATAAACTCTAAATACATCAATGCTATCTTTAACATTATTTAAAAATGATGAATAAAAAATTGATTCAGAATAATCAACCCAAAAAGACATATAACAATTTTTTGAAAAAGCTATAGCATTTGTATATTCACAATTTTTTAAAGTTGCATGTAGTGAATCTTTGGCAAAATGAGGAGTACTATATCTTAAATTTTTCCATTGTTCTAAAAAATTTTCATTTGGATCGTAATCTACTCCATACTCTGTACCATCCCAATCATCTGCCCACCAACAGGTATCACAAAAAACTTTCAATTGGTTCTCTGGCCTAAACATTGTTAATGTTTTTTCTCCACATTTATCACAATTACGAAAATACACACCCCAAGCATTTCCAAAGGCCAATCTCCTGGTCATTCTACATTCCGGACACCATGTCGGTGCTGGTACTTTTATCTTCTCGTAAAAATTAAAATCCTCTTGTTCAATTAAAAACTGACTCTTACAATTCTGACAATTTCTTTTTTCTCCATTATGTTCCATATATTTAAACATTCTTTTCCAGAAATAAGGTTTCTGGAAGTTATTTAATTATCGTACCAGAGAACTTTTCACCATTTAAATATTTAGCTAAATTATCTAGTGGCTTTCCATTCATTATAGCTACTTCTATACCCTCTTCCTCTGCCATCTTAGAAGCAATTGGATCAAAGGGAGAATTAAGACCTGGATTCCACTCAGTAGGAATTAATTTTCTATATTCTGACCAAGAGATATTCTCAATTTTTTTAGCATCAGGATTTAATCTTGGGTCAACATCATAAACATAATCGATATTTGAAAGATTGATAATTTTTTTTGCCCCAACATTTTTTGCACCCAACACTGCATCCCAATCAGTACTTTGACCTGGTTCAAAGGCTGCTCCAATTACAATCGATTTTTCAAAAACAAAAGGTAGAGATAAATTAAATATTACTTTTTCTTGGGCATATTCTCCAAAAATTACCCTCAAAAGTTCAGCATTTAATTTCAGAGAAGCGATACCTATCCAATCTAAATCATCATGATTAGGATTAGAAATTTCTTTAGCTGCTTCTTGATATTTTCTGCAGATCTTTCCGCCTCCAGTTATAATTATAAATTTTTTACCCTGCTCAACATGAGAAAGAATAAGAGACTTAAAAGATTTAAGAAATTCAACATCTACCTGATCAGGTATGATGAGTGATCCGCCAAGTGAAATTATTATTGTTTCCATAAATTAATTTTTTATATTTTTTATAAGCTAAAAGCTAGTAAGCTAGAAAGCTAATTTACTAATAATCTCTTTATGTACATCTTCAATCGACTGCTCTCCATTAATAGTTATTATTTCATAACCATCCTTTTCTGAAAAATAATTCATAGAAGGTACTACATTATTGGTAAATTCATTAAATCTTTTTTTAAGACCTTCTTCTGTGTCGTCAACCCTAGCTCGCAAGAGATTTCTTTTCATTGCTTCTTCTTCAGTTAATTTAATATAAATTATCTTTATATTATCTCTCTTAAAAAATTTCATCATTTGTTCAAAATTTTCTGACTGCAAAACGGTACGAGGGTAACCATCAGCAATTAAATGTTTTTCATTAGTTAAAGATGAAATTAATATATTAGCAAAAAGTGAATTAGTTAAAAAATCAGGTTGAAGCTCTCCTTTGTTTATAGAATCTTTAATTAAATTAGCAGTAAAACTATCGGAAGTTAATATTTTTCTAAACTCATCCCCTGTTCCACCATAAACAACCTCTTTATTGTCTTTGTTCTTTAAATATTCTGTTAGAAGCTTTACTTGGGTTCCCTTACCTGAGCCAACTTGACCATAAAATACAAAAGTTTGTGTTTCCATTACCTAAGGATACAAAATTTTTAGGTTAAAATCAAATGATGAATAAAAACCAAAATTATGCTTTAATATATAAATGAAAAAGGAAATTATAACTATTTGTGGGAGCTTAGGAAGTGGAAAATCGAGCACTGCAAAAAAGGTAGCTGAAATTCTAGGATTTAAACATTTTTCTTCTGGGGATTTCTTTCGACAAGTGGGCCTTGAGTTAGGCTTATCAGTAAATGAAACAAACACTAGGGCTGAAATTGATCCAAAAATAGATGAAATGACAGACCAAAAATTACGAGACTTAAATAATAAAAATAAAATAGTTGTAGATTCACGGACCGCTTATCACTGGATACCAAAATCTTTTAAGATTTATTTAGATTTACCAACTGAAATAGCAAAAGAAAGAATATTAAATAGCATCAAAGCAGATAAACTTCGTGAGCAAAGTGAACAAGTAAAAACAAGTGCGGAAGTTTTAGAAAAAATGACAAAACGTTTTGAGAGTGAACAAAGAAGATATTGGGATTTATATAAAATAGATAATACAAATAAAAACCAATTTGACTTAATCATAGATACAAATAAAAACAACCTCAATGAGGTTGTTCAAATTATTGTATCAGAATACAAAAAGTGGTTGAGAAATTAATATTCTCGCATTGAGATCTGTGCGTCTATTTTTTTGATTAAATCAAGTAAAACAGAAACAACGATAAGAAGTGCGGTACCACCCATAGCAATAGCTGTAATTCCAGTAACAGCACGCATAATCAAAGGCAGTATTGCAATAAAACCTAAGAATACAGCACCGAGTAATGTAATTCGTCCTAATACTTTTGATATATAAGCAGAGGTTGATGGACCTGGTCGGATACCTGGAATAAAAGCACCATTCTTTTGTAAATTAGTTGAAAGAGCTTCTGGGTCAAATGTAACTGCTGTATAAAAATAAGTGAATAGAAAAACTAAAATAAAATAAAGGACTGCATATAACCATGAGGTTTGTGAAAAAGAAGCTAATACATGTGAAATTTTTAAAACTATAGCATTACTAGAACCAGCCATAAAATTACCTATCATTTGAGGAAAGAGTAAAATTGAAAGAGCAAAAATAATTGGAATAACTCCAGCTTGGTTTACTCTAAGTGGTAAATAAGTAGATCCACCACCATACATCTTTGATCCACGAACTTGTTTAGCATAAGTAACTGGGATAGGGCGTTCTGCTTCTGTAACTACTACCACACCAGCTACAACTAAAGCTCCCATAGCAATAAATAAAAGCATAAGAGGAATTTGAGAAACATCAAAGGTAAACAATAACTGACCAACCTCAGATGGGATTTGAGAAACAATACCCGCAAAAATCAAAAGCGATACACCATTACCAATACCGAATTCAGACATCAATTCTCCAATCCACATAATTAAAATTGAACCAGCAATTACTACAACCAGGTTTGTTACACGATCAAATACAGTTAAATTAACTAAAATATTTTGAGATTGAAGAATAGCCAATAAGCTGAAACCTTGTATTGCAGCTAATGGAACTGTTATTAGTCTTGAATATTGAGAAAACTTTTTTCTTCCCAATTCTCCTTCTTCGTGATACAACTTTTTCAAAGCTGGTACCATTATAGTAAGTAATTGCATAATGATAGAACCAGTAATATATGGACCAACTCCTAACATAATTATTGAAAGATTGGAAAGACCACCACCAGAAAAAATATTCAAAATACCAAAAAATTGATTGTTGGAAAGAAAACGATTAAGTTGCACAGCATCAATACCTGGAATTGGAATTGAAGATAGTAATCTAAAAACAATTAGGGCGCCAAGCACAAAAAGTATTTTCTTTCTTAGTGAAACATCTGTCCAAGTTAATTTTATTTTACTCCAAAAATTTTGCATCCTATTGTAAATTTTAATTAATAATTTTTAGTTGCTATATCCTTTTTTTTGAATTTGCAACGGGACAAGTCTTTATTATTTTATTATTATCTTTCTCCCTTTGATACCTAGACGTTTTCTAATCTGAGAAAAACTTTCTATCTTTCCATCAGCAGAAAGAGCTTTCTCTTTGGGTAATAAAACAGACTTACGAACAGAATTAAATTTATATCCACGATTTTTTGGCAACTTCTTTATAATATCACGAAGTTCTGGACGACGCTTATTACCAGCACGAGCTGTTTGACCTTTGCCTCCTCGTCCAGCAGTCTTAGCATGCTTACCTCCTCGTCCGACGATACGGTCTTTTTTATTTTTATGTAATCTTTTTAAATTATGTATTTGCATTTTATTAGACTCTAGGTTCTAGTCTTTTAAGATTTAGTTTTTACTAATTCTCATAGACCAATTCCTAATTTACTTTTTATAATTTTGCTTTTTCAGTAGATTCTACCTCTTTTCCACTTAAAACTTCCTTTCCAGCAATAACAGTTGCCTCTGGTTCTGCTTTTACATATTTACTAGAAATTTGAGAAAAGGCTAACATTACAGTTTTGGCATTATTAAGTTTATTTTTACTACCAGACAAAATCTTTCCAGTGATATCTTTAATACCAGCTAATTTAATTATATCTCGAACGGCTGAACCTACAACTAAACCACGACCCTTATTGGGCATAAGTACTATGTAAGAACTAGAAAATTTTGCAGAAATTTCATGAGGAATAGACATTGTCTTGGTTAATTTAATTTTAACCATATTCTTTTTTGCATTTCTTAACGCTTTATTTATAGCCAAAGAAGTATCTCCTGCTTTTCCAAGACCAAGACCAATAGATCCTTTTTTATCTCCAGCCACCAAAGCAACACTAAAAGAAAATCTTCTTCCTCCTGCTACCACACGAGTAACTCGGCGAATATTTATAATCTTTTGTTCAAATTCAGGTTTTGGTCTGCTAAAAGATGACCTACGATTATTATTTTTTTTATTATCGTTATACATAATTTTTTAAATTAAAACTTTAATCCACCCGCTCTGGCTTCATCAGCTACTAATTTTATACGTCCGGTATATTTAAATCCATTTCTATCAAAAACAACTTTAGTGATTTTATTTTTTAAACAAGCTTCAGCAATCATTTTTCCAACTTGCTTAGCTCTTTCAAGCTTTGTTCCTTTTTCCATTTTTAAATCACTTGCTTCTGCTAATGTTTTATTAACTGTATCATCTATAGCTTGTGCGTAGATAAATTTATTAGAACGAAAAACAGAAAGCCTTGGACATTCTTTTGTACCATGGATTTTAACTCTGATCTTTGTTTTTAATCTTATTCTTTTGTCTGTTTTTGTATTCATTATATTATTTGTTCCTATTCCCAGTTTAGGACTAGCCCTAAACTTAAAATAGAGTCTTTTCTAAGTTGTTTTCTTACCTTGTTTACGTCTTATAACCTCATCATCATATCTCATTCCTTTTCCTTTATATGGCTCTGGTTTCTTTAAAGCACGTACAGAAGCAGTAAAACCTCCAACTAACTCTTTATTAACTCCAGAAATTGTAATGATATTTTTTTCAGCAGTAGCAGTAATTCCATCTGGTATAGCTACTATAACTGGGTGAGAAAAACCTAAAGCAAAAACTAATTCTTTTCCTTTTACTTCAGATTTAAAACCAACTCCTTCTAATATTAATTTTTTAACATATGGATTTTGAACACCTTGAATCATGTTTAAGATATGTGAAGCATAAGTACCCCAAAGAGACTTGGAAAATTTATCATTTCTTTTTATATTTAGATTTATTTTATTATCAGCTATTTTTATTTCAATCTCATCACGAAATACTTTTTGAAGTGTTCCTTTTGGGCCTTTCACAGTAAAAAAACTGCCTTCTTGTTTGACTTCAACTCCAGCTGGTATTAATATTTCTTTTTTCCCAATTCTACTCATATAATTTATTTTTATTTTTGCTAATACCTAATGACTATTTTTTACCATATTTTAAACAAAGCTTCCCCTCCTACATGTTCTTTTCTAGCTTCTTTTCCAGACAAAATCCCTTTTGGTGTGGAAAGAACTAGCAACCCTGAGCCACTACGAATGGTGTGGATATTTTTCATTCCGAAATATACTCTTCTTGATTGTTTAGAAATTCTTTCAACTTCAATAATTTTTGGTTTTTTGTCAACATAAATTAATCCAACTTCTAACATCGGTATTCCCTTTTTAACTTTTTTGGAAATATCTCCAGCATATCCCTCTTTTTTTAGACAAAGAGCAATTGCATTCTTCAATTTTGAATATGGAAAACAAACACTCTCCTTTCCAACAAGGCTAGCGTTCTTCATCATTATTATCATGTTTGATATTGAATCCATATGTTTTTTTATTATTATTTTTATTTTTTACTAATGCCTAGCGCCTAAAGCCTAGTGCCTATTTCTACCAACTTGATTTTCTTACTCCTGGCAACATTCCTTCATTTGCTAATTCTCTAAAACAAATACGACAAAGACCGAAATCTCTCATATAACCATTTCCACGGCCGCATCGAAAACATCGATTTTTTGCTCGACTTGGAAACTTTGGAGTTTTTGCTGCTCTAGCTATTACTGATGTTTTTGCCATCGTATAAGAAAATTAATTAATAAACTTCTGTAATTTAACTACTTACCCATAATTTTCTAACGGGATAAGTATATAAATACCGCCTATTCATAGGTGATATCTTGTGTATTTTCTTCTCGGCCGAATGAGCAAAGCTCATTTTAGACTAAACTAGTCTTCCCTAAAGCACTTCGTGCTCGGGCAAAGAAGGAGAAACACAGATCAGACCTAAAACTTAGACCCCTATATCCTAGCAGAAAGCTAAAAATTAGTCAAATTTTTTTCTAAACTAAAAAATCCCCTTGCGGGGACTTCAGAATTTAAAATTTTATTTTTTCTTTTTTTCTTCTTCTTTCTTAAAAGGCATTCCTAGTAATTCATAGAAAGCAAAACCTTCGGGTTTAGTTTTTGCACTTGAAACTATTGTAATTGAAAGACCAAAAACATCTTTTATATCTTCATCGGCTGTCTCTGGAAAAATTGTATGCTCTTTTATTCCTAGTGTGGCATTACCAATACTGTCTACCACTGTACGATTAATTCCACGAAAGTCTTTAGTACGAGGAAGGGCTACATTTATAAGTTTTTCAAGGAAAGAATACATTCTTTTTCCACGTAGTGTTACAATAACTCCAATTGGATCACCTTGACGAACCTTGAAGGATGAAATAGATTTTTTAGCTCCTCTGTTTGCACTCTTTTGTCCTGTAATTTTAGCCAAACGATCAGATACAAAATCATTGCGATTCTTATCCTTCTTAATACCGGTACCTGTACCAACATTAATAACAATCTTTTCCAATCTTGGAGCAGCCATTACATTTTTATAATGAAAAGTTCCTTTCATTTTTTCAAAAGCTTCTGCTTCTTTTTCTTTTACAGTTAAATGTTTCATTTGAATTTAATTCGTAATTGATAATTCGTAATTGTTAATTGTCTATATTTCTTGATCACTTTTTCTTGTAACTCGAACCATTTTTTCACCAACTTTTTTCTTTCCAATCCTAGAACCCTTACCAGTCTTTGGGTCCAATATCATTGCATTTGAAGCATTAAGTGGCATAGCAACATTAATTACTTGTCCTTTTTCCCCAGACTTTCTTGGGCGTTGATGTTTCTTCATAGTATTTATTCCTTCTATCACTATTCTATTTTTAGCAACCAAAACACGGGTAATCTTACCTTTTTTACCTTTGTCTTTCCCTGCTATAACTATTACATTGTCTCCTTTTTTTAATTTCATTTTATTTTTAAATTATTTTTGGTGTTAAACTTTTAGTTATAAATTAAATAACTTCTGGTGCTAAAGAAATAATCTTCTGAAAACCTTTTTCCGCTAATTCTCTCGGAATTGGACCAAAAACGCGTCCAGCTTTTGGATCTTTTTTACCTTTTTCTACGATAACTACAGCGTTATCATCAAAACGAATATAAGAACCGTCTTTTCTTCTAAAAGCATTTCTAGTTCGAACAACAACTGCTTGATGTATATCTTTCTTTTTAACAGCTTTTCGTGGTTGAGCTACTTTTACAGAGATCATAACAAGCTCGCCTAGTTCTGCATATCTTTTTTTAGAACTACCTAATACCTTGAACACTTGTCCAACTGTTCCTCCTGCATTATCAGTTATTTTTACTATTGTTTGTGGTTGAATCATACTTGTCCGCCTATGGCGGGAAATTATATTATAATACTTTTCCACCAGAGGCGGATCCGTCTAGGACGGAAAATTTTTTATCTTTTGAAATCGGCCTGGTTTCAATTATTTCTACCTTATCACCTGTTTTATATTTATTTTCTGCGTCATGTGCTTTATATTTTTTATTTTTACTATAAAACTTCCCGTATTTAGGGTGCTTAATAAAACGAGAAACAGAAACAACTATAGTTTTATCCATTTTATCAGAAACCACTATACCCTTAAGTACATTCGCTTTGTTTTCTTTTTTATTTGTTTCTATTTTCATTTTCATAATTTTTATTTTTTCTTATTTATTTCAGTTAAAATTCTAGCTACTTGTTTCTTGAAAGATGCCATTTCTTTAACATTTTTAGGCTTTGAGCCTTCAGCTTTAAATCTATTGACTCGTATTTTTTCTTGTAATTCAACAAGTTTTATCTTGAGCTGATCTTTCCCTATTTCTTTTAAATTTTCTGTTTTTTTTGACATTTAATTGTTCATTCGTAATTGATAATTGATAATTGATCTCTATTGTTTATGGGCCCTGGAAACAACTCTACATTTAACAGGAAGTTTAGTTCCAGCTTTTCTTAATGCTTCTCTTGCAATAGCTTCATCCACTCCATCAACTTCAAAAATAATACGTCCAGGAAAAACTTCAAAGCAATAACCTTGTGGATCTCCTTTACCCTTTCCCATACCTACTTCTGCAGCCTTGGCTGTAAAAGGTCTGTCAGGAAAAATTCTTATCCAATATTTTCCAGCTTTGGTCAAAGCACGAGACATAGCCTTTCTTGCAGATTCAATTTGATTAGACTTTACACGAGCCTGAGTTTCTGCTTTTAAACCATAAGAACCAAAAGATAATTTAGTACCACGAGTTTCAGGCGTCCTAGCTTTAGGATTTATACGTGTTGATTGCCATTTTCTAAATTTTACTTTTTTAGGGATTAACATATATTTAAATTAATTCTTTCCGCCAGAGGCGGATCCGCCTTCGGCGGAAACTTTTAATATTGAATCGGAATCATTGTTAGCAGCTTTCTTTTCAGAAAAAATTTTTCCTCGGTAAATCCAGACTTTTATACCTAAATCACCATATGGTAAATGGGCTCTTTCGCGCTTAAAATCAATATCTGCACGAAAGGTCTGAAGAGGAATAGAACCTTTCTTTAATTCTTCTGTTCGAGCAATTTCAGCACCACCAAGTCTGCCAGAAAGTACGATTCTAGCTCCTTCAACGCCACGAGCACTCATAACTTTTTCTATGATTTGCTTTATAACCCTACGATAAGGCATTCTCTTTTCTAGGCCTTCAGCTATCATATAAGCAACTATAGCGGCATCAGCTTCAGGATTAGTAATTTCAACTATTTCCAACTTAAAATCCTCTGGTTTTGAAAGCTTTAACTTCTCCATCTTTTTTAAAATATCTTCTTTAAGTTTTGTAGCACCCTCCCCACTTCTACCAATGATCAATCCTGGTCTGGAAGTCTTTATTATAAAACGGGTAGCTTTTCTACTTCTTTCTATCTCAATAGTGGAAATATACATTCCGCGTAATTTTTTTTCTAAATATTCACGAACTAAAACATCACCCTTTAAATAATCACAATATTTTTTGGGATCAGCAAACCAGCGAGATTTCCAGTCTCGGAGCATTATCAATCTATGTGCATATGGGTGAACTATTTTTGACATAAAATTATTTTATCTTCTTATCTTTTACTTTTTTCTCAACCTTTTTTATTTTTTTATCTTCTATTTTTTTAATAGGGTTTTTCATTTCTTCCTTTTTTTCATCCTTTATTTCTTTTTTGGAAGTTTTTTTTGTATTTTTTTCAGCTAAAAGTAATGTAATGTGACTTGTGCGCTTATTTATACGATGACCAGTACCCATGGCAGCTGGCATCATTCTCTTCATAACAATTCCTTTATCTACTCGAATTTCTTTTATAAATAAATTTTCTTTTTCTATGCCCATATTTTTAGCATTTGAAATTGCAGAAATTAAAAGCTTAGAAATAGGATCTCCAGCTTTTTTCGCCAAAAAATCAAGCTCAACTAAAGCCCTATCTACATTCTTGCCCTTAATCAAACTAGCAACTAGTCGAACCTTTCTTGGGGATTGTCTATAATTTTTTAAAAATGCTTTCATAATTTTACTTTATAACTTTTTATTTTATAACTTTCTATTTCTTCTTAGAATCAGCGGCTGCTGCAGTAGCTGACTTGGCTTGAGTAATTTCTGCTTCTTTTTTCTTTTGTTCTAATTCTTTCTGCATCTTTCCTCCATGTTTCATAAATTTCTTTGTAGGAGAAAATTCACCAAGTCTATGTCCAACCATATCTTCAGTAACCAATACTTCGACATGAGTCTTTCCGTTGTGTACGCCAAAAGTAAAACCGACCATCTCAGGTGATATCTGGCAAGCTCTTTTCCATGTCTTTATCATTTCAGTTTGTAATGGATTTTTGCCTTCTATTTTTTTTAGAAGCTTCTCGTCTATATTTATTCCTTTTTTAATTGATCTTGTCATAAATTTACTAAAATCACACACTTATGTTTAAATATTTAATTATCTACATCCAAACACTCTTTAAACCTGAGTATGCGAGTAAATAAAAAGCCCTTAACGAGCTATGTTTCATATTAGCAAATACATATAAAATGTCAAATTTTTAAATCACTATTGTTTTTATTAAGTTAAATAAAATCGTGTTGCGAGATTAAAAATATGTGGTGAAATAAAATAATATAATATCAATAATCTTAAAAAGATAATACTAAAACCTTTGGTAAAAAAATAATTAAACCAACAATCACAGCTACAACACAAGAAATCAAAACTGCACCGGCAGCTATATCTTTTGTATCCCTAGCGTATGGATGATAATTAGGAGAAGTTAAATCAATATCAATTTCAATAGAAGTATTAATAGTTTCTGTTATAAAAACCAAACCAATAGAAAAAATTACAGCAATCCACTCTAAACTTGAAATATTAAAAAGAAAACCAAAACAAATTACTACTATAGCAAAAAATATATGTACCCATAAATTGTGAGTACTCCTAACTACAATACTAATTCCACGAAAAGCATTAGCAATACTCTTCCCTCTTGCAACCAACGAAAACCTCTTTTTTTCTGATAGTTTTTTCATAAATTTATTATATAACAAAAATCCCCTTTCGGGGATTTTTAATTTTTTATTTACCTTTTCTAGACTTACCAGTCTTTCTTCTTGAAACTAAAAATACATTTGAATATTTCTTTGGATGTCTAGTCTTACGTCCTCCTGTAACCTTACCCCAGAGTGTTTTTGGTCTCTTTGTACCACGTCCTTGTCTTCCTTCTCCTCCACCATATGGATGATCTACTGGATTCATAGCAGTACCACGAACTCTTGGACGGATACCTTTCCAGCGACTTCTTCCTGCCTTTCCAAAATTTTCCAGATGATGTTCTTCGTTTGAAACAGTTCCAATAGAAGCCCAACATTTTTCATTTATTTTTCGAACTTCAGATGATGGCATTTTCAAATTTGTATAACCTTCAGCATTCGCTACAACTTGAGCAAAAACTCCAGCTCCACGTCCGATTTTAGCACCACCACGAGGTTTTATTTCTATATTATATACAAAGGTTCCAACTGGAATATTTTTTAAAGGTAAACGATTCCCAGGTTTTAGTTCAGCTTTTTCTGAAACGATAAAAGGATCTCCTGCCTTAACAGATTTTGGTAAAACTACATATTTTTTCTCTCCATCTTTATAAACAGCTAAACCAATAAAAGCAGAACGGTTTGGATCATATTCAACACTAGATATTTTAGCTGGAATATCTTTTTTACTATATAAAAAATCAACTTCACGGAAAAGACGTTTATGTCCACCACCCTTATGACGCATTGTAATTCGCCCCTGGCTATTGCGCCCTACTGAACGTTTAAAACCATGAGTTAGAGACTTTGTTGGTGTCGTCTTTGTTAAAACTCCACGATAAGTCACGTGAGTCATATTTCTTCTTGATTTAGTTGTAGGTTTATGTGTCTTCATTTTTTCAATTCGTAATTGATAATTCCTAATTTTTAATTGACTATATTATTTCTATAATATCTCCTTTTTTTAAATATACTAAAGCTTTTTTCCCTGAACCAGAAAGACTTGCTCGGCCACGGATTGAAACTCTTTTTGCTGGAATTGCTAAAATATTTACTTTAACTGGTTTTACTTTATATAATTGAAAAATTGCTTTTTTAATTTCTGTTTTATTGGCAGATTTTTCAACATTAAAAGTGTACACATTTTTTTCAGCTACGTAAGAAGCTTTTTCTGTAACTCTTGGTTTTTTAATTATTTTATTTATTATCATTTTATTTTACAATTATCCGCGTGCTGCTAAAAATTTAACACTTTCTTCTGGATTTTCAATTAAAAGATATTGGTAATTCAATACATCTAATGGGTTTAAATTATTTAAGAAAACTATCTCTAATTGGGGTAAATTTCTGAAACTTTTTTCTGTGCTTTCACTTCTTCCAGATAGGGCCACTAAAACTCTGGGTTTTTTTGAATTAGCTAGTGGCTTAAATCCAGTTGCTTTGGATAAAGTCTTCATAACATCTAATGCTGCTTTTGTATTTATCTTAGCTGGCTTAAGTGAATCAACAAAAAGTATTTCATTATCTTTAAGTTTTTTAGATAAAACTGAGAATAGAGCCTGTGCTCGCATTTTCTTTGAAATTTTTCTTTTATAATTCTTTTCAGCAAGTGGACCATGAGTAACCCCTCCACCAACCCAAATAGGACTCCTAGAAGATCCGTGACGAGCTCGTCCAGTTCCTTTTTGTTTCCATGGTTTTTTTCCTCCACCACTCACTTCTCCACGTCCTTTAGTGTCAGCAGTTCCTGCACGTTTATTTGAACGCATTCCTTCTACAACTTGATGCACTAAATCAGCACGCCATTTTGCAGAAAAAACTTTTTCTGGGAGAACTATCTTCCCTGCTTCATCTCCTTTTTGATTGTATATTTTTGCTTCCATAATTTCTTTATTATTATTTGTGGTCTTAAACTCTATTTATAACTTTTAACCTCTACTAACTATTTCAATTAAAGTTCCGCGTCGTCCTGGCAAAGCTCCCTTCACAAGCATTAAATTATTTTCCTTATCTACAAAAACAACTTTTAAGTTTTTATAGGTAATTCTATCTGATCCCATTCTTCCTGCCATTCTCATTCCAACTGGTACATGTGTACGTAATCCTCCACCAATAGAACCAGGCTCTCTTTCGGAGTGTTTTTGTCCATGACTGCGAGGACCACCATGGAAACCATGTCTCTTCACAACACCTTGAAAACCTTTACCTTTTGAAATTCCTGAGATTTGAAGATTGTCTCCTGGGTTAAAAATTGAAACATCTATTACGTCACCTTCCTTTGCCTCATTTTTATCAGCGGGTTTTAATCTGAATTCTTTTAAAGTCCTATAAGCTCCATCTTTCATTTGTCCGGCACGAGCTTTATTTATTCTCTCTTTTTTTTGAGAACCAAAACCAACTTGAACAGAGTTATATCCATCTTTTTCTTTTTCAAAAACTCTAGTTACGGTAATTGGGCCTGCTCTTACTATAGTCACTGGAATAACCTTTCCCTCTTCGGTAAAGTATTCAGTCATATTTTCTTTTATTCCTAAAATATATTTCATAAATTTTTTATGGATTTAATCTCGTAGTTTATGGATTTAATCTCGTAATTACATCATCTTAACATCTATATCAACTCCAGAAGGAAGTGATAAGTTTGTAAGCGCTTCAATTGTCTTTGCGGACGGATTTATTATATCAATTAATCTTTTGTGTACTCTTATTTCAAATTGCTCTCGTGTATTTTTATAAATAAAAGAAGCACGATTAACTGTATATTTTTTAATCTCAGTAGGTAGTGGAACTGGTCCAACTATCTTTGCATCATAACGCATTGCTGTGTCCATAATTTGCTTAACAGATGCATCTAAAATCTTACTTTCATAAGCACGTACTCGTATACGTAGAATTACTTTCCCTTCTTCTTTTTTCTCTTTTGGAGACTTTAAAGAAGCAGTATCTGTAGTATCGTTGACTTTAGATTTTGTTGCTTTTGTCTTTTTAATTTTTGTTTTTATTTCAGTCATTTTTTTTAGGCTTTAGGATTTAGGCCCTAGGCTCTAGCGTTTAAATTACTAGTACCTAGTACCTAGTGCCCAACACACTATATTTACGCAATAATCTTTGTAACAACTCCGGCACCAACAGTCTTACCTCCTTCTCTAATAGCAAATCTCTGTTGATCTTCAAGTGCAACTGGAGTAACTAATTTAACAGTAAACTTTGCTGTATCTCCAGGCATAACCATTTCTACTCCATCTGCTAATGTAACTTCACCAGTTACATCTGTAGTACGAATATAAAATTGAGGCTTGTAACCTTTAAAGAATGGTGTATGTCTTCCCCCCTCTTCTTTCTTCAAAATATAAACTTCACAAGTAAAGTTATCATGTGGAGTAGTTGTTCCTGGTTTACATAATACTTGTCCTCGAGTTATGTCTTCTTTTTTAAGACCACGTAGAAGGATACCTGCATTATCTCCAGCCATACCTTCTTGTAAATTTTTATTGAACATTTCAATACCAGTAACAGTTGTTTTTTGAGTTGCTTTAACACCAACTATTTCAACTTCTTCACCAACTTTTACTATGCCTCTTTCTATTTTTCCAGTAACAACTGTACCACGACCTTCAATTGAGAAAATATCTTCAACTGGCATAAGGAATGGTTTACTTGTATCTCTTTCTGGAACTGGAATATATGTATCAAGAGCATCAGTTAATTCAATGATCTTCTTTGCCCACTCATCATCCATAGATGATGCTTCAAGTCCCTTAAGAGCAGAACCACGAATAACTGGAGCATTTGCACCATCAAAACCTTGCTTAGTTAGAAGTTCTCGGATCTCTTCTTCAACCATATCAATCATATCTTTATCATCTACCATATCGCACTTGTTTAAGAAAACGATAATTTTTGGCACTCCAACTTGTTTTGCCAAAAGAACGTGTTCGCGTGTCTGTGGCATAGCTCCATCTGTGGCAGCAACCACTAAGATAGCACCGTCCATTTGAGCAGCACCTGTGATCATGTTTTTTATATAGTCGGCGTGACCTGGAGCATCAATGTGTGCATAGTGACGAGCATCAGTAGCATACTCATTGTGGGAAATATTAATAGTGATTCCACGAGCTTTTTCTTCTGGAGCATTGTCAATCTGCTCAACATCACGAAGTCTAACTGTCTTACCAGCTAAACTTAATACATGTAAAATTGCTGCTGTTAATGTTGTCTTACCGTGGTCAACGTGACCTATTGTACCAACATTTACGTGTGGTTTGTCTCTTTTAAATTCTTCTGCCATATATCTATTTTTTAATAACTAAAACTTAACATACGAGAAGTTGCTAAGGCTTAATTACTAATGGTCCGCTTAGTGCGGGTTAATAAACTAATAATTACTATCACTTCCGCAAAGGGCGGATCAGCCTAATGGCTGAAAAAAATGCAATATAAAAACCGCAGAAAGTGCAGTTGTTATGATAATAGCAAATTACAAAATAATGTCAAATATAATAAAAAATGCTCAACCTTTTTAATAAAGATTGAGCATTGTTCTTATGTAAAAATTAAAATTCATGATAAGGTAGAGAGACAAAAAAGGTACTCCCTTCCCCGACTGTACTTTCTACTCTTATGCCGCCTTTGTGAATTTCAATAAATTCTTTTGCTATCAAAAGTCCCAGACCACAACCTGCTTTATTTTCAGTATCATTTCTGGAAACTCTTTCTCCTATTTTAAATAGTTTTGAAAGAAGCTCATTAGTCATCCCCATACCACTATCTTTTATTTCAAAAGTGATTTGATCTTTTTTCAACAAGTGACATGAAAAATTTATCTTTCCGCCTTTTGGCGTAAACTTTATCGCATTGGAAATTAAATTTCTAAATACCGACAAAATCATGTTCTTATCTACCATTATGTCAGAATATAGCATTGGGTGCATAGTAAACTGTATTTCTTTTTGGGTTACCCTATCTTTAAATATAGAAGAAGAAGAATCCATTAAATAAAATATGTTTATTCTTTCTGGATTATAACTAATGCTTTTTGAGTTCGCATTATAAAATTCCAGACATTCTTCTAAAAATAAATAATATTTTTTAGCGGAAAGATAAATTGCTTTGGCATATGTTTCATTATCCTTATTGCTATTTTTATCAAAAGATTCAGATAGTAGTTCCAGAAGACCAAGAATTGAATTAAATGGCGATCTTAAATCATGAAATATAATCTTAGACATTTCCCTTTGTTGTTCTAATTTTTTTTTAAGAATTAAAATCTCTTCTTGTAGTTCTTTTTTGTTTTTTTTCATTTTTTTATTTTTTTTAATAATTAAACTTAAAATTCATTTCCCCAACCTCCATAAAGAAGCACGAGAAATGAATCTAAATCTAATTAAATTCTATTTCAAAGGTCTATTACTTTACTAGTATAAAAGCATATTTATTAGTTAAAGTCAAGACTAATATAAAAAACACCCTATTTCTAGGGTGTTTTTTCTTTTTTCTTTTTTTTATTTTCTAGCTGAGATAATAGTCTCTGCTACGTTATTGGGCACTATATCATATCGTACAAATTCCATAGTGAAGGATGCGCGACCTTCTGTCATTGAACGAAGGCTGGTCATATAACCAAACATTTCTGAAAGAGGAACAATAGCATTTAATACTTTATTCATTCCTCTGTCTTCCATTCCTTCAATAATTCCACGCTTTGAAGAAAGATTACCAGTAACATCTCCCATAAACTTCTCCGGAGTAACAACTTCTACTTTCATCATTGGCTCTAGAATAACTGGTTTTGCTCTTTTACAAGCATCTTGCACAGCCATAGAAGCAGCGATCTTAAAGGCCATTTCATTAGAGTCGACTTCGTGATATGAACCGTCATAAAGATCTACAGAAACATTTACAATATGAAAACCAGCAAGTACTCCTCTGTCTAGGCCTTCTTTAAATCCTTTTTCACATGGAGCAATATACTCTTGTGGAATAACACCTCCTTTGATGTTATTAACAAATTCAAATCCTTCTGAACGCTTAGTGTTTTTAGGTAAATCATCAACTTCCTCTTTAGTTAGAGAGACCATTGGTTTAATTTTAATCTTTACATGACCATAGTTACCACGTCCACCTGATTGCTTAATATATTTTCCTTCAGCATCAGCTGTTCCAGTAATTGTTTCTCTGTAGGCTACTTGTGGCTTACCAACATTAGCTTCAACAGCAAACTCTCTTTTCATACGATCAACAAGAATTTCCAAATGAAGTTCTCCCATTCCAGCAATAATTGTCTCGCCTGTTTCTTGGTCAGTAGAAACTTTAAAAGTAGGGTCCTCTTGAGCCAAACGATTAAGAGCCATTCCCATTTTTTCTTGGTCAGCTTTTGTCTTTGGTTCAATACGAAGTTGAATAACTGGTTCTGGAAAAATAATTCTATTTAATTCAATTGGATGTTCTTCGTCACAAATAGTATCAGAAGTAATAGTATCCTTAAGTCCAACAGCAGCTGCAATTTCTCCAGCGAAAACTTGCTTAACTTCTTCTCTATCGTTTGCATGCATTCTTAATATTCTACCAATACGTTCCTTGTTCCTAGTTCGTGGATTATATACATAAGAACCAGAAGACAAGCTACCAGAATAAACTCTAAAGAAAATAAGTTGTCCGACAAATGGATCAGTTGCTACTTTAAAAGCTAAAGCTGAAAAAGGCTCTTCATCTGAAGCATTTCGAACTATTGGTGCGTCGTTATTATCTGGATCAGTTCCGCCAATGGCTGGAATATCAAGAGGTGAAGGTAAATAATCAACTACTCCGTCAAGAACCAATTGAACTCCTTTATTTTTCAAAGCTGAACCAGCATAAACAGGAAAAATTTCATTAGCAATAACTCCTTTTCTTAATAATTTTTTTAGGGTTTCCATGTCTGGAACTTTTCCCTCTAAATAGTCATTCATTGTCACGTCATCCAATTCAACAATTTTTTCTATCAGCTCACTGTGATATTTTTCTGCTTCGGCTTTTAATTCTTCTGGGATTTCTTTTTCAATAACTTGATTGCCCATTTCACCTTCAAAATAAAAAGCTTTCATTTTTAGAAGATCTATAACTCCTTCATGTTTTTCCTCAAGACCAATTGGAATTTGTAAACGAACAGCTTTCTTGGTTAATCTGTCTAATATAGTAGCGAAGGAACGCTCGAAAGAAGCGCCTGTTCTGTCTAATTTATTTACAAAACAAATTCTAGGAACTTTTGCTTCATCGGCATAACGCCAGTTGGTTTCTGATTGAGGTTCTACTCCAGCAACTCCATCAAAAACAACCACTGCACCGTCCAATACTCGAAGAGATCTTTTGACCTCTACTGTAAAATCAATGTGCCCAGGTGTATCAATAATATTAAAACGATGTTTTTTATTTTTATCAGCTAAAGCATAAGTTGGTGTCCAAAAACAAGTAACAGCAGCAGATGTAATAGTAATTCCTCTCTCTCTTTCTTGCTCCATCCAGTCTGTGGTAGTTTCTCCATCATGCACCTCGCCGATTTTATGAGAAACACCTGTATAAAAAAGCACACGCTCTGTGGTAGTTGTTTTTCCCGCATCAATGTGGGCAATAATTCCAATATTTCTAACTTTCTCTAGTGGATAGTCTCTTTCCATATAATTTTTATTTATAACTTAATATTAAAAAGCGCCATTGCGCTTCTAGTAATATATAACATAATGTTCCTTTTTGCAAATAAAAAATCCCCTTTCGGGGATTTTTTAAAATTTTATAAATGTATCCTTCGACAAGCTCAGGATAAAAAAATTGCTCTGCAATTTTTTTACCAAGCGAAGTGTGCGAAGGCTTTGTTTGATTCTGCCATCTTGTGAGTATCTTCTCTTTTCTTAATAGCTGATCCTTCATTTTTAGAAGCTAAAATTAATTCTTCAGCAAGCTTAATGTGCATTGGTTGTCCTTTTTTTGAACGTGCAGCATCACGAATCCATCGCATTGCAAGAGCTAGTCTTCTCTCTGGGCGGACTTCACGGGGAACTTGATAGTTTGCACCTCCAATACGCTTTGAGCGAACTTCGGTCAAAGGGCTAGCATTCTTCATTGCTAAATCAAAAATTTCAAGAGGATTTGGATTTCCTGTTTTTTCCTTAATCACATCAAAAGCTTGATACATTATTTTTCTAGCGGTTTCTTTTTTCCCAGACCACATAATGTAGTTTATAAACTTCTCTAATTTTTGAGAATTATAAACAAAATCTACTCCTACTATATTTTTATTTTTAATTTTACGTCTCATTTTTAATTCGTAATTGATAATTCGTAATTGATAATTTATTTTTTTGCTTCCTTTGGTTTCTTGTTTCCATAAAGTGACCTACTCTGTCTTCTTTTTTCAACTCCTTGAGTATCAAGAACTCCACGTACAATGTGATACCTGACTCCAATCAAGTCTTTAACACGTCCTCCACGAAGCATAACGACTGAGTGCTCTTGTAGGTTATGTCCCTCTCCTGGAATATATGCAGTCACCTCCATACCATTAGTTAAACGAACTCTGGCAATTTTTCGAAGAGCTGAGTTTGGTTTCTTTGGAGTTGTAGTAGTAACTTTAGTACACACACCTCTTTTAAATGGAGCTGGGTAAAATACTGGTTTATTTTTCAAAACATTAAAACCACGCGCCAAAGCAACTGCTTTGGATTTATATACTGTCTTTTTTCTATTTGTCTTAATTAATTGATTAATTGTTGGCATAACTTAATACATAGTAATCTACTATAAACGAACAGAAAACGCAAGTCCTACACTAAATTTTTTAAATTTAGTGCGGCTAAATTTAAAAATTATACATTAAACACTTTATTTAAAATACCATTTTTAATTTCGAGAGTTTCTGATTTATAAACAACTGAATAAGATTCGTCAGGATTTTTATTTTCAACCTGTACATAATATTGTCCATTTGGAATTAAACAGAAATAACGTCCCATTTTATCTGCTACCTTGTGAGCTATCTCAACGTTAGTATTTGCTCCAAATACACGTATTAAAGCAAAAGATAATGGGTCTCCATTTTTATCTATCAATTTTCCTCGCGCTTTTTTCTTAAAGGTAACTCTTCTTAATATAAATAATAAAACGTATAAACCAAAAATTATTAAATTATAAGGCTCAGGAGCAATAAACAAAGCAAGAACTGCTAATATGGCACCAGCTACAAAAAAGAACGATGAAATACGTGCAAACATTACTTCTTTTTTAGAGTAAAAATTAAAAATCTGCTTCTTGTTTTTTGCAAATTCATTCCAATCAAAATTTATGGCATCCATAGGAATATTCTTTGCAATGGTCTCACCTTCTGCAATATGTAAATAATCTCCAAAATATAAATCTGGGTAAAGTTCATCACTTATGTGACTAGCTAATTTTGCAGATGGAAATATATAATTAGTCTTTCCTGGAACAACTTTATAAACACCAGGTGGAACTAAAAACCCATAACGTCCATCTAGGTCTGTTATAGAAGAAGATACTTCAGCTCCATCAAGATTAAATAATGTTACATATACTGGATCAAGTGGCTGTTTAGTTACAGAATCATAAACTGTTCCCCATGGTTTTATTTTTTTTCTTAAACCTAATCCAGTAAGTAATAATGCCCATAAACGCAAAGGTAAAAGCAAAATCTCTGGTGTGGCAAGAGGACTCAAGAGTAAAGCTGTGCCTATTGTAATTCCAGTAGCAATGATTGCTGAAGTTGCAGTAGTAACCTTTAAGCCTGTTTTTATTTTTTCAATTTCTGGTGGTGAAAATGTTTGATTTAAAAAATTAATTAATGGTGTATTTATACTATTGATTATATTTTCGATAATAGTAACTGGAGCTGTTATACAAGTACCCAAAGAATCACAAGTTACTTCTTGAGGACAGTTTCCTGTCTCTTCGCATGTCTCATCTTCAATTTCAGTTATTGTACAAGTAGGATAGTTTGTTGCTCCGTTTGTACATGTCTCATCTTCAATTTCAGTTATTGTACAAGTAGGATAGTTTGTTGCTCCGTTTGTACAATTAAATGTACAGGTTGGATAATTTGTTGCTCCGTTACTACAATTTTCTCCACCACCTCCACTTCCACCAGTTGTAGTATGTGACGGTCTCCATGTCGTAGTTACACATTTATTAGCTGACTTTCCTGCAATACTACAATCGAAATGAATCCAACCATAATTCTGTGACCAAGCATATCCATTAAACTCACCGTTATTAGTGTCAATAGTAACACCTTCTACCCCGGAATAAGTTGGCTTAAAATTTATCCATCCAGCATTTTGCCCCCATGCATAACCAGACAAAACCCCATCATCACCACCAGTATTATTTATTACTCCACCATATTGTGTAGGCTTTAAATTAATCCAACCAATATTACTCCCCCATGCATAACCAGACAAAAAAGTATCTTCAACTTGAACTTCACAATTAGTACAACCAAAATTTATCTTACTATTGTCTTGCATTAATTCTGCACAAGATGTACCTTCTGTACAAAGAGAAGAATCAGGAATAGTTCCAATATTGCTTGCTTCAATATTTTTAACAAAAAAAGAAAAAACAACAATTAAAAAAATAGAGATTATTAAAAATAAGTATGTAGATTTAAAAAAATTTTTCATAAATTTATTTAAGGATTTATTTCTATATCTACTGATTGTGTTTCACTAGATATTACTTCTGATTCTGGTTCTAATTCTGTTGTTATTAATACTATGTCTGATTCAATAATAGTAGCTGGTTCTGGAACTACCAACGGAATAATATCTTCGAGTATTTCTATTTCTGGATCTATTTCTGTTTCTGTTTCTGTTGGTGTTGGTGTTGGTGTTGGTGTTGGTGTTGGAATATTAATATTTTTATTTACTATTTCTAGGAATTGATCTTCTGTAACACAAGTACTACCAACACAAAGAATTTTTGTTTCAATTTTATTACTCAATCTTTCTACACTTAGATTAAATTCTTTTATGTCTTTAATTTGTTCTTCTATTTTTATATTTAATTCTTTAATTGAAGCCATAACGAGTCCGTTTATAGATACTTGATCAATTGTATTATCCCACATAAATATTGGATCTACTTCATCAGCAATAAAACCTAAACGATTTTTAGCTAATGGAGAATCAGATCCATAACCATCCACTTCTTTTCTATAACGGAAATAGTGTAATGGTGCATCCACTATTAGAGCAAGAGCATTTTTATAATCAGTAAAATCAACAATATCTTGTTTTGTCTCTCGAGTTGAAGATTGCTCACCGATCACATCTCCAGAAGTATCGTTGACTGTAGTAGGAGCTACTGTATTTATTCTCATTTTACCAGCCATATCCTGCCAAACATATCCTTCTGTGCCATCTCTTCTTAAAAAATTAATTGAGCCTGCACCGGAATTTGCAACATTGTTGTTTATTCCTAGTGTTATTACTGGGCCAGCCAATCCGTCTCCTATATCATAGGAACCAATCTCAAATATTGTGGACGGTGCAGTTGTTCCAATTCCAACTTTTGTTCCACCTGCCCCAAGTATTAAACTATGACTTTGTTGAACAGTAGAGTAAGCTCCAATTGCTATTGCATTAGTTAATGAGCCACCACTTTCATCTACATCTGCTTGAAAACCAATAGCAATATTACCACTACCTGCTGTATTTGAAGTTAAAGATTGAAAACCAATAGCGGTGTTTTGTGTTCCTGTTGTATTGGAATAAAGTGAACCATAACCAATGGCGACATTTTCCATTCCGCCTGTGTTTGAATATAATGATTGATAACCCATGGCGGTATTACCATATGCCCACACATCACTTACAACATTAGACATACCTGATTCATAGCCAACATAAGTGTTATAATTAGCTCCTACTGCTACATTTTTTCCAGCGTAATAACCTAATTTTGTGTTAGAGTCTGTATTATTAAAATCAATTAAATCTGCAACTTGTAAAAGATTATTTGGTGTTGATGTACCAATACCGACATTTCCTCCTGTTGGGTTAAGTAAAACATAACCTTTTGTAACATTAGAAGTTGAATCTAAAACTAAATTGCCACTGGCAGTACTATTACCATTAAGAGTAAATCCTGCAGCGTTAATATTACTTACCCAGGGAGTTTGCACTCCACTATTTGAAATCCAACTTAACACACCAGAACCATCAGTAGAAAGAATTTGACCAGCATCTCCATCAGTAGTAGGTAATGTCATTGTCCAGTTATCAGTAATAGACGCTGGTTGAATTATAATTTTTCCTGAAGTACTACCTGCAAAAGAAAGAACTCCCCTAGTTGTGCCCTCTAATCCTAAGGACAATAACTCTGCCGGACTAGTTGTGCCGACACCAATATTCCCTCTTAATATTGTTTTTGTAATACTTCCGTTACCAAGAGTTATAGAATTACTTCCATTTCCATATGTATTGGACCCAATTACTATTTCATTTGTATTTCCATCAGAGCTGGCACGTGTATTATAGCCATAATAAACTGAAAGAGTTGATGTTTGGTTGCCTCCACCAGATGTTACGTAACGTCCAGCATCTACTCCACTAGCAGTATTATATTCACCTATTGTATTTTCATAAAGAGCCCTGCTTCCGTTTGCAGTATTATAACTTCCTGTTCTGTTTTGATTAAGTGCTTGGTGTCCATTTGTAGAATTATGAGATCCTGAAAAATTATAAAAAAGAGAAGATACACCGTTTGCAGTATTATAACTACCAGAAGAATTATCATGAAGCGCTGCAACACCATTTGCAGTGTTTTGAGAACCATCAACATTAGAATAAAGTGTGCCGGCTCCAGTAGCAGTATTATAAATTCCTACTGTATTATTATTTAAAGCGCTATTTCCAACTGCAGTATTTTCAGTACCTGTTGTATTACCATGAAGCGCATAATAACCATTGGCTGTATTATAGGCGCCTGATACATTTGAATATAAAGTTTGATATCCAATTGCTGTATTGTTGTCTGCCGCACTGGAATTCTCAAAGGCAGAAGAAAAACCAGATTCGTAACCAATAAAAGTATTACGTTGCGCACCAAATGCTATATTTTTTCCTGCTTGATATCCGATTTTTACATTTAAATCAGTATTATTAAAATCAATTAGATTTGAGACATTAATATCTGTAACCCAGAGCTTGGATAGTCTGTTTACACTATCGCCGATAGTCTGTGGTGTCGTTTGATCTTCTGATATTCCAGAAGTTGCCTTAACAATACAATTACCATCTAGGTCTTCTGGGTCGCATCCTGGATCTAGAATAGTACCAGCATCATATCCGCCGTCTGGTGGAAGGGCACCTGGAAGTAAAACTGCAACTACTCTTAATGTAGTAGTAAAAAAAATCAAAAAAACAAAAGACAAAATAAGTTTATAATGATTGTTAAAAATATTTTTTAATAAATTCATATAATTTATTATATCATATAAAACAATAACAACTACGTTCTTATTGTTATTAAATACCAGTAATTATATGGAAAATGGAAATCAATAATGGATATAAAAAACTAGAAAAGAAAAAAATAAAAATAACTAAAAATATAAGGGAATATCTTTCAAAAAATTCAATTAAGTTAAAAAAAGATTTTGGCAAAAGATTAAATAATATTTTAGAACCATCAAGTGGTGGTATTGGAACTAAATTGAATAAACCTAAAGCAATATTCAAAATAACTATATTTGTAACTATCGCATAAAAAGGATGGATCATAGTTGGATTATATGGAGGAATACCAAAACTTGGTGCAAATCGAATTAAAATACCAAAAATAATAGCAATCGAAAAATTAGCTAAAACGCCAGCCGAGGCAACAGCAATGGTTCCCCATTTTTTATTTCTAAGATTGTTTGGATTATAAGGAACAGGCTTTGCCCAACCAAAAGCAAAACCAGCTGATATATAAAGTAAAATTGGTAAAATAATAGAACCAAATAAATCTAAGTGTTTTATTGGATTCAATGTAAGTCTGCCAGACCTGCGTGCAGTATCATCCCCAAAATATTCTGCTACATAACCATGAGAAACTTCATGAATAACTACAGACATAATGAGTATCGCTATAAAAAAAATTGCATCTATTGCGTTCATATAAATTTTATGATAGCATACATTCGTTATGAAATCATGTCCAATATCAAAAAAAGGTTCAATTGTAGGAGGCGGTTATTCCAATAGAACTCGTGCCACTAAATTCAACCCAACTGGAAAAAAGAGAAAATACCCAAATCTTCAAAAGAAGAAAATTTTTGTACCTGAACTTAATAAATCTGTAAATGTAGAAATATCAACAAGAGGAATGAAAACAATAAAAAAGAATGGTGTATATAAAACACTCAAGAAAGCTGGATTAGTTGAGTAGCTTATAGCTTCCTAGATTTTAGCTTATAAAAAATCCTATCCTGAGCTTGTCGAAGGATGGGATTTTTCTTTATATAAAATTATTCAAACTGTTTACCTAAAATATTATTAGAATTTTTAGCGTTAAATAATATTTCACTATCCTCCAATAGATAAACATTATTAATTGGCAACTTCAGCATGTTTTTCCAGCAAACATCACAACACCACCAATGACCCCATAAATATAAATCGGGATTTTTGCAAGAAATTTTATTTTTTATAAAATCCTTTGCCGCCCGTGACTCAGCATGACTTTCGTTTTTAGCACAACCAGGACAAACCCAGTATTTTTGCCCAGAAGGAATTTTTAACATATGACGAATGCAATATTTTTTATGTAATTTAATTAAAAAAGAGCTAGTTAGTGGGTTTTTATTAGAAAAACTAGAAACTATTTTATTATCACAAACAATAACTGCACCAGTTGGTTGCTGTTGATCATTAGATAAACGGGCTGCTTCTTTTGCTTCTACCATAAAATTATTATCCATACCAACATAAAATATATTTTTATCTGCTGGTAAATATGGGTACTTTATCTCTTTTTGATTTTTATTTTCCATGCTGTATACTTTACTATATGACAACATTTGACGCAATCTATAAAAATTTAATAAAAAAAATAATGGAAGAGGGGGTTGAGGAATTAAATGAAAGAACTGGCCATAAAATAAAAATATTGCCTGGTTTAACTTTCCAAATTGATTTAGAAAAAGATGGTTTCCCTATTTTAACTCTTCGTAAAAATCCCATCAAATCTCCAATTGCAGAACAAGTCTGGTTTATCACAGGAGATAAAGATACAGAATTTTTAAGAAAATATACAAAAATGTGGGATGAATTTATTGAAACAAATGGTACCATAACATCAGCTTATGGATATCGTTGGCGCCATCATTTCGGACGAGACCAACTTGGTCAATTAATAAAACATTTAAAAGAAGAGCCTCACTCAAGACAAGGCGTGATTGTAACATGGGACCCAGCAGATGATGGACTATATGGAAAAGGACTAATAGCAACTTATAAAAAAAATGCCCCTTGTCCTTTTGCTTTTACAGTAAATATAATCGGTGGCAGGCTTTGTTTGCATAACATAATTCGCTCAAATGACATGATGCTTGGCTGCCCTTTTGATACCTTTGGTTTTGCCTTACTTATGTGTACCCTAGCCCAAGAACTAGGAGTAAAACCAGGAATTTATACTCATTCTATTTCCAATGCTCATATTTATGATACTCACTATGAGGGTGCAAAAGAATTAATTAAAAGAGAAAATAATCACTTAAATATTTTTCCAAATCTACCAAAAAATATTTTTAGTCGAGCAGAACAGAAGGATGAGACATTAGTGGATGAAATTTATCAATCTTTTGCTCCATACTTTAAACCAGGTGAACCTATTACGGGACTAGATATTATAAAATAAAATTCAAATGATACTTTCAATTATTGCAGCCATTGGAAAAAATAATGAACTTGGAAAAAAGAATGATCTTCTTTGGTCACTTCCTGCTGACATGAAACATTTTAGAGAAAAAACTAGAGGCCATGCAGTTGTTATGGGGCAAAAAACTTATGAATCTTTAGCATGTGACGAAAATGGTAAACAAATTGGACGCCTTCTGCCAAACAGAAGAAATATAATTTTAACTCAAGATGATTCTTTCACAGCTCCTGGTGCTGAAATTTTTTATTCGATAGATGAAGCAATGGATTTATTAAAAAAAACTACAAATGAAAAAGATGAGGTTTTTGTAATTGGTGGTGGAATGATTTATAAATTATTTATTAATATGGCAGACAAACTTTATATTACCCATGTTAATGGTGACTTTCCGGATGCTGAAGTATTTTTTCCAGAAATTGATCAAAAAAAATGGAAAAAAACAAAAGGTGAAAAACTTCAAAAAAATGACTTAAATATATATGATTTAGAGTTTACGGAGTACACTAGGCTATAAAAATCTAAACTGTAGTTTAGATTTTTATTTGATGTACTATGGGTCTATCTCAGTTTTAATTCTAATAAAAACATCTTTCCCGTCTGGGGATTTTTCTTTTTTATATTTACGATTTTTATTTTTTTCTACCTTAGATAATAGCTCTTTTTCTAAATCAAAACCTAAAATTTCAGCCATACCCAAAAGAAATATAGCTACGTCTGCGAATTCTTCAGCCACACCGTCTTCACCTTTATTAAACTTACAAAATGCTTCAGAAAGTTCTTCGTGAGCTCTACAAAATTCGAGGGCTACATCTGTAGTATTGAAACCCTTTTCCAATTTATTTCGCATTATTTCTTTTTGTAATTCTTTTAGATTAACCATTATCAAATAATACTCCATAAAAATAAAAAAACCAACTATTCCTAGTTGGCTTTTTTACTTTATAACTTTACAACTTTCTACTTTAGACTACGTCTATGCCCATTGATCTTGCAGAACCAGCTACTATATTTATAGCCCCTTGATCATCTTTGGCATTTAAATCTGCTCCCTTCTTTTTTGCAATTTCTAGAGCCTGAGCTTTTGTGATTTTACCAACCTTACTTGTTTTATTCTTCCCTGAACCCTTTTCAATACCAGCAGCCTTTAAGATAAGACCTGAAACTGGTGGAGTCTTAACAATAAAGTCATAAGTTCGATCTTCATAAACATGAACTACAACTGAAACCTTATCCCCTGCCATTTTAGAAGTAGCAGCATTAAATTTTGTGACAAAGTCTCCAATATTTATACCAGCCTGTCCTAATGCAGGTCCAAGTGGTGGTGCAGGAGTAGCTTTCGCTGCCTGTATTTGTAATTTTATTTTTTTTGTTATTTTTTTTGCCATCCCGTTATTAAAATTTTATTTGTAATTAATAATGTAAATCTATACTATTTTACCCCCTTTGTCTACTTTTCTAATCTTATTAAATTAAAAATTTAATATTAAGGTAAATAATATTTTAAATTTTCTTGACCTGTAAAAAATCTAATTCGACTGGTGTTTCACGACCAAACATTGAAACCAGCACTTTTATCTTGCCTCTTTCTTGATCTACTGAATTAACCTTACCTTCTAGGTCTTTAAATGGGCCATCAACAATTCTAACTGTCTCCCCAATAGCTAAATCAATATTATGCTTTACTGTATTTGCATCCATTTTCTTAAACAAGAAATCTACTTCTTCTTTTTTTAATGGAACAGGATTTACTCCAGCACCAACGAAACCAGTAACTCTAGGTGTATTACGAACAATGTACCATGAATCATCAGTCACGATCATATCCACTAAGACATAACCTGGATAAATTTTCTCTTCAACTTCAACTCTTTTACCTGCTTTTATTTTTACCTTTTTTTCTACAGGAACTATTACATTAAAGATTTTTTCATGTGCACCGAGAGAATCAATACGCTGTTTCAAATTACGAAGAACTGCATTTTCATATCCAGCATAAGTGTGAATAGCATACCAATTTCTTATTCCTTGTGTTTCTTGTTTAGACATATAATTTAATTAAAAAGATATTAATTTCATTAACCCTTGTGAAAAAATAAAATCAAAAAAACCTAAAAAGTAGGCAATGAGCACAGAAAGAATTACAACAATTAAAGTATAAAAAATAGTTTGTTTTCTAGTTGGCCAATTTACATGCTTTAATTCTGCTTTAGTTTCCTTAAAATATTCAGTGATTTTTGACATAAAATTTATATTTTACAATTATTTTACCCTAAATCTACTTTGTAGATCGGGAGAACATTGATAATGTTTTAGCCTTATAAAAAAGCCCCGTAAAGGGCTTCTTTATACTACTCTTTTTTAGTTAAATAGTCAACTCGTAAACTTATTTTATCTCGTAAGTTATAGTAACATCAGATGTGATTAAGTTCTCTCCTTTTGGTAATTCAGCTGGTAGAGATACTGTATCCATACCCATGGCCATCTCTGCTTTTGCATACATTGGCATTGGATAATCTCTATTTTCACTAAATGAAGTTATTTTTCCTAAACGAATACCAAGATCTTTGGATAGTTTTTTTGCCTTTTCTTTAGCTTCATTGATGGCCAACTTTCTAGCACTATCTTTTAAGGCATCTTCTTTGTCTATGCTAAAATTAGGACCATTTAAATTTGAAACTCTGATTTCTCCTAAGCCTTGAATAATTTTACCAGTATCATCAGTATTCCTTATCTTTACTGAGATACTTTCACTTGAAGTATAGCCAACTATTACATTTTCTCCTGTTGGACATACAAACCTAGTACAAGGCATTCCCTTATTTTGAAATTCATATTTTGGGTAAAAAGAAGCATTATTTGTCTTTATGTCTCTTTCTGCCACATTATTGGTCTTTAAAAGATCAATTGCTTTTTTTTCAATTTCTGCAACTAATGCTTGTGATTCTTTTACTGTTTTAGCATCTTTTTCAATAGTAAAACTAATATTAGCGATATCTGGCACAGCAGAAACTTCACCATGCCCAGTAAAAGAAATAGTATTTTCTACAGCATTTCCATTTTTTCCAAAATTTCCATAACTCAATAAAAACTTACCTGCACACAATACGATTAAAACAAAAATAATTATTTTAAAGGTATGGTGAATTTTGCATTTTTTTTCTACTGAAGTTTCCATATAATTATTCATTTACACTACTAGTAATCTTTAAAATTTCAACATCAAAAATTAAAGTTGCATTTGGTGGAATAACTCCCCCAGCACCAGCCTCTCCATAAGCATCCTCAGCAGGAATTTCTAATGTCTTCTTTTCTCCAACTTTCATTCCTAGAATACCCTTATCCCAACCAGGAATCACTTGCCCTACTCCTAGTGTAAATTCAAATGGCTCTACATGATTAAACTTTGGATCAACATTTGAATCAAATACAGTTCCATCTACTAATTTACCAGTATAATTAACTGTTACCAAGTCTCCTACTGCAGCTACTGCTCCAGCTATATTATTTTCTTCCATAGTACCTTTTTTATTTATATTAATTGTAAGAAAAACTAAAACAGCGACAACTACCAACACAATAATAACCCAAACTGCCATATTACTTTTTTTCTCCATATAATTTTTAAATTAATCCGAGTATTTCATCGGTGTTTATAATAGACTAATTATACCCGGTAGTGAGATTTTTAGCAAAAAAAAAGACCCAGTGCTAAGAGCAAAGGGTCTAAGAGTTAAAGATTCAGAAAGTTTAAGGAACAAAGTGACTAAGAGATTAAGCCTGTTCGGAAACAGGCAAGTCGCAGAAGCAAAGGAGACAACTATGGTCATGCCAGTCATCCCCGAAGCAACCAAGAACGAACTCGAAGCCACCGTCGGAACCGGCACAGACGCCAGGCACCCTGTGGTCGCCGTCAGCGTCTTTCCACAATGATTCTTTTTCATCAAAAGACAAATACCAATATCCTTTCAC
>Ga0172381_10000808_pt1 | contig 38949 bp, 56 predicted proteins | sample Leawel6488metaG_FD_119754 | JGI IMG/M metagenome (GOLD analysis project Ga0172381, IMG submission 119754) | Leachate microbial communities from a municipal landfill in Southern Ontario, Canada - Leachate well 64-88 metaG | ecosystem: Engineered > Solid waste > Landfill > Unclassified | place... | reverse complement strand
GGGGCATCTGATTTAGAAATTACTAAACCATTTTGGGATGCTATAAGTCAGATACTTTGGTTAGGATATGTTAATAAATAGCCTATTTAACTAACAAGGCAATAGCCTTTAATTATATGAAAATACTAAACTTATACGCTGGTATTGGTGGCAACCGAAAACTTTGGGGAGATGAACACGAAATTGTAGCGGTTGAGAACAACAAAGATGATGATAAAACATGTAATTTTTTAGATAAACACGCTAAAAAATTAGCAGTTGTACACTCCAAAAAGATTGATGAGGTTGCTATGAAATGCCTTAATAAACTATACGGATTTGATATTTATATCAGTCCGTTAATGTCAAAGAAGAAAAAAGAATTAAAGGAGAGTGTTGTAATGGCTAAAAAAGAAATTAAGAAGTGGAAAACTTATTTAAAGGAATGCGAAAATAAATTATTAAATAAATAGTATGACCCCAAAAGAGCATAATGAGTGGGCGTTAAAGCAGGATAGGATGTCTTTTTATGGATTCCAACCATTATACATACCAAAAGTATTGTTTTATAAGATTATTGAGCTGGGAGAATATGATAAATGGAAGAACACTTTTATTGTTAGTGAGAATAAAATAATAATTAAATAAATAATATGTTAGATAAACCACAATATGGAGAAGAAGAGCCAAGAGAGCCTTTAAAATGTGAGGATTGTGCTATGGAATACACTGACAGAATGAATTGGAAAAGTATAGATGATACTGGCTTATGTTGTGATTGTGTTGATAAGATGTTTTAATAGTAATATGTTCCTAGTAAGTTTCTGCCTTCTGTTCAATTATATCGGAAAGCAGGAAATACTAGATTGAGGCTTACAGGGTCAGTCCTATAACTCTCTTCCTAGACCTAAGCGAGGGCTTCGGCTCTCATATCGGTCAAGCCATTGGCGGATAAACGAAAAATCTTAATAATAATGATAGAAAACTGTATACCATCTAGGTATTAAGGTGGTCAAAAATACCATATCATTATAGTTTATCTAGCAAAACCGAAGGCTTAGGTATTAGGAATATATTATTAACAATAGTATTTTAATTAGGCTTTATCTAAGTGCGAAGAGAAAAATATGCTTGATAGGAACTGCGAACAAACGCCTCTTGCTTCAAGAATACCATATATTCCTGATGATTTGTGTGGTCTTAGTTTCAGCGAAAGCTGAAGTGCAAACAAGCCAACATAAATCACCTAGCACTTGGATAGCCTAATCAGGATATTATAATTAACTATAAAAGTATGTTCTCAATAATGTGGTTGATAAGAGCTAATCAAAGTATTTCAGATGTAAGTAAAGAAACCTTTTTTCAAGATGACTGGTTTTTAGCAACAACAATTTTATTGTTTACATTATTTATTGATGTAGTTTCTACACTTATGGTTATAAATATTATAAGATTTAATTAACTAACTATAACAAGTATGAATGAACTCAAATCAATGTCCGTTGAAGCGTTAAAAGCCGCTGCTTATGACCTATTAGGTCAGAATGAGCAGATAATGAGTGCTTTAAGAGCCATTAACCAAGAACTAAGTACTAGAACTAACGAAAAAGAAGTTAAGAAAGAAGTTAAAAAATAAGCCATAAACAGTAATCCTATGCTGTGCCTCTATTGTGAAAAGCCTACTCCAGGTCATTATTTCTTTTGTAATATTACCTGCCGACAAGCTTATAAGTTATTAGACGACCTTATATACCTCAATACTCTAAAAGAGAAGCTTATTAGATACCAAAAACTAATTAAAGAGTTTCAAAATAACGTGGAGTATGAGAACAGAATTAGAATGGCCCTCTATCATCATCTTGTAAATGTTTCCGACAGGATGGCTGTTGAAATTATTAGGTTACGTGGACAATTAGGCATAGAATAACTGTGGAAAACCTCACCCCTCTTCAAATACCCCATAAACATTGGGGTTTTTTGATACAAAAAGCATTGTAGATAGTATAAAAAAATGTTATTATTATAATATAAAAGCACTAATATTCGCTAATATGATTGGACGTAAAACTCTAAACCAAAAAAAGCGACATCTTGGAGAAATCTAGGATGACATTTAGTGTCTTTTTTTAATTGATTAGTGTCGTATGTGAGGATGCTGATTAATTACCGTAAAGGTAAATAACAGGAAGCCCCCCGCCCTCTATTAATTAGCTAGGGCATTTGGGCTTTATAAGACTATGATAGACCCATCTACATTAGACCTATTAGAAGACTTAGACGAATCAACTATTATTATACCTGATAAAATAAAAACTAAGATAAATAAGTATGCCAAGCAAGAAGCCAGACTTAAACACGAAAGCCGGAAGATACTACCTAGAACTAAAAAAAGGTAGAACCAAGGTTCAAGCTCAGGCTCTAGCAGGCTATAAAGGCACTAACTCAGTCCAAGTAGAACGCTCTAAGGCCTTCCAAGACATTAAAAGATACTTCAATGATGAACTATTAGACCGAATAACTACTGGAGAAATAGCAGACGAACTAGTAAAGAACATTAAACAAGACAACAAACTAGAAGCCAAGAACACTGCAATAAAAATAGCGCTAGACCGGTTGGAACCAGCTAACGCCATTAATGGAGACGATGAGGACCGTGTAATGGTAATAATATCTAACCCTAAATAATATGAGACCAAAGAAACAAGTTAAACTTAACGCTATAAAGGAAGCCGAACAAATCTTTATGAAGACCAGACCTTATATGGCTATGAAGACAGGCAATCCCTTCCCCAAAGTAGATAGAAGCAATATGGATACCCCTTACGCTAAAGAAGCCTTAAGGATGGAGAAACAGATAGTAAAGATGCGCTTAAAGCAATTCAAAGACTTAGGTAGATAAGCATATAAAATATATATCTATCATTACTCCTTAAAGGAACAAAGAATAAGCAATAATATCAAGCTTAAGTACAGGCATAGAATAGTAAGGATAACATAGAATAAAATATAGTTCGCATAATGTATAGATAGCCTAAGGTACTAGCATAAAGACCCTATAAACATTGAAGCTTAAAGAATAAATACTTCGCATAATGTTATTAAAGGAACAGGCTAAAGAAGATTGTAGTAATAAGTAGATAGTATATTACATTGTAGTTACAAGACATTCTTACAGGACACTTATAGGACACTTATAGTTAAACATCTTCGTTCACATTCTCCCAAATATACTTCGCATAAGATACATTAATCCACCTATTTAGAGTCTAATATTCTTTAATACACGTATAATAAGGCTTTATAAGGCCTATAATAGGCATAGAATGAATGTAATCCAAGTAAGATGGGGGGGGATAAAGCCAAGTCTGATTCGGTAATAAATTATTGGTATAGTATTTCCACACAGACTAAAAATAAGGATTAACATAATAATGCTAGAATATTGACATAATAATGCGAGACTATGATTTTAACCATTATTTGCACTAATTGTGGCAAGGAAAGACAATTAAGGAAGAACGAGGTAAATAAGAAACGCAACTTCTGTTCACGAGATTGTTTCTATTCTTACAGGAAAGAACATCCAGTGGATACTAAAGAGCGGAGGGCAGAAAGAGCTAGAATTTATTACAAGAAATATGGCATATCAAAGCGAGTGGGAGAAACTAGGACAGAGTCTGCTTAATGGCGGATGTCTAGAAGAGATAACGCTTAAAGGCAAGAAGTACAAATTTAAGTATAGTGATGAGGAGTTTAGAGAGATTGCTTCTAAGAATATGTGGCCAGAATGGTTAATTGAAGACGTATTAAAGAAGTATAAGCCTGTTCAAGCTCAATTTGTAAGTGATTTCACAAATAGATTCTGTCTTAATAGTGGTGGTTATGGTTCTGGCAAATCATTGGTGTTGTACATTAAGTTGATATTGATGTGTAAATGCTTTCCTGGGAATAGAGTTCTGTTAGGTAGAAAGACTATGTCTGATATTGATAGAGCTGTGTTGCCAGAGTTATTTGAGTTGTTGCCTCCTAGTTGGTATGAGCATCGGGTGAAGGATGGATTGATTAATTTTACTAATGGCAGTCAGATAATATTGTTTGGGTTAGATAGTATGCAGACCGGCACAGTGGCTGATTTGAAGAAGGCCCAACAGAAATTGAAGTCGTTGAACCTTGGTGCGTTCTTTATAGACCAATTAGAGGAAGTTGAGCGGGATGTCTTTGAAGTGCTTAATTCTCGTCTTAGAAGGACTGATGTGCCGTTTAGGCAAGGTAATATGACTACTAATCCGGCGAACTTCTGGGCTTATGAAGACTTTGTTGCTAATCCGAAAGAAGGTCATAAGTTGTTTGAAAGCTCAATGCTTAACAACCCCAACTTACCAGGTGATTACATTATTCAGCAATTAGGAATGAATGAGGATTATAAACGGAGATTCGTTTATGGTGAGTGGACTACCGATAGTTTACTTAAAGGCGCTGTCTTTCCGAAGGAATATATCCAGGAATTAGAGAAGTTAAGGAAGGAACCTTTAGTAATTGAGGAAGGCTGTGAGATTTATGAGCAACCAGTAGAGGCTGAATATAGAATGGGCGTTGACCCCAGCGAAGGTATCACTGACCCCAGTTCAATTAGTATCGTTAGTTTTGGTGGTAAGAAGGTAGCCAAGTTTAATGGCAAAGTTCCAATTACTGCCTTGGCTGATAAGGTTAAATATCTTTATTACAAGTATCACAAACCTTTGATTGTCCCGGAATGTAATGCTGCTGGCGCAGCTCTAATAAGAGAGATAAGAGACCTGCGGGTTTATAAACGCAAACAGTTGGAATACAAGGATGACCGAGAGACAGAGAAACTGGGATTTAGAATGAGTTGGGAAACCAAACAACAAATTATTCAACACTTTCAGAACTTATTAAGAGAAAAACGTGTCAAGATATTTGATAAAAAAACAGTGGAGGAAATGAAAACATTTGTTTGGAATAACGACGCTACTCAGCAAGGTGCCGGAGCAGCCAGGGGATTTCACGATGACGATATCATTTCTACTTTACTAGCTTACTGGGAATTTAATCCTGAAAAGATAATTGAACAGCAAGCTGCTAAATCCAAACCTCATCTTATAAAGAAATTTCAATATAATTAATATGGACCCAATAAATTTACATACAGAAATATTTAATACTCCATTTCAGAATGAACAACGAATGAAATCATTTGTTGGCAAAGCTAAAGCTAAAGGAATGAAGGTTGTTATGAATGATGGCCGACCATCTGAAATAGCTGATGAGATTCACGGAACTTATAATAACTTACAATAATATGGGTAAATGTAAACCTAGAAAATAATATGCCTTTAGGAAAAAATGTATCAAAAAACTTTAGAGAGCTATACGCTGATAATAAAAAGTCTGGTAAAGCTCGTGGTGCTAAGGGAACTCCCCGAAGCCGTAAACAAATAATCGCCATCGCCTTATCGGCTGCTGGCAAATCTAAAAAGAAATAATATGGCAATTAAAAAAATTGTAGTAAAACAAGAAGTGAATAAAAAAGAAGAACTTATTAAATTATTAAAAGCCAAGACTCCAGCCTTATTTGACCGAGAACCTACTTTGACTGGCAACGTAGAGAAATTGGCTGATGAGATTTGCAATCTCTTATGTATCTAAAACAAATAAATGGTGAAATAGAAAATTTCAAAACAAAGTTAATTAATGTTGTTCCCGGTTTAACTTATAACCAGTACGATACAATTAACCAGATTTTTTTCTATTACAATTCTAAATATGTTACAGGCGCTATTGATGATGAAGGAGACCGAAAGTTCTTCTACAACATTAATAGAAACCCTTGTAAGATTTTTTCAAAGGCGATTGATTTTGACACAAAAAATATTCGCCTTTTAACCGTTGAAGGGGGAGATACTTTGAAGACTTGGTTTATGGAAAGAGACCTTAAGTTTTGGATGCGAGATAAACAATTTGGAAAAGTATTAAACAGAATTTTTAAAGAACTTCCTATGTATGGAAGTGTTGTTTTAAAAATAGTAGATGGCACTCCCTACTTCGTTGACCTTAGAAACTTTATCGTTGACCAACAAGCCGACACTCTTGACCAAGCTAACTTTATAATTGAAATTTATAACTACACTCCAGCCGAGTTTAGAAAAGTTGGTGAGAAAATGAAATGGAAGAAATCAGATATTGATAAAGTTATTGAAGAGTTCCACAAGATGAAAGATACTTCTCATATCAGAGTTTATGAACGTTATGGTGAAGTAGAAGATGTGAAAGAAAATGGTAGTTCAACTTGGGAATACAAACGTGTCTTCTATGCTGATGTCGGTGTAGATGAATATGATAACCGAGGCAATCTAAGTTCTCCCAAGCAAGGTGTAGAACTGGCTGCTGATAAATGGGACAAACATCCTTATTGGGAATTTCACGCTGATAAGATTCCTGGCCGTTGGTTAGGTGTTGGTGTAGTAGAAGAATTATTTGAACCGCAGATAGCTCAAAATCAAAATACAAATTTACAGAATAAGACTTCCTTCTGGGCATCATTAAAAGTTTTCCAAACTAGAGATAATTCTATTAACAGAAATCTTGGAACTGATGTTAAGAATGGTGAGATATTAAATGTTGATTCAGAAATTACTCCGGTCAATATGGCCTCCAGTGAGAACCTTGCTTTCTTTAATCAGCAAGACCAACGTTGGATGAAGAACAGAGACGAGCTTACTTTCAGTTATGATGCTGTTCAAGGTGAAAGACTTCCAGCCGGGACTCCATTGGGTTCCACTCAAATATCTTTATCACAAACACTTTCTTATTTTGAAATGATTCAAGAAAATGTAGCGATGGATATTAAGGAGATGCTATACGAAGTTATTATTCCTCAATTTGAAAAAGAAAATAATAAAGAACACATTGTTAGATTAGTTGGTAAAGACTTAGATGCTTTTGCTGAAATGGTAAAAAACAAAATGGTTCTTGAAGAAATCATTCGTCAAGCTGTAAATGGTAATGGTATACCAACTGAAGAGGAGAAGAATGTTATTGAAGTAGCTGTTACTGAGAAGGCTAAACAAGATAAAGAAAAGTTATTAACAATACCTAAGGGCTTCTATAAAGACATTAAGTATGATGTTGACATAGATATTACTGGCGAGAGTGTAGATACTCGTGTTAGAAACGCTACTCTGTTTGCTTTATTACAGGCAGTTACTACTGACCCAACCGTTACTCAAGACCCAGTTAAACGCAAGATGTTATTTATGATGGCAGAGAATGGCGGTATTAACCCTAGCGAATTATTTGAAGTAGAAAAAAGAGAGCCTAGCGATATGATGGCAGAGCAAATGCCTATGAGCCGAGGGGGTGGCGGTGTAGCCGCTGCTGCTTTATCTCAACCTATAGCTGGTTCTAATCAGCAAACTATATGATAAGCCAGGAAAGCCGAGAGGTATTATCTAAAATTAACGCAACAATATATGGCAAAGCACTTAAAGAATTTTTGGTGGACCATCAGAAAACTATTGGTGATATTGAAACTTGCCCTACGTGGGAAGAAGCGTTAGGCCGAAAATTCGCATTAAAACTTATAAAAGATTTGTTTTCTTTTATGGAAGAACCTAAACCTTCTTCCAGGAACACAAATCAATGGGAATAAATCGTCACTTAAGACGTAAAAATGTAAAATTATGGAAAATGAAAATGACGTAATCTTGGGTTCGTCACAAGAACAGGAAGTTGAGGGGGGAACCCCATTCGTCAGTGAAGACGTAGAAACACCAACACCAGCAGAGCCTATTAAATCTGCTGAAAAATTAGTCCCTTACAATCGCTTTAAAGAAGTGAATGACGAGCTAGCTAGATTGCGGAAGCAAACTGCTGTTAACGCAGGAGCCTTAGATGTCGGTGATTACATTGACATTTCCGCAGCACTTAATGGCCTAAACCAGCGAGAGCAAGAAAAACTTGCCTACGAACACAAAATTACTGGTAAACCATTAACTGAAATCAAAGCTAGCGAAGACTTTCAACTTTGGCAAAGTGCTTATCGGGCTAAATTAGAAAAAGAAGAATTAACTATGACCCCTTCCAGTAGGCAATCTGAATCTGACAGACCTCAGACTTTATCGGAAAGATTAGCTAACGCTAGTTTAGAAGAAAAAGAAAGAATCTTATCTGAAGCGGGACTTTATAAAGCCCCACGACAGAAGTTAGACAGAGTGAATATTGGACCGGTTCGCTAAAACTATGACACAAGTCATTTCAAATGATGTGTCAGCCATCCAACCAGAATTGTGGTCAAGTATGGTGCAAGTACCTTTGTATAAGTCATTAGTAGCTCTTGAAGTTGCGAATATGAAATTGTCCAGCGAGTTAAAATACGCTGACACTATTCACGTTCCACGCTTCGGTGACCTATCTGTTGCTACTTATACTCCAGGTACTACCATTTCTGCCACAGCTCAAGATTGGGCGTTTGACACTTTGGTCGTTTCCGCTTACAAGCATTGTACATTCTACGTGGATGATGCTCGTTCATTAACTACTAACGTAGATGCTGCTAGGGAACTAGCAACAGAAGCCGCTTATCAATTAAAGAACACTATTGATAGCGATGTCTTCAAAAATATTACCGGCGCTGATGGTTTCATCAACTATCAATGTAACGCTGACTTAATCGGTGGTACTGCTCACAGACCTTTGTCTGCTGGCTCTGCTACTATTATCAACGTGTTTGCTAATGCTCGTAAGAAACTTAGACAAGCTAACGTTGAAGAAGTCGGTGACTGGTGTGCTATTATTACTCCAAAGATTGCTGCTGATATTGAAACAAAAGCTGCAACCGTTGGCTTTAATGTAGCTGATGCTACCTTAAGAAATGGTTATGCTGGTGATTTTATGGGCTTCCAAGTCTATATCTCCAATAACCTACCTTCTGGTGCTTGTTCTACTATTGCTGTTACATTATCAACCGCTGCTACTTCAGCAACCACTTGTAAATCTATTTACTTTGGTCGCAAAGGCACCATTGATGTTGTAATGATGAAGGCTCCGGCATTAGAAATCCGCAAGAAAGATGATATGATTGGTTCCAATTTTATCACTTGGACTGTTTACGGCTCTGCTGTATTCACTAAGAATCGTTCTCGTGGTATCAACGTCGCTGTCCAAAATGGTTTCTACTAATTTATTAATATAATTTAGTTGTCTATCTTCCCTTGAACCTATTCTTCAATGAGGGATTCAAGGGAGATAGTTGAAGAGATAACTTTATGAAAAAAATGTATTTTAGATGGTTAGCTAAGATAAGGCTAACAAGAAGGTATAACTACACGTTAGCTGTTCATCAACTAATGGAAGAATATACCACCCAAAGAATATTAGCCGGAGGCAGTGCCGAAACGCTAACTAAGAGCAGAAATGAACTATTACAAAAACAAGCAGAAATAAAAGAGACAGAAAAGTTTCTCTTGTTCCTTAAAAAATCTAAATTAAAACAATAATATGTCAAAGATTCTATTTATGTTAGATAGTCCTATGGCATATCAGTCTGGTATTTGGTTGCATAGGCAAGAAATACCAACAGAGGCTTTAGGAAAAAGAGGTCACGGAATTAAACAAGTAGCTATTGGGACAACTATCCCGGAGGAGTTTATGGAATGGCCGGACACTGTTATATTCGGTAGAAGCTACCCAGCTCACTACGACCCTGTCAAAGTTATGCTTGATTACAAGAAGCGTGGCAAACGAGTTTTGTATGATATGGATGACGACTTTTGGAATGTAGCCAGCGATAACCCCTCTGTCTTAGTAGGTAATGCCTTAAAAGACCAATATGAAGGTATGATTAAGGTGGCTGATGCCATTATCACTCCTAGCGCTAATCTTGCTAAGAAGTTTAAAAAGCATTTCAAGAAGCAAGTATTCATTTGTCCCAACGGGATTGACTATAAGCTATATCAGGAACGTGGACATAACCACACTGACTTGGTTATCGGTTATATGGGCGCCGCTTCTCATTGGAAGGATTTACAGTTAGTTGGTGAAGTAATAAATAAGTTAGCCGAGAAATATGACTTCGTATTCCGTATTTATGGAATTACTGGTGACGCTTTAGAGGGGGCTATGTATAATTATAAGAAGATGCTTGACCTTAACTTCCAGCCAGAAAAGAATGACTATTTCCGTTCAGCTTTAGATTTTCACGCTATGATGAGAAGAGTTCAAATGGAACATATACCTTTTATGCCACCAGAACTTCACCCCACTGTATTAAGTAAATGCGATTTTGATATTGGCATTGCTCCTTTACAGAATACCGAGTTCAATAGAGGAAAATCTTGTATTAAATATTATGAGTATGCTTCTGTCGGAACTGTTTGTTTAGCTTCTGATGTTGAACCTTACAATCAGGAATGTCCATTAGTGGCCAAAAATACTTTCAAGGACTGGTATAAGAAACTTGAAAAGTTAATTGTTGACAAAGAATATCGTGAGAAGGAATGCAAAAAACAAATGGAGTGGGTATTTAAAAATAGAAGCACTGATGCTATTGGCTTAGCCTGGGAACTCGCTTGCCAGAAACCAGGAGGTTTAAAGACACTTAATCAAAAGTAATATGAATCACGAACACGCCTTACAGGATTTAAAGATAGTTTATAAGATATTTAAAAAACTTAAACTTCCTTTAATTCTAATGTATGGCACAGCGCTTGGAGCTTATCGTGACCATAAATTCCTGCCAGACGAACAAGATATAGATATAGCCACATTTGACGAGAAGAATAAAGTAGCTATTTGGAACGAATTAGAGAAGAAGGGATTTGTTAAAAGACGTGGTCATAAAGATTTGGAAGGCAAAATAGACTTTAGATACCTACCAGTTAATAGACAAGTTATGTTTGACTTATTTTTACTGGGAGACAATGGAGACCATTATGCTAGTTGGGCTAATGATTCAACTATTTGTGCCACACTTCCTAAGAAGTTCTCTGAGTTTGAGGAGATAAAGTTCTATGGAATGAAATTCTTAATACCAGCTCCTACTGATGATTTCTTAAAAGAAACATACGGAGATTGGAAGAATAATAAACTAAGAAACCACGGAAGATGAAAATATTAGTATTCAATTTTAACAACGTTTTAACTAAGGTAATTGAAGAGTTAAAAAAGAAACATACTGTATATGTTGGCAACGAAAACACTGATAAGTGGAAGATATGCGACGTTATTGTTGTGTGGAATGAAGCCGGGGACGACTGGCGAGAACTCATAGATAAGGCTCATAAAAAGAAAAAGAAAGTAGTTTATGTTCAGCACGGAAGATATGGCTCTTCTCACATTTACCCGCCCTTTAATCAGAAGTCATTAGCAGACGCCGTCTGTCTTTGGGGAGAGAACGACAAAAAGAGATACCTAGAATGTGGAATGCCTGAGGATAAGTTGTTCGTAACTGGCACTGATGTTCTTAAACACCTTAAGCCGAGAAAGAAGCATAGCGGTTATAACGTAGTTTATAGCCCTGAGCATTGGGCTGGTGATACCCCCGAGAACTTTATGGTTGCTAGCCAACTAAGAAAGATGAAGGGTGTGAATATCATTACTAAATGCTTAAAGGATGAGAATTATCTTGAGGCTTATGACAATGTTGTATTGTCAGACAGAGCCAAGGAAGACCATTTAGGAATATGCGCTGACGTTCTTTCAACTGCTGATTGCGTGGTCTGTATATCGGAAAGCACCTTTGAGTTAATGGCTCAGATATTAGATATTCCAGTAGTAATGGCGGATATTTGGATTCCGAAGGCCTGCGGTGGAGATGACAGATATCTAACTTATAATCGTATTAATACTAATGCTAGTTATAAGGAGAAGGATTTAAGCAAGTTGAATGACGCTATTAAATATTGTTTAAGACACCCCCATCATTTAAAGAAAGAACGCCGAGAGGTGGCACTGGGAGATGGAGGGATTGACATAGAAGACCCAGTCGGAAATATAGTTAAAGTAATTGAATCGTTCATTTAAAAGAAAGGAGAAAAATAAAATGAGAAAAAGGTTTTTGTTGATTTATCCAACAATGGTCTCTGAAGCACCAATAACATTGGCTATGCTCGGAGCAGTGTTGAGGCAGGAAGGACTATCAGTCCACACCTTAGTAAATACTTTTAAAAAACCACTATCCGTTGAAGACTTTGTTAAGAAGGCTAAGGAAGTAAATGCTGATTATGTTGGTATATCAATGATAACTTTTGAAGTTTTATTTACATACCAAATAATAAAAGCACTAAAAGAAGCCCATTTCAGAGTTATCGTTGGCGGAGCGCATCCTACTGACTGCCCGGCAGAATGTATTAAGGCTGGAGCAGACATTGTGGTTATAGGAGAAGGAGAACAAACTCTTAGAGAAATAGTGACCGATAAACCTTTGGGTTTAATTAAAGGAATTGTTACTAAGACATTATTCACTAATCCCAGACCACGATTAGACATTAACACCTTGCCACTACCAGACTTAAGTGTCTTTGACAAAGAACTTTTTAAAGACGAAGAAGGATTTATAAAAGGATTCCATAGGATATACACCTCTAGGGGTTGTCCTGGATTCTGTACCTTCTGCGACTGGAAAGTTTTCAAGCAAGAGTTCAAGGAATATGATGTCGTAGCGATAGTGGAAGAAATGCGTAGGCGTAGAGATGAGTATGGGATTAAGAGTTTCTCTATTGCTGATGATTGCTTTACGGTTAATCCCCAAAGAGTGTTTAAATTCTGTGCGTTAGTTAGCAAACTGGGAGTCCAGTGGAGAGCTAATTCAAGAGCTAACTTAGTTACTAAGGATATGCTTTACGCTATGAAAGACGCTGGTTGCCACTCAATAGCCTTTGGTTTGGAGAGTGGAGACCCAGATACACTTAGAAGGATAGCTAAAGGAGTAACGCTTGAGGACAATCTTAGAGCGCCTAAACTAGCTCATAGAGCTGGACTAGAGGTCTATGGATGCTTAATGACTGGATTTCCTTGGGAGACACCAAAGAGTATTGAAAATCAGATTAACTTTATTCACCAAGTATGGGACAGAGTTACTTTGTTTCAGGTGTCTGGTTCGTTAATGCCATTTCCAGGAACAGCAATCTATCGTCAGTATAATGAGAAGTGCGGGTTTACTAATTACTGGATGAGGCCAGAGTGTCAAAAGTTTGGTATCCAAGTTTACCAGAACGCTACTAACCCATTTAAGGTCAGTAACTTTTATCAGCGCTATTTGTTTGATGACACCTACATTAAGAAGGACATCTTCTTCAAATATACTAGAGCGTATAAGAGAGCTGTTAGAAAGATGGTAGTAGAAATTGGCAAACACAATTTAGAGTTTATGTTTAAAGGTCAACCCAATAAACAGCAATTTTATCTAATGTTAGCCAAATTATCAATGGTCGGTTCTAGCCTATTCCCTGGACTAGAAGAAAAAATTGGAGGACTATTGTTTGATGGAAGAAGTTCCATTGAAAATATCAGGGATAAACGCAGAGGAATAGCTAAGAGCTATACTAACCCTAATTAAACAATAGGCCATCTGAAAATGGTGGCCTACTTCTAACCTTATGGAAGATTTAAATGAAGTATTAAGTGAGATAGAGAAAATTGGTTTGACTCCTTTCTTGGTATGCGGTTCAGCTTTGTTCGCTTATCGGGACAAATCGTTGCCTGGAGGAAATTCAAAATCAATAGGGATAGGAATATATGGAGGAAGAAATGATAACAGAATTAAACACCAAAAACTTAAAGAGACATTAACAGAAAAAGGATTTGTGGCAGATAATACTATCGGAAATATTTTACAAGTAGAAAGACAGAAGCAAATAATGATATTCTTTATGTAAGAGGAAGGAGATGAATGGTACTCGTATCGTCATCACGTAGGAAGATATGTATCAATACCAAGTGCGTTTCACAACTTAGAAGAAATAGAATTTAATAATATAAAAGTAAAAGTTCCAAGTCCAATAGAAGGTTATCTTCTATGGGTCTATGGAGAAAAATGGCGAGATAATACCCAGACTAATAAGTCCTGGCCGCCAGCACAACAATATGAAACAAATCATTGAAGCATTAACCCCGATGAACCGGTGTCTTATGGGGGAAGGGTACGATAGTGCCTTAGAGTTCTTAAAGCACCTATTAAAATTTGATGTAATAGAAATTCCTAGTGGAACCAAGTTAGAGACTTGGACAGTGCCAGAGGAATGGCGTGTCAGAGACGCCTATATCACCTATAAGGGTAAAGAGATATTGAGTTATCACGATAACCCTATGTGTTTGATGGTTGGTTCTATGCCATTTTCAGGTAAAGTGGATTTAGAAGAATTGAAGAACCATCTGTATATCTCTGATGATATGCCAGATTCTACTCCGTATGAATATACTTTATACGAAAAGAAGTGGGGTTTTTCACTCCCAAAGAATGTCGCCCTGAAAGAGAAGGGCGGTCTATGGTCTAAATTAGCTAAAGCCTGTGAGGAATGCGCTGATTGGGGAGACCAAAAGATTAAGATAAAAGTTCAAGGTCAGAAAGATAAGCGTAATTATATTGACGCCTTACCAAAGGGAGAATACGAGGTCCACATTGATACAGACTTTGTTCCTGGAAAAATGAAGTTAGCTGTCCATACCATACCAGGCGAGAGTGATAGAGAGATACTATTGTTTGCTCACTTAGACCATCCGTTTCAAGCTAATGATAATCTATCTGGTGTCGCTTGCTTAGTGGATTTGGCCACTAGATTAAAAGCAAAGCATACAGTTAAGATTATTATCTGTCCTGAAACTATTGGTTCTATCGCCTATTCATTAACCCAGGACATTAGTAAAGTTGATTTCGTTTTATCAGTAGATATTTGTGGAAACAATAATACATTATTAATACAGAAGTCCTTTGACAATTTTAGTAGATTAAACCGAGTAGCCCATTGTGCTATGCAAATTATCGGAAAGTCTTATAGAAAGGGTGCTTTTAGAAACACCATTGGTTCTGATGAATATCCATTCAACGACCCGACTATAAATATTCCTGGTTTGCTTCTTACTAGATGGCCTTATAAGGAATATCATACTGACGAAGATACCGCTGACAAGATTAACTATGAGATGATTAAGGAAACCCAAGAAGTCATAGAGAAGATAATTGAAATCTATGAGAAAGATTATATCCCAGTCAGAAAGTTCAAAGCTCCACTTATGAGAGGTAGATACGATTTACATTCTCCTAATAAGCAAATGAATTTAAACTTTGATTATTTAATATTCTCAGTTGACGGTAAAAAGTCTTTGGCAGAGTTATGCGCTGACTTTGAGGTCAACTTTGACTTTCTCTATGAAAGATTTGAACGACTTGAAAAAGACGGATTTATTGGGCGTGTGCCTAATCTTAGCTAAGAGCGATTCTAAGCGTTTACCAAGCAAGAACACTATTGATTTCAATGGTAAGCCAATGTTTATGAATAATGTTCTTAAATGCTTAAAGATATTTGATAAAGTAATTGTTAGTTCAGACAGCGTAGATATTCTAAGGACGGCCACTGACGCCGGAGCAATAGGTAGAATGAGAGGAGTAGACCTTTGTGGCGATATTCCTAATATTCCAGTTTATCAACAAGCGCTAAAACTTATGGATTATGACTATGTTGTCGCAGTTCAAGCTAATAGCCCCACCATAGAACCAGGTTTAATCAAGTTTGCTAAATACATAATGGAATTAGGATTTAATGAGATGATGACCTGTCATAAAGACAATAGTATCTATGGAAGTATCTGGGCTTTATCAAAAGATAAGTTAAAAAACTATAAAGATTATTACAATCCTAAGCCTGAAGTTCTGGTAGTTGACGAAAGCGTTGACATCCATACTCAAGCGGATTTAGAACTATGTCTAAAAGAATCTTGCTAATAGCAGAGGTTGGCCACAATGGTAATGGGAATATGCGTCTTAATCACTTGATGATTGACGAAGCTAAGTCCTGCGGAGCTGATATTGTGAAGTTCCAACTATACGATACCGATAAGATTAAGAAGCCGTGGCAATCACGATACCTAGAACTAAAGTTCGCTGAACTGACTTATGAGGATTGTAAAGAGTTGAAAGACCATTGTGATAGAATCGGTATAGAGTTTATGGCTTCAGCCTTTGATGCTGAGAAAGTAAAATGGCTTGAGAAGTTAGGAGTTAAACGCCATAAGTTAGCTAGTCGCAGTATCAATGATAAAGAAGTTATTAAGGCTATGGAGAAGACTGGCAAACCAATTATCGCTTCGTTAGGTTATTGGGACAAGAAAGAACTACCTAAGATAAAGAACGCTGAGTTCTTGTTCTGTATATCTGAATATCCTACATATTTTACTAACGAAACATTCCCAACTAAGTTTGATAAATACGCTGGATTTTCTGACCATTCAATAGGTTGCTATTGGGCCAGAGAAGCTATCAAGCGTGGAGCAACTATTATAGAGAAGCACTTCACTCTTAGCCACGAATTGCCCGGATTTAACCAAAAGGGTTCAATGGAGCCTTGGGAAATGAAGGAACTTAAAACTTATATTAAGCAAGCCGAAAGAGGCATAACTTACTAATATGAACAAAGACATTATAAAAGATTTAGAAACAGTCAAGAGTATCTTTGATAAACACGGGGTTAGGCTCGTTCTAGTTTACGGAGCATTACTTGGACATTATCGGGACGGAAAGTTTCTTCCCGGAGATGATGATGTTGACTTAGCTGTTATAGATAAAGTTAGTTTTAAGACCCGCAAAGATATTGGTTGGGACTTGTATAACCTTGGATTTGAACCACAACAAATTGGTTTCAATGTATTTGGCAGAATGGAACCTAGCGAGATTGGTTATAACGGAGATGAGGAAACTGGAATTATAGTTTGCGAAAGAAACTTTAAGTTCTCAATATTCTTTTTTAAAGAAGAAGATTGTGGAACCCACGGAAAGGAATTTGTCTGCGTTCCTAAGTTAGGAGCATTAAAGTTAATCGCTACTCCTTGTAAATATTACAAGACGCTTGGAGAAATAAAGATTAACAAGACCAAGTATCTTGTTCCTACTCCTACTGACGAATATCTAAAGTTTACTTATGGAGATTGGAAAGACAAGAGTTTAAGAAATCACGGCCAGACTTATTTTGAAATGCATCCTGAACACATTGAGTCAATTAACATAGAAGGTAAAAACGAAGTAATAATCTATAAATAATATGAAAATTTGTGAAGTACATTCTGGTTTAACTGCTTTATTAGTAGATAAATCTGAATACGACGGAATGTGGATTTCAAGCCTAACTCACGCTACTGTCCACGGTTTGCCTGACAATGAACTTGTTCCTTTAAAGGAAAGAGTTGATTTAGTTGAAGAGGTAAAACGTATCACCGATAAACCGATTATAGTTGATATTGATACAGGCGAGAGCATTGAACATTTACCGCATATCATTAGCTGGTTTTCTAAGGCTGGTGCTTATGCTGTTATAATGGAAGACAAGAAATACCCTAAGCAGAATAGTTTATTAGAAGATGGTCATCACGAATTAGAGGACATAGATGTCTTTTCTAAGAAGATAGCTATTGCTAAGGCTAATGCTGGGGGAATGAAGGTATTCGCTAGATTAGAGAGTTTAATCGCTAAGAGAAGCAAATATGAGGCTCTAATGAGAGCCTACGCCTATGTCTTGGCTGGAGCTGATGGCATAATGGTTCATTCAAAACAGAAGGTAGATTGTTCTGAAGTTATGGAAGTTGGTGAGGAAATAAGATTAAAGCATCCTGACATTACCTTAATAGCAGTTCCCACTACTTATACGCTACCAGAAGAACATCCGTTTGATATTGTCATTACTGCTAATCATTTAATGAGGGCATCGCTTAAGGCGATGCAGAAGTTCTTAAATAACGAAAAGGTTGAATTGGCTTCCGTTCAGGAAATCTTTGACCTTTGTGGACACTAATATGATTTATTGCTTTGATTTAGACAATACTTTATGTAAGACAGTCGGAGAGAATTATCTTGATGCTGTTCCTTATGAAGACCGTATAGATAAAGTTAATAAATTAGGAGAGAAAAACTATATTATTATAGACACTGCTAGGGGAACTCAAACTGGAACTGATTGGCAATATAAAACAGAAGCCCAATTAAAGAGATGGGGATTGAACTACGATTCATTAAGAACTGGGAAGAAAGTTTATGCCGATTATTACATAGACGACAAAGGATTTAATTCAGAAGAATTTTTTAAATAATATGAAATACGTAGGAATAAGCGACAAGGTATTGAATGACTGGCTAAAGGATAAGGACTATATTGGTTGTTCTGACGAGGGTGAGGCCATAGCAATCTGTGCAGGTGCGTGGTTAGCCAAAGGAGAGAGATGGACAGCCTTTATGTCTGCTGATGGTTTGTGTAATGCACTTAACTTCTTAACAAGTTATGTGATACCAGAAGGGATTGAGATGAACCTTGTTATCTCTACTGGCCGGCAAGAACCACCTCATAAAGTTATGTCTGATATATTAGATGATTTACTTAAACTTTTAAAATATGACCCAGCCAAAATTGCTGTCAATGTTATTAGAAAAGAATCCTAACGCCTATATCGTAGGTTCTATTGGAAATATTTCTAAAGACCTATCAGTTATTCCCCACGACCATAAGATTCTAGTTAAAGGAGCTATGGGTTCGGTAATGGGAATAGGACTAGGGATAGCATTGAACACGAATAGAAGAGTGATTGTACTAATTGGAGATGGTTCCTTCTTAATGAAGATGGGAAGCATAAGCACAATACTCAAACATAATCTCAAGAACCTGAAAGTAGTTATTATTAATAATAATTGTTATCAATCTTGTGGTGGACAGGAAACTAATTTTGAATCAATTAGGAGTCTTCTGCCAGAGAGTATCAAGGTGTATGAAATTTATCCTGCAGCATCAGCCGACCAACCCAACTTTGGAACACGCCGAAAGTATTAAAATCGGTAAGAAATATACCGAGATAGTATCAATAGGTGGTGGTTCTACAATAGATGTAGGCAAATGGTTAGCTAGAAAGTACGGTTTAAAGCATACTGCTATTCCAACAACTTGTGGTAGCGGTAGCGAAATGACTAAGTTCTGCGTGTTAATGGTTGATGGCAAGAAGGTGACCTTTTCTGATAAGCGTTTTATACCAAAGAAGCATATTCTCCAGCCCAACCTTTTGCAGACGCTACCAGTTGACCAGATAATTAGTTCTGGTTTAGATGCTCTTTCTCATTCATTGGAATCTTATTGGTCTATTAACTCTACTAAGATGAGTCGTAAATACTCGTTGTCGGCTATGAACTTCCTGGTGTCTAACTTTAAGAAGGCGTTAAAGTATGACGAAGAAGCCCTGATGTATATGCTAGTTGGTGCTAACTTAGCCGGTAGAGCTATCAATATTACTAAGACAAATGTCTGTCACGCTATCTCCTATCCGCTAACAGAGATATACGGAATACCACACGGAATAGCCTGTGCTATGACATTACCTTATTTTACTAAGAAGATGATGGGTAAAGATATATCCTTTATTAAGAGATACTTGCCAACCTATAAGATAGATAAAAAGAAGATTGCTGATATAGCATTTAAGAGTGGCAAGTTAAAAGATTGTCCTAAGTTAGTTACTAAATTAGATATTAAAAAAGCCTTATGATTTTATTTCCTATGAGTTGCCGGGTATTACACCCCGGACATATCAAGTGTCTAGAATATCTTTCACGAATTGACCAAGTAGTTGTTAGCTTATTAACGGCCAAAGCTATGAAAGGTTATAAAGAAGAGTTCACTCCTTATAAGGATAGAGAGAAGATTTTAAAAAGTTTATACTTAGATTTAATAGTAGTTCCTCAGAATAGTCTTAATCCTCTAAGTAATTTAAAGAAATACAAGTGTGATTCTATCGCCTCTGGCGATGGTTGGGAGAAAGAAGAACTTGAAGCTATTGAGAAACTCGGAGTACGAAAGATAAACATTAAACTCCCCAAGAAATATAGTTCAACAAATATTATAAATAACATAAAAAAATATGAATCTTTCCGCAATACAGGCAGACATTAATTTCCTTTGTGGAAGCACATCAGGAACTTATGCTCCTGCTGATAAAATAAGAAATATAAATGTTTGCTACCAAGATGTAGCACGCCTAGTTTGGGAATCAGACGGAGGCTGGTCTTATGACGATTCCAATAATACTAACGCTCCTGTCGCTTATACAACCTTAGGTAACCTATCTGGTTCCTACACGATACCAACTACTGCTATTAGAATTGAAGGCGTTGAGGTAAAAGACGGTGATAGTAACTGGATGAAGTTAAATCCATTGATTGCTGGAGACCTACCAATATCACGTGAAGAATATCTAACAGGTGGTGGTCTGCCTATCTATTATGAATTAGAAGGTAACGAAATTAGATTATACCCAGCACCTATGTCAGGTTATACAACTTTAGCTTCAGGTATGATGGTTCGCTTATCAAGGGCTGTTAATGAGTTCAGCACTGCTACTGGAGCAGGTTCAGCTTTACCAGGGTTTGCTTCGCCTTTTCACAGAATACTATCTTATGCGGCTGCTATTGACTTTGTTCAAGACCCTAATCAAAGACAATTCTTTGCTTTACAAAAACAACGATTAGAACAGGGATTAGTAAGATTTTATAGCAAACGTGCTACTGAATTTAAATCAACATTAAAGCCTTCCACCAGAAGACGATGGAAGAGCTATATCTAAATTTATGTCCAAATATGGAATTGAAATATTAAATATTTCCACTGGAGGTTTTGCTCCTGCCTGGTACAAAGAATCTTATCCAGTTTTCGGTAATAAGAATCAGGCCGGCGCTATGACCAATATGGATTTAACTAATCCTGGTTATATTTGTCAGGGTCCTGGGTTGGCTACTCTAACTGATGGCGCTCAAGATAAGGCTGTCACTACCCTAATTAAAGGTATGTCAGGGGCAATCGCTGCTGATGTGGCCTATGGAGTCGGTGGAGCTAAACTTTACAAGTATAGTTCAACTGCCGTGGTCAATACTGGAGATTTTCCTCATACTATTGATAAAGGAACTGTCACCGGAGAAGACGGAGAAGATGTTTGTGCTTATCACGGAAATCTTTATTATACCTATAACCACTCTGGCTCTGCTGGGGATATTGGAAAGTTTAACTTAGCGTCAACATTTGATGATGATTGGGGGTCAACTGTCCCTACTGGAGCTGCTAATCTGCAATCTGGTCCTCACCAAATGGTGGTTGCCGGAGATGTAATGTTCATAGCCAATGGTCGCTATATCGCTACCTGGGATGATACGGATTTAGTGCCACAAGCATTAGACTTCCCGACTGGAACAGTTGTCCAATCTATCGTAACTGCTAATGACAAACTTTACATATCGGCTATCAACCCTAGTCTAACTGGAACTAATAAGATTAATGGAACTGTTTATATCTGGGATGGAGCTGACGATGTAGTTGAATATCAGATACCTTTAATGGGTAATGTCGGTGGATTATTTGTTAAGAACGGAACTGTGTTTGTTTTTTATCAAGACTTAAGTTCTAGCGGTGGTTATAAGCTAGGGTATGTTAATGAAGGAGGGATAACTGATGTAGCTAACTTTACTGGTGGACTACCATCTTATAACCAAATAACAGACTTTAAAGATTTCATATTATGGAACTCGGCTGGTAGCTTATGGGCTTTTGGCTCAGGCGATAAGGATTTGCCAGTTAGATTACACCAATTAGCCGATGGCGGTTATGCAACTGTAGGTGGTGTTTCTTGCCCTTTCGGAACAATACTGGTGGCTTCTAATGAAACAACCTCATATAAGCTAGCTAAGTTTAGTGGATATGATGTGAATTCATCGTGGAAAAGTCTAATGTTTGACATAACAGGTGATGGGCAGATTTCTAAAATAAACACAGTTAGATTTAACTTTGAAACACTAGCTACTGGAGCTAGGGTAGATTGGAAACTTTTAGATAACAACGGAAGAACTATCTACAGTGATACAATATCTTTTGCCAAGATGGGAGCGGTTACTACCGCTTACTATCCTTTAAATGGTAAGGTATCAGAAAACTTTAGAGTAGAATTAGATTATACAAATGGAAGCACGACTAATACTGTTAAAGTAAAGTCAATTAAAATATATGGCCAATACGATTAATATTGTGGATATAGCACCAGATACTGTTGTCCAACTTACGTGGGGCCAACTTATTAATGGTCAGTATGTTCAGACAAGTCCGGGCAGTCAACTAATAGGAGCTGGACAAGGTACCGGAATTGTAAGCACTGGTTCAGGAGTATCTCCAACTGTCAATAACTTTCAATCACCTAACTTTGTGGCAGGCTCTAAGGGCTGGAGATTAACTACTGCTGGTTATTTAGAGGCTTACGAGGGTTTGTTTAGAGGCTCTATAACTGCTAGTGGCGGTGCTATCGGTGGATGGTTAATAGGCCAAACCTATATTAGCGATATTGCTGGAGCTGTTGGTTTATCTTCGGCTGTTACTGGTGGAGACGATATTAGGTTCTGGGCTGGTAATACCACCCCGGCATCTGCTCCGTTTAAAGTTACTGAGGCTGGGGTATTAACTGCTTCTTCAGGAACTATTGGTGGATGGACTATTGGTGCTACTAAATTAAGTTCAACTAACATTGATATAGATAGTGACAATGAATGGATTAAGAGCAACAATTTTAATTCTGGTTCAACTGGATGGAAAATAGACGCAACAACCATAGAAGCTGAAAACATAATAGCTCGTGGCACGCTGAGAGGAGCAACATTCGCTTACGATGTTATTAGTGCTGTTGGTGGACAATTAATGGTAGCTAACGCTGATACATTGGCAAGTGATATGACTGCTTTAGATAGTTCAACTGTCACTATTAAAGGTGATACTACTTTCTTGGTAAATGATATTTTAAGGATGAAAGGTGTCGCTACCTCAGGCATAAAAGAAGAATGGATGAAAGTTACTGATGCTACTGGTGCTCCTACTTACACAGTAGAGAGAGATATGAAAGATGAATATGCTGTTGACTCTAATCCAGCTTGGAAAGCCGGTACTACCATAGTGAAACAAGGTGCTTGGTCATCTACTTCGGGAAACGCTTATACTGCCCCTACTTTAGTCGGCGGGACGGCAGTCAGCGCTTTAAGTGTATTCGGAAATTTAGGTGGTGGCACTAATGATGCTAAAATAAAACTAACTATCAATGGGACAGCTCACGATAATTTAGCAGTTGAATTAAGGCCTGAAGCTAGTAATGTATTAGTAAATCAGACTGCTGGTGTTGATGATGAATACCCACAAGGAGCTGACTGGTATTGCCAGACATTTTTAACGGACGCTGATAATAATTTCTTAGTAAGCGTTAGATTGAATCTTTCAATGTATAACCCATCTGCTCACGATGTTAATGTAAGCATTTATGCTTGCGACAGCAATGCTATTGGTGGCAAGCCAACTGGCAACCCGATTAAAACAGTTACTGTTCCTGCTAATACTTTAGGTAGTGGAGACAATACCTTCACCTTTAATCAGTTATTAGCAGTATCTACTAGATATGCAATAGTTCTATCGCATCCTGAATATGATAATCTGAACGAACTAGATTGGTGGCGTGTGACTACTGATGTTTATGCCGATGGAAGTATGGGGTATAGTGGAGATAGCGGCTCTACTTGGACAATAGATATTAGCCATATTGATTTTAATTTTTCTGTAACAACAATGGGAGTAGTTGATAGTTATGCTGAAATTGCTTCTGCTTTACAAACAACTATAAGAACTGAAACTGGTTTAGACGAAACTGTCGCTTGGTCAACCGACCATTTTATAATTACTGGAGTTACGCCAGACTATTTAATAAGTGCTTCTGCTCCGACAACTGGCACTGATATATCAGGAGCTAGTGCTACTAAATATTTAGATTTGGCTAGTGGAACATCAACTAAGGGTGGTTGGGGTACTGGTGGTTGGCTACAATTATTTGGTGAAGGCACTAATAGTCCTTATTATTCCGTATTTAAAAGATTATCTGGTGTGTATAACGACTTTGTAGAAACTTGTCGGTTAGGAAATCTTAATGGTTTTCTTGGTTATTCTACTAATGAATTTGGTATCGCTATTGGTACATCAACAAATTATTTAAAATATGACCCGACTAATGGTTTAAGAATTAGAGGTACTAGTTATTCTTCTAGTGATGGTAGCGCCGGTATTTCTACTACGGTTACTACTGCTTCATTAGTTGGTAAGACTATAACAATAAAAGATGGACTCATTACTGGGTTCGCTTAATTATAAATTAACATAAAAAAGTATGGATGACAGACTTTTACAAAATGGTGAACTCGGATTTCAAGAGAGTTTTCCGCAAGAAGACGGTAGCAAAATTTTAGTCCAATTTAAAAAGGACTTTGAATGTGCTACTTTTGAAGATTCTCCTATCGAATCTGTGAAGTTAGTACCTGCATTAACTCCAGAAGAATTAGCAGAATAGTCACTTGATATACTGCCTTCGGGCAGTAATTAATTGATTATTAATTTAAAAAATATGGCAATCCAAACCTTTGCTGATGGCTCTCAACTAGATACATCAACGAACACAGTAGTAAGAGGTGCTACTAATCAAACAACAACTTCTAGCGGTGGTGGCGGCTTTTCTGCTCCTCAACCACCAGTAGGGTCTTTCGTTAATAATCCTGGTGGTGTTTGGCAAACTTATAATCCTAAGACTGGTGTAACCAATTATGGAACACCGCCTTCTTGGGCTTCATCTAATGCTGGGGCTATTCCTGGCCAGAACAACTTTACTTACGGAGGGACACCAATGGCTGTGGCTACTCCTACTGGAACTCCTTATGGAGCATCTGTCTATCAGGGTGCTGGCTTAGGTTATGCTCAAGCCAATCCGATGACAATGTTTACTTCTAAAGGAACAGACGCCAACGGAAAAGAGATTATCAATTCTGAATATGCTCAAGACCCGACTGGCCTAGCTTCTTATGCTACTAACCCAACTACTTATAACTCTGCAGCCACTCCTCCTTCATTGACTGTTCCACCTGCTCTTGGTGCTGGTACTGCTGGAGTAAAACAATACCAAATTATAAACACTGATGCGATGAAACAATATTCATCTAGCCAATACCAGAGACTTAGCGATGGCCGAGTAGTTTTAAATCCAGGTATTAATCCAATCCCAGGAACTGTCAAAGAGACTTCCTTTACTCTACCTCCAACTCAAGCTCCTAGTTCTGCTGGTAGCGTTGTCCCATCTAGTTCGGTTAATCTATCAACAACTGTGGCTGCGTCTCCTAATGTAGCTGACGCTATTTCTGATTTAGCTGGAATCAAAACTGGGATTGAATCTGCTGACAAAGCTATTGAAGAGTATGCTAAATTGAAGATGGGCTGGATGCAACAGATGCAAACTTCTGTCACTCCATTTTTACAAAAATTTTTAGGAGCTAAAACTTCACAACAAACATTTGACGAAGCATTAGTTGCTTCTGGCATAAACGAAAGAGCTTATTACGCAGACCAACGCTCAAAAGTAGCCGAAATAGAATCTTTAAATAATAAATATAGTCAATTACAAGCCGATAAAGATGCTCAGGTAGCAGCATTAACTAATAGACCTGGGTCTACTAGAAACTTTTTAAATGCTCAAGTCAACCAAATAGAAAGAGTCGCCACTCCCGAACTTAATAGAATAGCGGCTAACATAAATGCTAAGACAGCTACATTACAATCTTTACAAGGTAATTATCAGACGGCAATCGCTAGAGCCAGCACTGCTGCTAACTTAGCGGCGGCTGACCAGAAGATGGCCTATGACCAATACAAAACATTTTATGATTTAAACAAAGACCAGTTTGACGCTTTAGATAGTGTTTACAAAGAAGCTTATACTTTTCAGATGAACAAAGCACTAACTGATTATCAACAAACGTTAGCAGATAAGGAGACTATCGGTAAATTAATAGTCTCTAATCCAAAAGCAGGAATAAGTATTACTGATGACTTAAGTTCTGCTTATAAGAAGTTTTCTGCTGCTGGTGGTGATATAAGTAACAACAGCTTTTCAATGCAGATAGACCCGATAACTGGCACTCCTTATATCTACAATACAAAGACTGGTCAGATAGCCGGAGGTTCAGGCTTTCCTACTTCTCAAACTGGTGGAAAGATGATTGCCACATCTACTGGCCAGACCTACGACCTGTCTACCTATGCTACTGACCAACAGCACGCCAACTCTATCCAAAATATATTGAATAACATTGGTCAATTTAAGTCTGCTCAAGATGTCACTAATTACATAAAATCAGTAGCTCCCAATAGCCCAATAACTGCTAAAATGATTCAAGACGCTTCTGCTAAATATGGGATTGGATGGGAAGAACAGGTAGCATTATTACAGCAAGAATCTCAATTAGGAACTGCTGGTAAAGGAGCTAGATTATATAATCCTGGAAATGTAGGTAATACTGACAGCGGAGCTGAAGTTAACTATGGAAGCTGGCAAGCTGGTGTTGATGCTGCCGCTAAACAATTGGCTAGACGCAAAACAACAGGAAGTAGTACCCCAACCTCATATCAGGACACTGGCAATACTACTATAGACACTTGGGCTAAGGCTGCCTTAACTGACCCGAAAACATTGGATAATTTGACCACTGCTCAAGCTGGAGCTGTTGTCGCTACTTTAGCTAATCAAGGTCTATCACTTCCTTCTCCAACTGACTTTACTCCGCCGACATCATCTGAATTTATTAGCGCCGGGTACGCTATGAGAATGGATAATAGTTTAAAGATAATGGATGAACTTTCAACTGATATTGCTAAATATGCTCAATCTAATCCATTGCAATATTCTGCTTATAGAAGTATGTATGCTAACGATATTACTAGAGGATTTGTACCTCAAGTAATTCAACAAGAATTACAGGCTGAGTCAGACTTTATCAACTCATTATTAAGAAAAGAGTCTGGTGCTGTTATCAATAATTCAGAGTTTGTTAGATATGGCAAACAATACTTCCCATTACCAGGAGATTCTGAGGCTGTATTGAAAGCTAAGAAATTAGATAGGGAAATTGCCTTAAAGGGTGTAGCAAATGCTGCTGGTTCGGCTGCTACTACTTATGGAACTCAAACTACCACTCCTAATAATATCTCTTCAACTGCTACGAATGAGTTAAATAGTATTATATCAAGTGTCGCTACTCCAATAGCATCTAACTCTTCAAATTCTAATTCTAATAATAACGCCAACGCTTTAAAAACTGGCGGATTTATTGGTTGGATAACTAACTTATTTAAAAAGAAATAATATGGCATACAAAATAAATATGACCCCTGAACAGATTATTGAGGCTAGAAGAAGGGGAATACCAGATGAACAGATACTCAATTATATGAAAACTGGTGACGCCACTAAATCAGAAATAAAGCCTGGGTTTGTTCAGAGTACATTAAGAATGATAGCCAAACCTTTCCTTAGGCTTGAGACCACTGGAGAGAATATTGCTAAAGCAACCTACCAGTTGGCTAAGAGAAATGTGGCTAAGTCGGAACAGGCATTGAATGCTCCTGCTGACTTTGGCTATTTAGGAAATGTAGAACCACTTAAAGCTACTGGGAAAGGTGGAAAATTAACTGGTAAAGATGTCAAGGATGCTGCTGGTGTATCATTGGAAATCGCCTCTAACTTCGTTGGGGGTCAAGGTGTTGGTTCGCTGGCTAAAACTACAATGAAAGGCGCTGTCGCTCAAGGAATAAAGACTGGCGCTAAAGCTGGTCTAATTACTGGTCTATCTGGTGGAACTGGTAGGGGTCTCCAAGATAAAGAAAAGGGTGTGGGCTATGCTGTTGGCCAGGGAGCTATTGAAGGCGCTGTTGGAACAGTAGTCGGCGGTGCATTAGGTGGTATTACTGCCGCTATGTCTAAAGGACTTCAAAGATTAATAAACCCCAATAAGGCTCAATTAGACGATGCCTTGAGTGTTACTAAACCGGTAGTAAACAAGAAGCAAGGAATATCGGCTATTGCTCAAGGGAGGGGCGAAACGAAGGGGCTACTTAATACTTATGATATAACACCATCGGAACAAGACCAGCAGGTAGCTCATAGTGTCGCTGGTATAGTCAAGAAAAGTAATAGTCCTATTAAAAATATTCAAGCTATCAATAAAGAAATCTCCAACATATCAGATAATGAAGTCACTCCATTCTTGAAAGCTAACCCTGCCTCTCATAGTGTCAACAGTTTAAAGTCAGTTATAAATAGTGTTAAGGGAGCTAAAACAGATTTGATAAAAAGTGATTCTAGCCTAGAGAAAACTTATGATTTGGTTATTAAAAGAGCTAATACAATTATTGATGAATATGCTTCTAAGCAGAAGAGTGGAACACTAACAACTTTAGATGATTGGACTTTACGGAAAGAGTTTGATAATGCCATTCAAAAACAATTTGGTGACGCAGTCTATATGCCTGAAAAGAATACTGCTATTAAAGAAGCTGTCAGAAATGTCAGGGCGGCTTTCAACGATTATATAGCAGAGAATACTCCTGACGATATTTTTAGAGCAAGATTGGCACAGCTATTTGATATGTACCAAGCCAGGACTAACATAGCTGAGAATTTTTGGAGCAAAAAGCTAATAGGAAGTAATGCTCTCAGCAGAATAATACAAGCTAATAAAAAAACTATAACAACTGTTGGTATAGCTGGAACTGTTTACGGAGCTTCTAGGGCAGTAAAATCTATTGTTAATAGCAACCAAAGTAACAATGGTGGAGGCCAATAATTAAAATAACTTTAAATATATGGATGTCAAGGATTTTAAAAAGGTCGGTAGAACCTTGAAAGAAATCTATAAAAAAATAAAAGAGGAACTTATCGCTAGTGGTATATCACCACTTCAGCGTGAGTTTGACGAAATATTTGATGAAGCTGTCACTAGGGCTAGAAATGAAGTTCTAGAATCTCGTGGTTTTACATTAGAAGAATACCGAGCAATTAGAGATAAGATTGTTGGTATGTCTAAAGCCGATATGGTTGATGCTGTTGATAAGGTACACTCTAAATTAGATGGTATTAGAAACTCTATACCAACTGATACTAAAATAGAGGAGATGGCCGAAGAGATAGCTGAAAGAGTTGCTAAAACTTATATCAAAGAACCTGTTATTATAAACAAGATTGTTAAAGAAATTACAGTTAAAGAGCCTAAAATTATTAAAGAGACTGTCAAAGTTAAAGAGAGGGTTGAATACAACGACAAGAAGTTAAAGAAACAATTAGCTGACATTTCCGCTAAAGTTGAAGAGATTAAAGATTATGACGATGCTCCTCTTAAAGACTACTTCCATAATTACTTTAGTGACAATTTCAAAAAGAATATTGATATGCTTGGTATGCCAGACTTCCGTAAGCTGGCTATGGGTCTTAGGGGAGATATTGATGAATTAAAGAACACCATCCCCGGCGCCGCTACTTGGCCCACTATTACTGGCGACCAAACAACTGTTGGGTTAGCTGGCTTTACTAATGATGGTGGCTTCCTGACCTCTCTAACTGGTGCTTTACTCGCTACCGGTGCTACCACTGGTGCTACTTCTCAAGCACAAACCTTTACTAATGGAGTAATAACTCCTAAGATTTATCCTTTAGCTGATTCAACCACCGCTTTACAGATAACTAAGGCAGATGGCACGACCAACCTAACTTCTTTTGATACCACTAATAATAGACAAGTATTCCAAAGAGATGCTTTGGGCGCTACCTATTCTACATCACTTTATTTAGTAAATACTACACCGACAACAGCAGAAGCGACTACTCAATATTCTCCCTCTTTACAATTTAGAAGTAGGTATTATTCTGGTGGAGATAAGAGTTGGGATTTTAGAATACAAGCACAAGAGGCTAAACTTAATATACAGAATAGTAATAATGGAGGAACTTTTTATAATGTATTCTCATTAACTTATGGTGGAGTTCTTAGTATAGGTGGGGGTTTCTATGCTGTCGGGTCTGTTAATGCCAGCACAGCTAATTTAACTACTGTGTCTACTGATGGTGTAGTAATAAATGAGTCAACCTTATCAACTGTTGGTGTTCCCGTTAGATATTCGCCTAGGCTTCGTTTTACTGGACACGCTTGGAATACTACCGCTACTGCCGCTGATAATTCTATAAATTGGATACAGGAAGTTAGACCAACATCTGGTGCGACAACTGCTGGTAGCCTATATTGGGCTTTTGATAATAATGGTGGCGGTTATACTGATAAAATGTATCTCAATTCTTCTGGAGGTTTATATATGGCTGATGTTTATGCTACCAACGCCCATTTAGGCAATAATGGTGTTTCAAGAACTTCAGAAGATGCCGTCTTATTCGGTTTTGGCGCTCCGACCGCAGGTCTTGCTCAAGCGGCTATAATTCGTTCTGGTTCAGCAGCAAGAACTGGTGGCACAATTTTATTTGAAATAGATAGTTCTACTGAACAATGGCGAATAGGCAATAATTTTAATTTTACTAATACTGGTGGAGAGGGAACGGCTTATTTACATCTAAAAGCAGGAACAGCTACGGCAGGCACAGCACCACTAAAAATAAACGCAGGAACAGTTTTAACGACTACCGAAGCAGGTACTATTGAAAACGATGGAACTCACCTTTATTATACTGCGGCTGATGCTGGTACTCGTTATCAATTAGACCAACAAACAACTGGTTATGCTTTAGTCGGTCAAACATTTTACATAGGCACTACTCAAGTAGCTATAAATCGTGCTTCGGCTGCTTTGACTTTAGCTGGCATTACTCTCACCACTCCTGACATTGGCACTCCTAGTGCTGGAGTATTAACAAGTTGTACAGGATTACCTTATTCAGGTATAGCCGATGGAACTGATGGAAACCTAATAACCTGGGGTGCTGATGGCCATGCTGCCTTAGTAGCGACAGGAAACGCTGGACAGGTTTTAACCTCTAACGGAGCCGGAGCTGCTCCTACTTTCCAAGCCTCTGCTGGAGGTTCTTCCTTTTGGACTGCGGTTGCTATGACACGAACAGGAAATACTACAATAGAAACAGATGCCGATGTAGACCTTTCTGCTGTTCTCGCCAAAGGAATGATTATTAAATGGACTGATACCACTACACACGTTGGTATGATTATATCGGTGGCTTATTCTTCCCCTCATACTACGATTACTATAATTGGTATGGTCTGTGCAGCAACAGCAAGTGCATTTAAGTATGCTATGGTTGGGGCGGAGCCATTCATCGCACGTTTTGCGGCCGCAGGCACATTAGGAGCTACCGCTTCTGATTTTATGAATGCATACTATGCCACCGAACCGATGACGGTCCTTGGTGCAGACGTTCAGGTGGGAACAGCCGGAACAACCAATAGCACTACTTTTGACATAAATAAGAATGGAACGACAATGTTCACCACTAAACCCACTCTTGCTACTACTGTCGCTTCTTCGCCGACTGCTTTTACCGCTGACGACAATACATCTTTAGCTTTAGGAGATAGAGTTTCTATTGATTTGGATGCCGTTCAAACTACTGCTGCGATAGATGCTTACGTTCAATTATATCTTTATCCGACAAGATATTTAAGCTTAACCTAATTATATGAGTTTAGGAGAACACCTCGGCGGAGGAACAACAATTACAAGAGGCCTTTGGCATCTTAACGGAAGCAGTGCTGATAGTAGTGGGAACGGAAATAATGGAACTGACACGGCGATTACTTATTCTTTGGCTAATGGGAAGTTTGGGCAGGGTGGAAGTTTTAATGGAACAACAAGTTGTTCCGTGATAGCCAATGCCGCTTCATTAAGACCAGCTGGAAACTTCACCATATCTGCCTGGGTGAATTGTTCTAGTGCGAATGTTTTAATGGTCTTTCAATCATTTGAGTTATCAGCCACATCAAAATACTACGGAATTGCGTTGTATATAAATGCTGGTAAGGTTGTAGTGTTTAGCGGAAAAGGAACTGGTTTAGTCGCTGGAACAGATTATCAGGCAATTACTGGCAATACTTCTGTCAATAATAGTGTTTGGCATAATGTTATTGGAGTTTGGGATGGAAGTTATTTAAGAGTTTATGTGGACGGGAAATCTGATGCTACTGCTGTTGCTTGGGCGAACGCCGCTGTTTATACAACTAATAATTTTATCAATCTTGGTAAGCAACAATATACTTTTGACAAGACTCCCGGATATTATAGCACGGCTTTTTATGCAGGAAAAATGGACGAAGTAATTGTAGAGGGAGTTGCCTGGACACCAGTTCAAGTTCAGAAATATTTTACTTTTGCGAAAGGAAGATTTGGAATTATATGAAGTTCAGCGAACAAATACATAAAGAAGTTTTTTTCATAATACCAACGATTATCGTCTGGACAATTCTCCTGGTGATAATCGCTTTCAAATAATATGACCGAAAGACAATTATTAAACGAAATGTTAAAGGTTCTAAAACTTAATAATAAATACACAGGTATAGGAGCAGTCTGTGGCATTGTTGCCATCATCATCTCGCTCTTTGCTCTGTATATTTCATTAAAATAATATGACAAGTATTCTAAATTGGTTATCTGGCAAAAAGTCAATCATCGCTGGAATCATTACAACCACTTCAGCATTTCTGGCTTTACAGGGAATCATTACGGCAGAGTGGGCTACTTATATCAATGCGATGTCTTTAATAATTTTCGGTACAGCAAGCTATGCGACCGGCAAAATAGTTTATGGAAAATAATATGAAACCATGCTTGCTTCACAACTCACTTATGGAAAAAATAGATTCTATCCTTTGCGAATTAGGTGACCTTAAAGTCAAGGTGGCCGAACTTCCTGAAAGAGTATTAGAAAAAGCTGACCAACGTTATGCTTCTAAGACAGTAGAAAGAGCGGTCTATGGTATCATAGGCGCTTTAACTTTGACTGTCTTAGAAGCTATCGTAGAACTTGTAATTAAATAATATGAAAAGACTAAAAGGTATTGTTCATACTTTTATCAACAAATTTAACGACCAATTTTTATTTACTTGTTGTTTCTTGGTCGCTATGTTTGTTGGTATGTTAATAACTATTTTAATAATTAACTTATTCATTTATGAGTCCAGTAAAAACAAACAAGAGACAAGAGTGCGAAATCTACAGCCGGGTTACTGGATATCTAACGCCGATTAGACAGTGGAATGATGCCAAGTTAGCAGAGTTCTATGAAAGAAGAACATACAAAGTTAACATATGTTAACTATCAACTATTAAGTTAACAAGAAAAATATGGATAAGCTTTACACTGGTTGCGTACCAGACCCAATAGACGAAAGAGATTACCACTATGGACTAGGGGCTATTGCTCCTATGACTGACGAGGAATGGACTACTGGCTACCGAGTTGACCAAGCACTAGGACTAACCATACCAATTAAAGACCAGAAGCAATCTTATTCCTGTGTTGGTCAAGGGGTAGCCTATTATACTGGTGTTTTAAACTTCGTAGAAACTGGTGTGTATACCGAAGTCAGTGCTAAGGCCATTTATTCACAGGTTAGTTTAGGCCAAAATCAAGGTGCTTATATTAGAGATGGTATTAAATTAATCGTTGACTGGGGAGCAGTCTACGAAAATCTAGTTCGTTCTTATAAGAATGATGGTAGTGTGGATGAAACCTTTATGCGAGATAAGTCTTGGATTACACCAGAGATGATAGAAACCGCTAAGATGCTTCAGTCCAAAGAATATCAATTAGTAGATGGTTTTGATATGGATACTTTTGCCAGAGCTATTAAAGAGGGACACGGAGTAGTGTCAGGGGTAACAGGAACAAACAATGGTTCTTGGACTACTCTAACACCAACGCCACCGACACTAGACACACCACAAAATAAACTATGGGGTCATTGCTTGTTCTTTGGTGGTTATGGCAAGGATGCTAGAGGCAAATTCATTTGGGTACTTAATTCGTGGGGAACTTTTGGCTGGCAGAAACTTTATGAAGAATGGTTCGGTGATGATGGCCGGTGGATGTATAATCCTTGGGTTTTAATAGATAAAAATAACAATAATTTTATGTTTAAAAAAGAAGTAGGTAAACCTCATATCTATTTAATAGACGAGACTAAAAAGACTAAAACAATGCTTGTTGATATGAAGACCTTAGAAGCCTTTAATCAATCTTATACAGAAGTGCCTAGCCTAGCAGAATATGCTGATGCTGGTACTTTAGTTTATGTTGAGAGAATCATAAATTAGCTCTCTATTTCCTAGGGTCGGAGAGATTAATATAACCCAACGGAGACGATTTAGTTTCGTCTCTTTTGGTATAATCCCTGTGGATAAGTCAGAAGGTCTTCAAAAACCCCAATAAAATAAGGTATTGTAGCAATTAAAAATGTATGTTATTGTAGTAGGGTAAATTAAATAAGGCGGGTGAAGAGAATATAGTGTTATGGTCTAATCGCCATATCCGATTGTGTGACCTTCACCCGTCCGCAGTTGGATAGATTATACCAGAACACTATATTTTTTTATGGAGATATCCTCGGCCACCTCTAAAAACGCCGAGCTTAATAGTCATAATAGCTATTAAACCACAACAGGGAAGGGGTGCAGACTACCCATCTACTAGGACGCCTAGAGCTTAACAATACTGCCTTGCAAGAGGGAACATACTAATTAAGTTAATTAAGTTAATTATGTTAGACAGAAGATATCATTATAATAATGCCATTGCTGTATGCTCTGAGGATAAAGAATATTTGAAGTCTTTAAAGATGGGTAAATTTGGGAAAAAATCATTAGCAGGGATATTGAGCTATATTATTAATCAATATAAATCTAACAATAAATAATATGAAAATCTTAGGTTGTCTTATGTTACTAGGTTGCTGTATAATCTGGCCTCCCCTATTCTTAATAACCGGGGTGGTAATCGCTTTAGCTTTAATAATTGACCAATATGAATAATACAATATCACTAGGAAGAAGCTATTATTATGACCCAGAGGATAAGGTTCTATTCAGAATTAACATTGACGAGAAAAAGCATTTAATGTGGGAGCCACCCTTTAAAGGAACTCCTTGCTTTAATAAGTCTATCTATGACCAATACAAAGATAAGGCTAAAACTATTGGCGCTAGAAGTGATAAACATAAATGGTCAATGCCAATAGAATTATTTGAAGAAAAAAAGAAGTTAGTAAAATACATAGATGAGCAGTATGGTTGCGATAATTTCTTTTGGATTATTGAATCACTTGGGGATAAGTCGGTCCCCAAAGAACCAGAACCACAAAATAGGCCTATTTTAGGCATTAACATATAACCTAAAAAATGCTATAATTAAGTTATGAGCAAAACAAAAGACAACTTAATAGACCTACTCAATATAGAAAACCTAAAGCGTAAACAACTTGGTGAAGAATGTGGACTAACCTTTGTCGGATATGATGATGAAACCAGCCTCCCGGACTTTATAGGAAATAGAAAACAATGGGATGAGTATGATAAATTATTAACTAATGGAAATTTTCAATAATTATATGGCCAACATTTTATCAAAAATCTTTGACGCTGATGTCTGTAATAAAGAACCCCTAGTTATGGGTATCAGAGAAGAAATAACCCTAGAAGAAATTCAAAGGGATTACAACGAAAAAGGTGATAAGCTCTATGAGAGCGTATTATCTGACTGGCACAATATGCCACTTTATAAACGAATTAATTATTAAAACTATGAACGACCAACCACTACAAAAAAAAGTTATTACTGTCTTAGAGGCAGTAGCTAAAACAACTACTAATGGCTCTGTCCAGTATAAGATTAAAGACCAAGACAACAAGACCTATACAGTCTGGGCTTCTAAATCTGACGGCAGTGAGAGCAAGGCTTATTCAGAACTTAAATGTATTCCCAATAATGGCATTGGCCGGAACCTTGAAATCGCTTACAAAGAAGAAGCTTATGACTTTAAAGGGAAGTCTTTAACCTCAAGAACAATAATGTTTCTTAAGGAGGTGGGCGGTGCTTCTAAAGCTAATACTATGATTAAATCTCAAATGTCTTTTGAAAAGAAAGAACAAGACGATGATAAATGGGATAAAATCAGCTGGGGCAAATGCAAGCACGCTTATTTAGTAGAATACTTAAAGGCAATGTTAGATGGTAAAGGCCCTAACAGCGCTGACGAATGTGAAAAACTTGCTGAATTTTGGGCTGATATGTCTATGAGAAACCTAGGAGAAATGGAAAAGCTACAATACATCCAAGACAACAAATATGCTCAACCAGCGGTAGAAGGATTTGAAGTCAAGGAGGACGAGATTAACGTCGCAGATATTCCTTTTTGAAATGGATTGACATAATTAAAATGGTTTGTTAATGTTATAGATATAATAATTAATTATAATATTATGTCTACAAAGAAATGTTTTAAGTGTAATAAGATAAAAGATTTAGATGAATATTACAAGCATTCTGGAACTGCTGATAAACATCTTAACAAATGTAAAGAATGTACTAAGAAGGATGTTGATAGAAGATATTATGATAAGGAGTCAAGAATAAAAATTAAAGAATATGAAACTAGAAGATTTAAAGACCCGGAAAGGAAGAAAAAGATTAAGTTATATCAAATAAGAAGAAGGGAAAAAAATCCCGGAAAGAATAGAGCTAGAAATAAACTTAATGATGCTATAAAATATGGCAGAATGGTGAAACTCCCCTGCGAGGTGTGTGGAGATACAAAATCGCAAGCTCATCATAAAGATTACAGAAAATATTTAGATGTTCAATGGTTATGTTTTAAGCATCATAGGGAGTTGCATAATCAACTGATAGACTAGCTCTTGGAATACCTTTTTAGCCCCTACAAGCCCCGTAGAAGCACGATAGACCCTTAAGTGGTATATTATTACTTTTTAACTAATCCTATGCTTAAAAAGCCAAAAAAGAAGAGCCTTAAAAGCCTTCAAAATAAAGCCGACCATCTATTACAAGAATTGGGTCGCAAGCTCAATCAAAATTGTGAGGTCTGTGGTAGAGAAATGTCTTGCCTTCATCACTTCTGGCCGAAGTCTATGGCCGCTATCCTAAGATACAACCTAAAGAACTGCGTAGCTCTATGTGCTGGGTGTCATATTCAACATCATTCCGGTAACCCTTCAATACACGCCACTGTCTTAGAACAACGAGGAGAAGAGTGGCTTCAAGAATTAGTTGTTATTAAAAGACAATATTTTAAACCATCAAGGTCTTATTACGAAGATATTATAAGAAAGTTAAAACTATTATTAGAATAATATGAAGACATCTCATCAATACGCTAACGAATTAGAAAACTTTGCTGATGAGTTTGCTAAGTTAGGTGAAAGATATAATGAGCTTAGTAAAATTAAAGCTGAGTTCTATAAGGCTACTGCCGGAGAACATAAAAGCTATGCCTCCTTTGAAAGAGCTTGGGATTTGACTGTGGAAGGTCAGGAAATGGCCGAAGTGAAATTAAAGATGAAAGTTAAAGAAGTAAAAAGTAGCGCTCATAAGAATATGCTTAGGGTTTTAGAAAACGAAGCTAAAAATATTATTTAATTATATGAAAAAACATTTAGGCTTAATCTTATTCTATCTAGGTACTATGTTCCTATTCTTCTGGGCATTTAGTATTTGGTGTAGTTAATATGAAATATCTAATCCTACCATTCTTACTATTCTTAATATCAATATCAATAAGTAGTTCTGCTACGGCCAAGCTCAACAACCTTGACCTATCAGTGCCTAAACATTATGAAAAAACTTATGAAGAAGAGTGGAAAGAAGCAGTCTTTAGTGCGTACAACCTTGAAGAAGGCCAGACAGATTCAACCCCAACGATTGGAGCTTATGGCGATGATTTATCTAGACGGACAACCTGTGTCGTTGCAACACGCAGGTATGGAAAAGGCACAATCATATTTATTCCACTTCTTCAACAAAGATGCGAAGTCCTTGACAAAACTTCGCAAAAATATGCTAACCGCATTGACATCTTATTCCCAACCAAAGAAGAAGCAATAAACTTTGGATTACAAACATTAAAATATCGTGTTATAAATGAATAATATGAAAGATTATATAAAATTTATTTTGGGAATTTTGGGGCTTGTGTTGTTTATTGGGCTTTGTATTTGGTGGTCAGTCGCTCAATATAAGGAATGTAAGAGAATGAATTTTAGTACTTTTTACTGTGTTCAACACGCAGGTTAATTATTAAATAATATGAACAACGAAAAAAAGGTAATTGAAAAATATCTTAAATTATTAAACTTTGAAAAAGGAACTCACGGATTTTTAATGTTAAGTTATTTAGTTAAAGAATACAACCTCTCTCTTATCACCAGTATAGAGGAGGAGTTGCCTTGTCAGAAAAAAGATTTAATTTTTAGAACGCAAAGATTTTCCAGTAATCAAAGCTTTGGATATAACCATTGTTTAGAAGAAATCAAATCAATCTTATCTAACTATAAACAATAATTGTATGACCTATTTCTTTTTATCTTTTCTTTGTATACTCGCCATTATCGGACTTTGTTGGTTAATTGGATTTTTCTTTGAAACTGGTAGGAATATGACAACTAAAACTAAAAAAGTTTGCGATTGTTGTTTTAGAGGTATTAAAGAAGCTAATGAACAATATAATAAAATAAATAATTAAACAATAATTGTATGATAGAAAATATTAATTTACCAATAAATAATTTAATAAATGAAATAGTAGAAAATACCACTAAACATCAGAGAAACTGGTTCTATTTAATAACTATTTTATTATT
>Ga0172381_10000807_pt1 | contig 38961 bp, 67 predicted proteins | sample Leawel6488metaG_FD_119754 | JGI IMG/M metagenome (GOLD analysis project Ga0172381, IMG submission 119754) | Leachate microbial communities from a municipal landfill in Southern Ontario, Canada - Leachate well 64-88 metaG | ecosystem: Engineered > Solid waste > Landfill > Unclassified | place... | reverse complement strand
TTGGCGTGGAAAAGGACTAGGAAATCATTTTATTAGACGGGCATTAAAGACATTTCCCAATGGTAGGTTTTTGGTCTTCCAGCGGGGAAGAAAAGTGAATAACAAGGAACGAAAAATAGAGATAAGTGAATTTCTTAAACACAACAAGTTTTAACCTATGGAATGCACAGTTTGCGGCAAAGAATTTAAACCAAAACAGATTAAGGGTAAGGCTAATAAGTATTGTAGTAAGCCTTGTCAGTATATTGGATTTAAGAAACGGGTTAGTAAGTTTTGTATGATTTGTGGCGGTAAATTTGAAGTTCCTAAGAGTAGAGAAAAAACTGCCACTTGTTGTTCTAAAGAATGTAAAAGTAAAAGGTTGGTAGGAATTTCACCAGTTTCAGCTTTTAAAAAGGGACATATACCTTGGTGTAAGAATAAAAAATTACATTATTCACCTGCTTGTTCTTTTCCACTTGGTCATAAACCTTGGAACAAAGGAATAATTTTTGAGGCAATATTAGGTGAGAAAAATCCTGCTTGGGAAGGTGGTAAATCATTTTTACCATATCCATCAGAATTTAATTCTTTACTAAAAAGAAAAATAAAAGAACGAGATAATTATAAGTGTCAATTATGTGGTGTTCCAGAAGAAGAATGTGAAATATCATTAAGTATTCATCACATAGATTATGAAAAACAAAATTGTAAAGACAATAATTTAATTTCACTTTGTAATAATTGTCATTTAAAAACTAACACTAATAGAAGTTTTTGGAAAGAATACTTTTCAAATAAATTCAAGGAGGTCTACAATGGGTTCAACTAAGGTACCAGAAACACCAGCCGTTCCCACAGCTTCTCAAAATATGCAAGATTGGATAGCTAATTATCCAGCTATGTTTGCTTTGCAACAAGAATATGCACCACAAGAGGCTGCTCAACAGGTTTCTTTAGCACAGCAATATGCTCAACCATTAGGTGAAGCTATGAAAGCTGCTAATGACGCTATGTATCCTGAGACTTCTAAACTTCAAGAAGAACTTGCTGCACAATCATTGGCAGGTATGCAGGAAGAAATGCCAAGTTGGGCAAAGGATAGTTATTTAAACAATGTTAGAGCTAATTTAGGAACTAACGCAGGTTCAGGAATAGGTGCTGACTATACAAGCCGTGGATTACTAGAGCAACAGAAATCTTGGGGAGATTATTATAGAAACTTAGGACTTTCCACTGCTGGTCGTCAACCACTAACTCAGGCTGCTTCTCCAAGTTATTCTAACTATGCTTCAACTTATACACCCACAAGTGTAGCTAATACTAATTCCACTAACTATGGAACTGCTGCAAATATTTATGGAACACAAGTACAATCTGCTTCAAACCAAAGTAATTCTTGGTTAAATTTACTTGGTTCTGGAATTGGTGCTGCTGGAACTATTGGCGGTGCATCAATACTATCATCTGCTCGTTACAAAAGGAATATTGAACTATGGGCGTAGCCTTAGATTTAATTAAACAAATTGATGTTGTAAAATATAATTGGTTAGATGAAACTCCTGACATTGGTATTATTGCTGAGGAATTGGCTAAGATAATACCAGAAGCAGTTTGGTATAAGGACGGGGTTATTGAAGGAATTAAACCATTGACTATGATTGGAATTTTAACTAAGGCTATACAGGAATTATCTGAAAGGAAATAATATGGGTGGAGATAAAACATCAAGTGGGTTGACACCATCTTCTAATGTTGGCTTAGGTGGTGGGAGTATGGGTGGTAATGCAAATTTTGGGGGTTCATCTGCACCCGTTAATTTTGGTGGTCAAAAATTAGATTTATCTGCTGGTGGCAACCAACTTACTGCAACCAATTTAGGCAGTGGTAAATCCGTTTCTGGCGGTACACCATCTAATACGGATTATAAAAAAATTATGGCTTTAGGTTTAAAAAGTTTTAAACCAAGTAAAATTGAACCAACTCAATTTACTGGTATGGGTTATTCAGTTAATCCAACTGATTCACCTAATGCCCCAACATCACAAGCAGGTATGGATACTATGGTTCAAAATGACCAATCATTACAACGATTTATTGAGTGGCAAAAACAGAACGGATATTAAGGAGAGATAATGGCAGAACCTAATGTAATTGATGAAACACAAAATATGAGCGGGTTATCACTTCCGAGTGGCTTCACGCCAATGGAATCTCAACCCACCCCAGATTTTGCTGTTAACCCACCAGCCCAAGTTTCACAACAGAAATTTGAGGATTGGAAAGAACCTGACCCAATGGCAGATATGTCACCCACCAAGAAAGCAATGTTTATTCTTGCTCAAGGGGCGATGGCGTTTGGTGAAGGTATAACTGGTAAGCCTTTTTTTTCTAACTTCCAAGAGATGCAGAGTAAGAAGGCTCAGCGTAATTTTGAGGTGTGGAAACAGAATCGTGAATCAAATAAAACTAAACCAGTAATAGGTTTTGACCCATCTGGTAAACAAGTTAATTTAGGTGAAGTAGACGCTAACGCTGTGGTTAAAAGTATAGGTGGTTCATCTGACCTGTCAACACTTGACCCAGAATACCAAATAACAGCATATTCTTTAGCACGTAAGGTTGGAGGAGTGCGTGGTGCAGAAAAGGTTTTACCAGCAGTAATAGCCAACTTAAAATCTGGAACTCCTATTGACCAAATAGAAGATAAAATTAGGTTTTCTACGCAATCAAATGAATTTAATCAATATCGTGATGCCGCACAAAGTATGAGTATTGGTAAATCAGAAACAATTAGGAATGCAGATTATGATGCACTTGACGATTATGCCCAGAAGGGAAATATCGAGGGTGCAAAAAGTTATCTCAAGAAGATGGCTATTTCTGACTCAACTGCTGACCAACAGAAAACAGTTATGGGTAAAGAAAGAACTGTTGAATTTTTAGGTGAAATTAAAGATGACCTAAAGACATTAGAAAAAGCTGGTTATCCTACTGGATTTTGGTCAGGCAATTATGAGAATGTTTTGGCAAAAGTTGGACAGGTTAAGAATCCAGAGATGCGTAAAATCGCAACAAAGATTGCAACTGCTATGATGACTTATAGACGAGATATGACGGGTGTTCAGTTTACAGAAAAAGAAGCAAAAGAATATGCTCGGATATTCCCGTCTATTGACAAAGTGGGTAGATTTAATTCCGCTTCTATTGATGGTTTAAGGGAAACATTTAACGGCGACCTTAAAATGTTTTACAAACAAAAGATGGGTAAAGATAATTATAGTAAGATATTTAGTGAAGAAACTCAAAAATCAAGTAATAGTTTTAACGAAGACGATATTGCACATACCCTAAAAATGCACCCTGAATATACAAGAGAATCACTACTTAAAAAGTTAGGAAGATAATATGCCAATAGATTTATTATCAGAAAATACTAATCAACCAGTTGACTTATTGGAATCTAAGGGTAGCGATTTAATAAATCAACCTACAGAAAAATACCAAGAATCCACTGGTAGTTTATTAGGTAAAGGTGTTACAACTACTGCTGCACTTGCTGTTGCACCAGTTTTGGGTGCGGGTGTTTATAAGAGTGGAAAATGGTTAATCCAACCAGCATTAGACTTGGCTGATACAAATAAAGAAAGTGCCAAGATAAAAAAAGAATTAAGATTACCAGATAAGTTTAGAAATGAAGACCTACCATCTCAAATCAAATTACAAAAACCATTAAGTATTGACCCATTAAAAAAGGCTCAATATGACCACGCTATAATTACCAAACAGGCTATCAATAATGCAAGTAACCAATTAGCACAATTTGATAAGGCTATATTAACTACTAATGTTGACGAGGCAGCACAGTTAATTAAAATTGGTCATCAAGGTTTTCTAAATTCTGGTTATAAGAATTATGGAACAGCATTAGACGCTGGTGCATTATTATTAAAAGAGGCGGGAGTTGAAGGTTTATCTGGTCTTGAATACACACAGAAGGTAATTGAACCTGCAATTAAATATGCTAAAGCATCTTTTAATGATGAGCATTTATCTATACTTGAGTCAATTAAACAAAAGTTAGCACCAGTAGCAGATTCAAGTGGAATATACGAACCTGAAAAAATTATATCACTCCAACAAGCTAAGAAGTTTATTGATGAAATACCCGATTTAAGATTAAAGCATAACTTAACTGATAACTTTGGTCAACTTCTCCAAGATGTTGCACCAGAGGGAACAAAAGTTAAACAGATAATTGCTGAGGCAAATAAGAGTTATAAACCATTTGCGGAGATGAATAAAGCCACCGCTTCCTTTATTAAAAAGGGAACTGGTGAGTTTGATGACGCTGGAGTAGAAAGATTTTTGTCATCATATATTAAAACTGCACAAGATACAAGTAAAGATAATATTCTTAACTTAATGAGTAAAGGTAATGCAAATGTCAACCCAATAGAAGGATTATCACAGAAAGTTGAAAATTTAAGAGATTTAAGAAAAGTTCGGGGACAATTAACTTCTGCAAAAACAGATATAACCAACTCATCTCTATCAAAATCTTTGGAGTTAAAAAATAAACTCGCCATTGAGATGAAGAAGTGGACTAATTTAGAGGTTAAGGCTGGTGAACTTGCTTCACGAACTAAAGGTGCTAAGGGGGCTTTAATGGGTCGGGCAGTAGCCTTAGGGTCTATTGCTGGAACTGGTGCAATATCTGCTTTAGCTAGAATGGTTGGTAAGGTTAATGCTAAGATACCATTAGTTCAATCTGCTTTTCAAGCAGCCACAGCCTTTGAGACTTGGAAATTAAGAAATGAGCCTTTGCAACAATTCTCTAAGGTTATGGATGCAGCAACATTTGGGTTAGACCCTATGGGGGATATGCCATCTAAAAATAAAATAGACCAAATTAGAAAAGATGCTGAATCTAATACTGACTATAGTAATTCTATAATGACCCCAGAAACATATAATTTCTTGAAATTCAGAAATAAAAATATTGATGAACAACGTAGTAAGGGAAAATGGTCTAAAACACCAGAAGAACTCGCTATCGGAAGATTAAAGAAATCAAGATTTAGCAGAAAATCAGGAGATTAAATGCCTATAGCTCAATCAACTCCAGTAATAACACAAACTATTTCTAAGCCAATTATTAACAATCCCCCCGACTCTATCTCACGCCTTGACATTGGCGGGGTGCCAGTAGATGTTTATACATTCTTTGATACTCCGCTTAATAGCGACGAGAAGGTGGTCAATAAGTTGAAAGTAATCACTAATTGGGCAAAAAGTGAAGTCGGTATTGATGGTACTGATGGTGATATGTTGCTTAAGATTAGAGACCTACGTAATCATTTAGGTGCACCAGATAGTATGCAGAAACAATATGATAAATTATTTAATTACTGCAAGATGACAATGTATATTAAAGAAGTAGAAAAGAAAAGAGATGCGTTAAGCAGGAGATACTAATGGCGGAAAAATTATCAGGTGCAGTCAAACCTTCGAGTATAGAACAAGCAGAACACATAGACGTAAACGGTGTAAGAGCTAAAAGAGTAGTTGCTTCTGGATATGATGGTACTAATTTACAAGATTTATTGGTTTTAACATCTGGACAGTTAAGAACAGTATCACAAGATTATCTATTATCTATTGCAGAAGGGGATATAGCCAATCACACTCCTTTTGCTAAATATGGTATATTAGATGGATTACAGAATAATCTATTAGATATTTCTCAAGGAGTTACTAATCCTTATGTATTTCCGGCAACTGCTGGTGAGAGAATGAGAGTAGTGTCAACTTCAATACAAGATGGTGTAGCTGGTAGTGGTGCTACAAAGATTAAAATAGAATATCTTAATGAAACTGGTGCGACTTTAACTGAAGAAGTTACTATGAATGGTACTACAGATGTAAACACTACCGCTACTAAGATAAGAAGAATAAATAAAGTTTATGTATCTGCTGGCTCTAATGCTGTAGGTAACATATCAGTATATCATTTTACTAACGCTACTCCTATTTATGGTTATATTGCTTTAGGTCAAACACAATCAAGACAGTTAATTTATACTGTACCATTAGGTAAAACTCTCTATGTTACTTCAGTTCGTTACTCAGTAGGTGTTGGCAATACTACTTCTTCAGGTAAATTCAATTTTGTAACATTTACCAACAGGGTAACAATCGACCCGGGAACAGGTCAATTAGCAAGTATGTTTTATCCTCTCAATGAGATAGGTCTAGTAAACGAAGCATTTGTTTTGCCATTAGAAATACCTACTAAGATACCAGCATTGGCAGATTTAAAAATACAGGCAATAGGTGATACCGCATTAGCAGTTAGGGCAATAGTAGCTTTAAGAGGTTGGTTAGAATGAGTGAACCTTGTAAATTTGAAGATAGGATAATTAGTGCATTAGAGGATATTGCTTCTTTTAAATCAACTCTTGAAAGTGCGGTAACGGAAACATCTAAGCATATAGAGGCTGGTAGCAAGTGGAGGGTTGCTATTGTCTGTTCCTGTATTGGATTAGTAGGTTTATTTATTGGTGCAATAGTCCGTTTTGCTGTAATGGATTTTAAAGTTTCTTCTCACGATATAGAATTAAAAGAAATTCGGACACAACTATATGACCTTAATTATGAAAAAGGCAGAGCTACAGAATTAAGTGAGTCTAAAAAATAAAATGATAGAACGTAGAAAACAAGAACGCTGTATTTATTGTGGAGGGACGGAATTAAAATTACTCGATGATGGAGTGATTAAACGGATTTGTTTAATTTGTGGCAAGGATTTTGAAGCAAGAAGAGATAGCGATTTAACAGAATTCCATAAAATAAAGGATAGTTGGCTATGACAAATATTGATAAAATTATTCACGAAGAGATGTTACCTATTAGGCAAATGTTTGTTAGTTACTCAGAACTTGCAAAAAATCCTTTAATCCATTTTGACCCAAAGGTATTTAAAAAGTGTGCTATGAAAATAGAAGAGTTAATAGGAATATTAAGGGAGGTGGTTTAAATGATTTGGTTATTCTTAATTGTGGTAGCAGGTTTAGTCGGATATTGTTTATGGTTAAAAAGTGAAGGAAAGTTATAATGTGGATTTGGCTAGTTACTTTACTTAAAGGTTTCTTACCGATAGACGGAAAGAGAATAGGCAAGATAATATGGGTTCTTGCCCTATGTGCTATCGCTATTGGTGCGTATCATAAACTCTTTATTGCAAAGACCACCACTCAACATATCCAAACACAGATTGTTTATGAGTGTCCCAAGAATGATAAAATGGTAGGATTATCATTTAATCTATGGAAATTAAAACTATCTTTAGGAATATAATTTAACTTGACTTTTTTCTGTTTTGTGTTATAAATATAGTTACTGGAGGGCATTTGAGCCGAAGAAGCGTATTAGTAGTTGGCGACCAACATCTTCCTTTTGAAATGAAAGGCTATCTTGACTTTGTTTTAGATATTAAAGCAAGGGTTAAGTGTGAGAAAGTTGTAATGATTGGCGACCTTGTAGATAATCACGCAATATCCTATCACGAACACGACCCTAATGGTTTATCCCCAGCAGATGAAATAAAGGAAACTAAAAAACGCCTTAGAGAATGGTATAAAGCCTTTCCTAAGGCTTTTTTATGTCGTGGTAACCATGACAGAATGGTTGATAGGAAGGGTAGAACAGCGGGGCTACCTGATTGTGTATTTAAACCTTTTAGGCAGATATGGAATTTACCTAGTGGTTGGATAGATGATTTTAGCCATGAGATAGACGGAGTTATTTATGAGCATGGAACAGGATATTGTGGAGATAATGCTCACCTTAAAGCGGCATATAATAATAGGACTTCAACTTGTATTGGTCATACACATTCACAATTAGCTGGTGGGTATATTGGAAATAATAAGAATGCTATCTTCGGTATGAATGTAGGTTGTGGCATAGACCCTAAATCCTATGCTTTTGAATATGGCAGGGATTTTAAAAAGAAACCACTATTAGGTTGTGGTGTTGTAACAGATAAAGGTAAATTCTTCCAAGTATTTAAAATGTTATGAAAACTAAATCCTATAGATTTTCTACCTGTGAAGGTAATATTTACATTATGGTCAACCATAATAACAAAGGTGAATTTGACTCTATTCAAATCTACCCACCTGCTAAGAATAATAACTGTGGTTATTCTTGGGCTTTCGCATTACAAGACTTAGTTACTTTTGCTTTGCGTAGGGTTAAGGATAATGATGATATAAGGTTGATAATTAAATCTATTGCAGGGCATAATTGTAATGCTATGCCACCAAATAAACAACACTGCAAATCTTGTGTTGACGCATTGTCAAAGGTTGTAAAAGAAAATTTCCTTATTAAAGAATAATTAGTTAACAGTTTTGTTAATTAACTATATGGAGAAAAATGACAAAATTTATGAACAAAAGTTTTAGTGTTTTTAACAATTACGAGGTTAAACCACATTGTGATTCTTGTGGTAAAGAAAGTAATGTATTTATTGTAACTGTTTACGGGAGATTATGTGATGAATGCAAAAAAACCAAAAGAGAAGAAGAAATCAAAAAAAGAATGTGAGCTTTACCCAACATTCTGTACTAATTGTAAAAAATGCAAGTAATTTTATTTTAGTTATTTTGTTCACTATCATATGATGGTTCTTTTCTACCACCAAACTTAATCTTAAAAGCTCTCTCCGCACCAATTCTTTCCACAACTTCTATCGGGAATATTCTTTCCTTACGTCTCCTATGCCTGTCTGAATAACCTTCTTTGGCTTGTATTTTATTCAACAATCTTTCAATATCCTTACATACTTTTCCTGTTTTAATACAGGGTTTATCTACACACTTAGTACAAGTGAGAGGCATGACAAATCCATATCTCTCTCGGAATAAATTATTAAATAGTTAAATCCTTAACATTATACTTTGCTGGTCTTTCTTTGCTTTGAATTATTATTCCTTCTGCTAATGGCTTTCTTCTTGATTTATAGAAAGTAGGGGCAGAAACACCTAATGCTTTAAGTATCTCCTTCTCTGTTAATCCTCCCTTATTCTCCGGTCTTCGCAATAGTTCTATCAAAGCATAGTCTTTATCCGGTATAACTTCCACCTTCTCCTGTTCAAAGTAGAGTGGGTCTGGTTCATTGAGTTTAAGATAACACTCTTTCATTATGTCTCCTGACCTTTGAGTGTTGCAATAGAAAGCTCGCTGCCCTGTCTGTTGGTCAAAAGTTTGTAAGACAATCTGGCTTGCCCACGCTTTAAACCAGACACTACCAAATGTAGCATCATCTCCTTCCATAATCTTATTACCTTTAACATCAAACTTCTTTTTGTGGGTATGGTGGATAACTACTAAAGAACAGTTAAGCTCATCTTTCATAATGTCAAAGTTAGTTACCACCTCTCGCACTACCTCATCTTTAATCATACTGCCAGTAAAAGCTCGATAGAGTGGGTCTATAACCACTATGTCGTGGCAGTTGTACTTCTTAATCTCTGAAATAATGTGGTCTAATCCATACTGACCATCTCTTTTCTGTAACTGGAGATGAGGATAGTACATAAACACAAACTTATCAGGGTTAATATCCAAACTCTTGGCTAATCTCTTTACCCTATCTTGGCTTTCAGATATATCTCCTTCTAGTAGGATATAGGTAACATTCTTTGGTTCTGGTATCTCGTGTCTGTCAAGGAATGGGTGTCCTGTGGTCATACAGCAGAGAAATGCTTGCATACTGATAAGAGTTTTACCTGATTTTTCCTGACCAACCCATAAAAGCGCATCCTTCTCCTTTAATAGCCCGTTAATTATCCACTTTCTTGTTGGGAACTCCTGATTAAGGAAATCTGTTCCAATATAGGATTTAAAGAATGACATTGATTTTATATCTCCATTATATTTACTAAAGTATAACTTTCTGTATCCTGTACCTTCTTCCCCTGCCACTCAAAGAATTGACTGTCCGATATTCCTAATCCTTCCGCTATTGCATCTTTCAATAGTTTCTCCAAGTTATCTCCATCGTGTTTCTTTATATTACCATTCTTGTAATACCAGTTGGAATGGAACTCTACTTCTATTCTTAGCAAAGCATTGTCTTTAAACTTAGTGGGTGGTATTCTAGTCTTAACATTTGTTTTGAAGATATGAGCTTCTTTGGAGAGTGTAACTTCTCTTAAGTTATAGTTTATTTGGAACATTCTGTTGTAAGATGGTGGTATTTGTTCTATACGAAAAGAAATCATTGGTGTCCTATCGTTATTCAAGCGATACGATGAAACGCTATTTAGTTATATTAACTCTGTCGGGTCTAATCCTTTAAAGTTCTTCGCCTCATTCTCTGGTTCTTGTTCCACATCATACTCACTTGGGTTGAGTAAATTAGCCTCTTCTTTCCTAAGATAAGCACCAGTGGACTTGTTGATATACTTTGCTAAACCCGGCTTTTGTGTAATGGTTATTTTGATTTCAGGTGCATTGCATAGGTCAACTAAAGTATGCCCGTCTATCTTGTTAAAATCCAAACCTGTAGACCTACTTAAATACTTGAGCTGAACCAAGTGCTGTTTGTTTTTAAAGAAATCTTTGGTGTAGATTGCAGGGTCAGCATAGAAACATACCCTAGCATTAACAAACATTCCTTTAAACTTACCATCAATACCTTCAGTTAGTTTTAAACCTAACACTAACTGCCTGTAAATAGGTCTTCTGCTTACTTCGTCTAACTTATCCTTAATCTCTGCTCTTGCAATCCTTACTCTTACATCTTTTGCTGGTGGTAATATACTCCTTTGCTCCTTAACATCATCTAAACTACCTACATCTGTTGGTTCTACTCCACCGTACCATTCTTGTCCCTGTAACTGTTCTTCCATTTGTTCCTCCTTTTTATTGTTTTATCCCTATCGCCTTATTCACACTATCTGATATTACCTTGTAGGATATATTCTCTAAGATTTCCGGAATTCCCGGATACCTCGATTTACCCTGCCTACCGTTACCTAAGTTAGTTCTTGCCATATAGTGATACTTTCCATCAACTCCTTTCTTTTTATCTAAGAATAATACTAAGCTAAACATTCCCGGTGCATCATCTCTAAATCCACCAAGACAAGAAGCAACAAGAGGTGTATCCTTATTCGGTTTCTTTTCCATAACATCATCACTTTCCAGTTTCTCATGAAAGTTAACTACAAGGTTGGCAGGTATAGTAAGCAACTTCATCAAAGTAAAGTTATAAAGGTAACGGCTCAACTTACCATACATAGACCTTGTATCTATCTCACCTGTCTTTGGGCTAATCTCTGGCTCAAACTTGTTTAGGTAAATCCAGCGGTTCTCTGCAAGATAGGTAAAGTTATCCAACACTACTGTTTCTATCTCCCCCTTCTGTGCCATTTCTCTTGCATTAATACACGCTTTGTCTAATTCAATAAACACTCTCTTTGTATCTTCCTCACTTGTAGGAATAAACCTATCAAATCCTACTACATTATTCTTAAGTTCTGGAACAGTCAACCAAGTGTCCTCTCCACCCGGTTCTGTTACCATAAAGTAACTCTTAGGGAAGGTTGATGCTAGAGTTGTCTTACCTACTCCACTTCCCCCTATTACCATAACTTTGAGGTTTAACTTCTGTTTTCCAGCACTGTACTCTTTTGGGTCAATCATTTTTCCTCCTTGTATTTATTTCCATATTTTATCCAATCATCAATACTTAAATCTTCAAGCCATTTACTAAAATCATCAACCATTGCATCATCTGTTCCGATATATTGTTGACTATGTTTTTCCATTAAAAAATCTTCAAAATCTTTTAATTTTAAATGAGAATTTATTTCTATTTTATTTTCTTCTACTCCAATAGCTGTTCCACTTTCTCCCTCTACAATTTTATATCTTAAAACATCTTTTTTTAATTCAACATTATATCCAATATAAACTTCTTTAATCTTTCCCGTAATAACTACTTTAACTTCTTCATCTATTTTGTATAATTGTTCCATTTTATCCTCCTTTTGAAGTATCTTTTATTGATTCACTTATCTTAATAAGTTCTTCCTGTATTATGTTTATTTTATCTAATCCCATTGCTATCTTTTTGATTGAACAACTACCATCAGTGTAACACCACCAAGAACATTCACTTTCTTTACAATCATATTGGCTATTGTGTGTGTTATCTAATACTGCGGATATAGTTAGAATTGGACATATCATCTCTTCTCCTCCAAATAGTTAGTTATGGCTGTGGATAATAACTTTTGAAATTCATCTACGGTTATATCTAATCCTAGTGAGGTAGAATTTTCAGTATGAATAATTGACACCTTTTCGTCTTTCCACATAGCAGTATCTATACAATCTTGTAACTCCTCACAAGTAGGTTTCTTGCAATAATGTTTAATAATTAATTCTTTAGCTTGGTCAGTTCCTAAAGTATATCCCGGAATTTCATTATTCCCCATATCCAGTTTCTCTGCTTTAATTCCGTGAAGAAAAACTAATCTTAATATCTCTCCTAAACTCTTTTCCATTTTATTTCCTCTATTGTTCCCAATACCATTCACTAACCTGCTTACATCCTAATTCCTTTAACCTTATAGATTCTTTTAATGGTGATACGTAGAGTGGGTTCATTTAGTCATCCTTTCTTAAAAAATCTTATCTATCAAATCGCTAAAAGGGTTCCTTTTTTCAGTATTCTTATAAACTATATCCCAATTAAAAGACAACCAATATAAAATAGGTTGTATTATTAAAAACACAATAGTTATACCAATAAAAAATAAACCTACCACTGGAATAATAATAGCTAGTATGCCATTTAACCAGTATCCTACATAAAACCACTTAGCCCAAGGAAGAATATGCCCAAATAAAATTGGGACAAAAATGATTATAAGTATTTCTAATATCTTTAATCCAATAAACATTAATAGTTTTTTCATTTCTTCTCTCCTTCTATTTTTACATTGTAATTATCATTCGTTAAATGGGTTCATTTAGCCCTCCTAAAATTTATTGAATAATCTTTTCCACCAGGGGAGTTTTTTAATATTCTCAACTTCCATACGAGCTAATTCTTTAAATATTCCTATTTTGTCGTTGATTATATTGTCAATAACATCATTCTCAACCTTTAGTAAAATATCTAATAAACCTTTGTCATTTTCTTTAAGCAAATAATTTACTGTTTTTTCTTTGCTATATGGATTATAAACCTTAAAAACCCTATACAAATCTTTACGAAATGTTACCTTTTCTGCGGGGAATGAGGCTTCATCAAGTAACATTTTCGGCATATCTTTATCCACCCTCGCAAAATAAAAATAAGGGCTATTATCAACATCCAAAACTTCTTGCTTAATATCAACTTTTATACACTTCATATCTTCTCTCCTTCTATTTTGGTGAGGACTTTCTTAATCTTTAATATATCTTCTCTAAAATCATAACCCTCGCTATCTAATGCGTTGTATTGAATTAAAACATCCTTTAATACCTCCACCAACTCCGAATTGATACTGGATTTGGGGAGTTGGAGTTTGGAGATTGCTTGGGCTATTTCAAAATCCCAAGCTATAATCAATTTAGTATTGCTATCAGAAGTTCCAGCCATTCTTTTATGTTGAATATTACGAATAGATATTTTTAATTCTTCCACCGACACAATCTGCTTGGGTTCTTCTTTTCTCACTGGTCTACCACAGTGAGGACAACCATAGGTTCGGCTATCGTCTTTAACGCTTATTCCGCAAGTTTCGGCTCTGACTTCCTTCGCCTTAGCCAGTTGGGATTGAAGGTCTAAAACCTTTTTTACTAATCCATTTTTACTAAGTTCATTAAATCTTGCTTCTTTCACGATTAATAGATTGTCCTTAAAATCTAAAATATTAAGTAACATCGCAATCCTTTTATCTTTATCCCCCAATTCATTTTCAAGACACGAATAACACTTATGACCCACAAGAGTTCCCTTGCCACATCCTGGGCATAACCAAACACCAAACTTAACTTTGCAAGATTCTTTTAACTCTACCAATTCAGCTTTCAGGGAGGTGATGATTTGGGAGGCGATGTCGTGGAGGTTATTCCATCCTTGAGCTTCCTCAATAGAGTTTATGCGAATAGTTCTACCTGCTTTCCAATCAATTTCTTTCTTGGGTGGTAGTTCACTCGGAGTTTCGGCAAGGGTGAGGAGAAATTGGAGGGCTTTTACACCCTGCTTTGTTAATTCAATGCTTGTTGCTATTTCTTTCACTATCTCTACAGCTTCTTGTTTGTTCATATTAAATCTCCTATTATTTCAAATATTCTAATGGATTATCTATCTTCCGGTAAAGAACTTCTTGAATATTCTCGTCATCTACTCCAATACACAACTGCCTATAACTACACCCTCTATACTGATGACAGGCTTTAGTGTTACGAGGGAAACTATTTGTATCTATTGCTTGCTTCAACCTCTCAACCCACCTTACCACATCTTGTTTAAAATCTTCCAACTGTTCACTATTCCTATTCACTATCTCACGCTTAAAGTCTGTCCAGAAACCAGCAGGTTTATCAAGGTATTTTCTCTGTCTTGAGCCACACCCTAACACATCAACTATAACCCCGCTACATTGACCATACTTCTGCTGTATTGCATAGCATTGCCCCGACAGTTGCATATTAGGGTCAAACTGAAGAAAGTAGTTGTAAGGAATATCCCCTGTTGTTTTTTTCTCTAAGGAGAATATCCCTGCCTGATGTTTAATCACAGTATCTAACTTAACAAGCCAAGTAATCTCATCATTGATAGGAAATTCCATTACTTTCTCTATTTCCAGCACTTCAAACTTATTGTTGCTTAAATCATTCATTGGCTTATTCCAATAGTTCCAGTATTGCTCTAGGAGAGTTTGTCCATTCTCTACTGTCTTAATCTTTTCGTTAACCAAGTTAGTCATAGTTAACATATGTTTCTTGGCTTCTTCCATAGTTCCACCTTTATACAGGATAGCAAGACCAGAGTGGATACAAGAGCCAAAGTTTCTGTCCATTTCGCTTTCGTCTTCACGAGCCTTGACAAGTTTGTTAAGGTATTGGTTAGAATATAGTTTAGGGCAGGTAATAAATGCTTGTAGTTGGGAGGCGTCTATTTTTATCATTCTTTTACAAAACCTTTATGTTCTTCATCTTTTTCAATAGTTTTCTTAAATAATAATCTTGCTTGCGTATGATAAATTACAACTCCTTCTGGTTTCATAAATCCTTTTGAAACATAACTACCATTATTTTTTAATATATTTAAAGTAATATCTACAAATTCAGTAGTAAATAATCCAAATCCTACAATAGGAACAACATCGCAACAATCTGGACAATACTCCTGCTTATCTTCCAATACCTTATTTTTATCTTTTACCCATCTACCTACATTAAATAAAGAAAATCTTTTATCACCATTAACTAATCCATACCCTCTTTGTATTCCACTACCCCACCATTCCCCATAATGAAATCCAACACCGAGTTTCATAAGTTCTTCTTTATGGGTTATTGCCCACATATAAAATCCATGATTATCTCCTGTTTGAGGATTTAACCATCTTGTCCTACTGCCCACAAGAAATTCACCATCTTCACCAATATAAATTACTCCGTTAGTCCCATCAATTTTTTCAGTAATTACACACTCACGACTTAACCTCGGTATCTTTTGAAACTTTTTAAATTCCATATTTACTCCTAGGTTATAGCCCGCCTTCGGCGGAAAATCTTGTTATTAAAATGTAGTGAGAGAGTTAAATAACACTTGACACACATTTGCATCTTTTCGCTATCTTTTCTTCTTTTTTGTAAACCTTAATTATATACTTAAATAACTTTTCTAACTTATGAGAGTTTAAGTTTGTGTCTAAATAGAATTCGTTTTTATCGTAAGTTTCTAGCGAAACAATTTTTTGTTTAATCATATAAATCCCCTACCTGACCTGTAATCCTGACCGAGAGTTCATTCATACATTTGGAGAGTATAGCCAAGTAGGGGATAGAAAAATAGCCGTTAAAGAAATTAGTAATCTGTGTATCTTCTTTACGGCTTATTCTCTCGGTCATTTATTCTCCTCTTTGTTTAAAGTAAATTTACTATAACACAATCAATAAAAAAGTCAAGAACTATTTTGTTTTTCTTCTTTCAATATCTTGTAATAAACTTTGAATTTGAAATGCAATCTTGTCTGCCTCGTCGATGTTAATTACAACATATACTCCTAATGGACTAGACATAAAAGTTACACCACCGAAATCTATTCCAATGTTGTTACCTATCTCTCCTGCTATCTCCCTAACCTCTATCTTTCTCATATCTTCCCCCTTTCTTAATCTTTTTCTCTGCATTGAATTTATCAAAATCAACAACCGATTTATCTTTAACCGGATTGATTATAAACTTACCCCAATTATTCTTTTTCATACCTTACCCTCTTCAGTTAGTTTCTTATGGCAACTCTTACAGTAAGTAAACCCGTCCTCGTTGATTATACCATCCCTGCTAAAATCTTCACCGCAATTAAAACAAATATAAATCTTAAGCTCATAAGGTTCAGACATTATCCCCCTCCCTTCTTTAAACTAATTATTTTTAACAATTCCATATCGCCCTTGCTTGGCACACTCAGCCCTTTCTTCCACTTAGTAACAGTGGATAAACTTCTTTCCATTTGTACAGCTAACATTTCAGGCTTCATTACATTTAACAACCACACAACCAAAGCAACGCTATCTTCTTTTTTTGTTGTCATAAACTCCTCCTTTGCTCTCCTTCTCCTCTTTTTCTATCCATATTATTATTTTAGGCATCATTGTTTCTATCCAATCTTTTTTATTCAAATTCTTACTAGCTAGCTTTCTAATCTTTGCTCTTTGTTTGTTGGTCATTAGCTTGTCCTTATAAAGTATTTTCTTATTTTGTCAAGAAATAATTTACTAATCTTACCCAATTTTTGTTTAATCCTTTCGGGTCGTTGCTTGCGCCAATCGGGCAATAAGTAAGCGAAAGGAAATGCACAAAGTCTTTTTCCTTTGTTTGTTTAGCAAACCTTCTCTGTGCTGATTTAATAGTGTTAAGGCAAGCCTGTCTTGGTGTAGTATGCTTATAGTGTGGAAATATCCCGTAAGGATGTCTAGTCTTTGCCCCACCTTCAGCCCTATAAATAGCATTTGCCAGTTGGTCATTAGTATAAGGAATATTACCAGCCCAAGCAACAGAAAAACCAAAACCTAAAACCAAAAGCGTGAGTAAAAAGGTGAGAGGAGCAAACAGTAGTAGTGGTCTTTTCATATAGTCTGCGTCTCTATTAGTACTTGAGAAAATGGGAGTATTCTCTTGTAATGGCAACCTTTGTTTAAACATATCTCAATTCTCTCCTTCTTATTATCATGTTTTCTTTTAAAGTTCCTCCTTATAGCAGATTTCTCTTTACAATGTTCACACCAATAAAGATGTTTAGTCATTAGTTTTACCCTCCGCTTTGGCAATGGCGTGTTCCAATTCTTGGTTTATTTGATAACCCAATGTTCCTTTTTCATAGTTTCTAAGAAATAATGCTCTTACTGATTTACACGCTTCCAATAATTCAGGTGCAGAGGAGATAAGGCGAGCATTGGCTAATGAATTTTTATCTAAACAATATTTTTCTAATTCTGCAACAAAAATCTTGTTATTATTACCCCAGATGTTTATTTTAGTAGAAGATGTGTCATCGCTATAAAACCATGGTGCAGGTGTATACTTAGTCATTCTCTCCGCCTTTCTTTAGGTTAATGAGGGTTAGTTACCTAACTTAAAAGATTCTGTTTTTCCACTTGGGTAAACTCTTACAAAGTTTATCTCTCCACAATTTATACAAACCATAGCACTATCCCAAAAACCTTTTGAAGTTACCATCTTCTTCTGTGGTTGGATAGTTTCAATTAGGTTTAAGCAATGTTCGCACTTATAGAAAGTATTTTTGTTACCTTCTTTAAGCCAATCTAAGTTTCTTTTCTTTGTATCATTTCTTAATTTAGTTAATTCTTTTCTCTTCATTTCCCCCTCCTCTTTAGTTTATTGGGTTAGATTAGTTAATATCCAAATAACTACTATCAAGCAACCCACTTCCCAAGCCCATACCTGCAAAACCGTGGTCAATACTACCATACAAACCATTTAAGTTTTCTTCTGCTGTAATAGGTTGAGTTTTCCAAAACCAAGTAACCCATTTTATGTTTTCTTTTGTTTTATTATCTTTTTCAAAGTGTGTTTTTATATCAGTAATAACCCTAAAAACTTTTCTATCTTGGTAATCATAATGATACTTTCCACCTTGTCTGACTATGTTTATTCTCTTTCCAATTATTTCTTCTTTGTGTTCTAGTAAATCCTTAATTAGTATTTTCATGTTGTATACTCCCTATTAGTTTAATCAAGGTTAAGGCAAGTTAGATTGCGGTCGATTTCTCTTATGGTAACATTTAATACAATAACCAAAAGCATTATGCTTATTTTGATTACTTCCACATAAGAAACATTTATCAAAATTTCTTGACCATTGTCCTTGTTTTAGTCTTAAGTCTTTTCCACAATTTTCAATATACTCTATGAATTGACAATTATCTAAGGTATAATCTTTAGAAGGGTCTTTTCTATCAATGCTTGGCTTATTAAGCAAGTATGCTTTATCACGCTCAAATAAGAATTGAATATCCTTTAAAGTTAAATAATTCTTAATACCTTTCATTCCATAATAAAATGCTTTTTTACTTCTACATTTACTATCAACACTCTTAAATATCTTATTACAAAACAATTCTTTATCTATCATCTTTCCTCCTTTCAATTAAAAGTATAACAGATATTTGTTATTTGTCAATAGATATTTTAATTATTTATTGATATATTTTATACAACATAATATTAAATAATAATATGAATTAAATCTACATTGTGTTTGTGTGTGTCATACTATTAGAAGGGAGGTGATTTTGATGGAATATAGATGTCCAGAATGTAAACGCAAGAATATATTATATAGAGTAAGAACAAACAGTTTTTATTGCCGTAACTGTGGTGCTGAGTGGAAAAAGGAAGAAAAGGAAACTAATAAAGAATAGACTTGAATTGTAAAAAGTTTACTAAAGCTATTAAAACTGCCTCTTTACAATCTTTACAAAGCACACATTACAATATTGTGTGTGTATTGTAAAGTGTTTACTAAAAACACCTATTCTATATAATAGGTTGTTTAGCTTTACCTTTACCTTTAGTAAGTGCAAGGTAGGTTGTTTATGGTTGTATTATAAAGGTAGTTTACTAAAGGCTACTAATAGACTATTTTAGTAAGCATAGGAATAGTACCATATATTAAGGAAGGAATGTCCTACTAGTGAATAATGTAGCTGTTAATAACCATTTAATCATATGACACTAAAACAAGAAAGATTAGTAAAAGAGTTGCGTAAAAAGGAAAATTTTGGTAAACCTTTAATAGATATTGCAGAGAAAGTCGGTTATTCAAGGACAGCAGGGAATATCTATAACAGAACCATAAAAAGCCACATTCAAAAAGTTTTTACGGAGCAAGGGATTACCAAAAATAGTTTAAAAGAAGCATATTCGGAATGTCTTGAGCTTTGCCGTAAAAAAGAAGATTATGCTACTCTTAAATCAACTATTGATAGTTTAGCCAAACTATTCGGTCATTTAAAAGATAGTAGTTTAACACAAGCATTTTTGTTTAATGATGTTATGCAAAGAGATTTGCCTAAAGACAAGATAGACAATATAACTGATATAGATAACAAGTTAACATAACATAAAGATTATAGGTAATAGATGAGTAAACAAATAAATATCAAGTGTTTAGAATGTTATAAGGTCGATTGGGATATAAAATCAAATAAATCTAAACGCCCAAGTTGCCATAATTCTAGTGTATGCAGCAAGAAGATATGTTATTACCGCAAGATAGACCATTACAGAGCAAAGTTAAGGTCTTACCATAGATACTTAAAGTTTTTAGGTGATAAGTGCTTTGTGTGTGGCTCTACTGATAAGTTAGAACTGCATCATATACATAGCCAAGTTAGTGGTGGTTTAGATACAGACATAAACTCTGTAACTCTATGTAATAGTTGCCATAAGGTTATAACAATATACAACAGACGCTTAGGCATAGAGCGTAAGTTATTACAATAGGCATTATATATACATAATATGGTGTGTTTATTTAAGTTACAATAAATATAATAGATTTCTTATGGACTGGTGGGAGAGGAGACCCCCCCGATACGCCCCTTAGTATAGTTATAATACTGCATACGCTACGCTAACTATTTTTTGAAATTTTAAGGAGTTTAAATGCTTTCTGGAGTTAATAAACTTTGTGTTTGTTGCAATAAGAATAAAAAAGAAACAATATTACAGAAAATAAATAAAAAGTTTTATAATTTATGTCCAGATTGTGTACAAGATACTAAGTGGACACAGAAAGTTTTAGAGATAGGCACGAATTGGATTTTAGAAAAGATGCCAGAAAAGTATCAGAGGACTTCTAAATTTAGTGTAACTGCTTGCAATCAATAGGTTTAAGTATAGAAATACCTAATTTACATAAGTTATTGATAATAAAGTAGTTACAATAAATATGGCATCTTCAAGCCATATTGGTACTATTGTATATAATAATCGATTGTAGGGCTTATTTGGAGTTATTTTGAATATACCAAAACATATCCTAATCTGTGGTAGAAATTACAAGATAATTAAAGATAAAAAGATAGATGGCGGAAACTTTAACTGTGGTAAACAAGAGATAAGGATAGGAACAAGAAAAGGAACTACCAAAGATGAGTTATCTATTGCATTTCTACACGAGATAGTGGAGTGTATATTAGCTGAAAGATTACTTAGATATAAACTAGGTTATAATGTTCCTCAAAATGGAGACTACCTATTCAACTTTAATCACAAAGATTTTGAGAATTGGATTTGCGACCTTAATCTAGCATTAAAGGATATAATTGGATAAAGAAACCGTACTTAAGTATTACAAACTTTTCTCCAGTTCTTTCTTAGAATTTGTTAAATACTTTTGTAAGGAATATTTGACATCAGATATACCACCTTTCCATCTAGAGATATATGATTTACTTCCTAAATCTAAAAGGATAGTAATCGCTTCTCCAAGAGGTCATGGAAAGTCAACAATAAGTTCAGTATTTTATCCTATTTGGTTATCTTTATTCGCTAAAAGAGGTGATATAACAATCATATCAGCTTCTGAGAGCCTTGCAATAGAGTGGTTACGTAAGATTAAACGTGAGTTTGAAACAAACAGAAAGATTTTAGCGTTCTTTGGAGATTTAAAGAGTGATAAGTGGACTGAGAACCACATTATTCTTAAAAACGATAAAAGAGTAAACATTCGTGCAAGGGGAGCAGGTGGACAGATACGAGGATTTAGACCTGACTGCCTGATAATGGATGACCTTGAAACAAATGAGAGTGTTGAGAGCGAGGAACAGAGAAAGAAACTTAAAGATTGGATATTTAAAGACTGTCTCAATACCCTCCTTCCTGAAGGTCAATTCGTGGTCATCGGCACGATTATACATCCACTTTCTGTTTTGGCGGATTTACTTGTGGCTGACAATGGTTGGGTTCACAAGAAGTATCAAGCGTATATTGATGGTAGGCAAGAAGCAGGCAATGAGTTATGGAAAGCACTTTGGTCTCACGAAAAGTTACAAGAAAGAAAGCGTGAAATAGGTTCTTGGGCATTTGCTTCGGAGTATATGAATAATCCGGTAAGCGATGAGACAGTGCCGATTAAAGAACATCAAATTAGATATTGGACAGAGTTTCCATTGACATATTCAGGAGTTTTAGCGGTTGACCCAGCTTATTCGGATGAGGAGAAATCAGACTATAAGGTTTGCTCTCACATCGTAATAGACCAACAAATGAACCGCTATCTTTCCTCATATATCAGAACTCATAGTCCTATCGGTGAGTTTCAGGATGCCATTATAAACCTGTGGTTATCTAATAGAAACACAATTACAGCTATTGGTGTTCCTAACTCTGGTGTAGAAAAATCTTTCTTTGATAGTTTCTTAAAGAAGTGTGATGAAAGAAAACTTTATCCACCAGTTGTAGAGTTAAAGAATTCATTTACTCAAACGGGAACTTCAGTAAGTATCCGCAATAAGAAAGCACGAGTAACCGCAGCTCTACAACCTTTGTTTGAACAGGGTAAGTATTTTATTCACCCTAATCATATAGAGGCACGGGATGAGTTATTGACTATTGGAACATCCCGTTGGGACGATGTTGTGGATACTATGGCGTATGCCGAACAGATATTATGTCCAGTATTTCAGGACACTAACATAGAGTGTGATTATACACCGCAGAAAAAGACTTATAAATCCAATTACGGAACGGAGTATTGATAGTGGCAAAGAAAATAGAAAAAACCAAAGATACATTAGTTTCCTCAATCAAAGGTATGGTTGATGAATCTATCGCTTTAACTACAAAATGGGAGTCTAACGCAAACAAGTGGTCTAGGATGCGGTATAGGATTAAGAAAGAGAAGAACTTTCCTTTTGTCGGTTGCTCCAATATCCGTATGCCTACAATAGAAACCAATATACGTAAAGTTAAAGCAGCATTATCCAATGTTATTTTTGGTATCCGTCCCATAGTTCAGGTAGTTCCTACTCCTTCGGGTAGTTGGGAATCAGCATTAAAGATAGAGAAGTTCATAGACCATCTGATTATGGATGTGATTAAATTAAAACCTAAATCTATTATTAGTATAGACCAAGCATTAGAAAAAGGTTTTTATTTAATGAAACCATATTGGAACTTGGATATAATGACAAGGATAGAGAAGTTAGATATTGATAAGTTAAGTGAAAAAGAAGCGATGTTTGTTCTCGACCCGAATGTCCCACCTGAAGCATTAAAACAAGCTATTGCTAAAAAGTATGATGTTGATATTTCACCATTAGTTTCCAAAGAAAACAATGCATCATTAGATAAAATTATTGCCGCAATATTGAAGGGTGAAAGAAAGATAGATATTGAGTTCCAAGATGTAATCTGTAATTATCCAGATGTTGCTTTATGTGAACCTGAAAGAATTTATGTTCCTACCGATTCTGGTTATCATCCAGATTCTTGTTCTTGGATTATCCACGAATTTGATTTACCTATCTCAACATTAAAGATTAACTCTAAGTTTAAGAATTGGGATATAGGAGATATAGCTGAATTAACTATGGAAGAACAAACCAAAAAACAAGTTAATTCTCAGTCAGGTTCAAGTAGGGATAAGTTAATAGATTCTGAAAAAGATTCTCGTGAAGGAATCACTATATTAGATAAAACTGATAAGGTTAGAATCTGGGAGTTCTATGGTTGGATTGACCTTAATGGCGATGGTGCGGAAGAAAAGTGTGTCATTACTATCGCACCTGATTTTGATAGAATTATAAGAAAAATAGGTTTACCTTTTTACTCTGGTAAAAAACCTTTTGTTAAATTATTCTACGAATTAACTGACGATAGATGGTTTTCTCATCGTGGTATTCCAGAAATAATTGAGGATATTGTTAAAGAAATAGATATGCAACATAACGCAAAGTTAGATAGCCAAACAATGCGTAATGCCCCGATGTATATTTATCGTGCTGGTATGATTAACAAGAATACTATGCAGTTTGCTTGGGGTCAAGGAATACCTGCACAGGGTATGCAACCACTCAACGATTTAATTGCACCACTCAACAACAATAATCCTAATGTTGAGTTCTCTTATAAAGATGAGCAAATGTTGTTAGAAACAAAGGTTCAAGAGTTGCTTGGTCAACCTGACTATACATTACAGTCAATGATTAACCGAAGACAACCAAGAACTTTGGGTGAGGTTGAGATGCAATCACAGGGTATGCAGAATATGTTTAGTTTAGATGCAGACCTTTTTAGGCAATCTTTTGAGGAACTATTTAATTGGATTTGGGAATTGTGGTGTCAGTTTGGTGATGATAGTTATGAGTTCGCATACTTTGGTAAAAATGGTTACGAACCGATTAAATTAACTAAAGAAGAGGTACAAGGAAAGTATAAAATAACAGTTCGTGGTAATGACCAGAACACTAATCCAGCAGTAAGATTGCAAAAGACACAAATGATTATACAGATGCAATCCAATCCGATTGCAATCCAGACTGGTGTTGTAACACCAATCAACCTTGCCAATTCCTACAAATTAGCATTACAAGAAATGGATATTCCTAATTGGGAAGAGTTGGTTATGCCACCAGAGATGATTGCACAACAAATGCAACAGAAACAGCAAGCACCTCCTCCAGTTGACGATATTAGATTTAGAGCAAAAGATTTAACTGATGGTGAACAAGCACAGATACTTGCTCGTCGTGGAATACAACCTGATGTTCAAGGCAGACAGTTGAAGTCTGAAGCCAAGATGCAGGAGAAACGTATTGACCAAGGTTCAAAGAAGATTGGTGCATACAAACAATTAGGCGAGTTAGTAAATTCCATAACAGAGGATAAAAATGCCCAGAAAGCCCAAAGCAATAGTAAAGAACCTAAAAACAAATACTAAGGTTGCAACAGATTTACAAGATGAGTTGGTTAAAAGAATAGAAGAGTGTCAGAATGTTTTAGACCACTTAGTAAGTTGTCCGGCTTGGGAAGTTATACAACGTGATTTACTTATTCAAAGACAAATTATAGATAATAATTGGCAGAATTTGGAAGAGGGAGATAAGAAGTTAAGAGAGTTAAGAATTACAAAGTTAGCATACAATCACTTACTTAATTTAAAAGATGGTTACGTAAATGATTTAGAAAATGCAAAGAAAGAATTAGATAAAATACAAAATCCAGAAACAATTATAAATAAGGACTATGACAATGCCTAAGAAAATGGAAGCAAGTCTTCGTAAACAAGCTAAAAAGATGGGGTTACTTGGTGAGAAAAAAGATGCCTATGTTTATGGAACAATGGCAAAGGCTAAGAAAAAAGGTTATATAAAATAGATTTTACAGTTCCCTGTAAGACCCAAGCGGAGGGTATTCCGTAGAGGAGAACTAAATGGAAGAAACAAAAGAGGCTGTAAATACTGCTGAATCAGCCCCGGCAGATGTAGCAAAAGAGGTCGTTAATGAAGCCCAGCCGACCGAAGGGCAAACTACCACTCAACCAGTAACAGAAACAGCTACTCCCCCGCAGGGTCAAGCGTCGTATCCGGCTGTTGATGAATATGGTGTCCCTTTAATTAACAGGGTATCTGAGTGGAAACGGAAATATGAGGATACTATTGAGAGATTGCCTTCAATGATTGAAGACACTGTCAAAAATAGTTTCCAGCAATACGGTCAACCAGCACAGAAGGAATATACGATAGCAGAACTTGAAACTTTTGCTATGCAAAATCCAGAACATAGACCGTGGGTTGAAGAGCAGAAGGCTCTGGTATTAGAGCAGAAAGTTGCAAATCAAGTTGAACAACGGGTAAAGGCTGTTGAGCAAAAACAACAGGGAGATGCCTGTAGGCAACAGGCTTTCAATTATGTTTCTTCCACTTATCCAGAAATGTTTGTTAAAAATCCACAGGGTCAAATCGTAGGTATGAATAATCAGAACGCAATGTTTACACAAGTTGATGCTTTGATGAGAGACCCACGATTTAGTAATGACCCCGAAGGTCTTATGGCTGCCGCCGATATAGCTTATGCAAGAGTTTCACGCCAACAGCAAGGGATTAGTCAAACCGAAAAGTCTAAACTTCAAGCTGAAGTAAAGCATTTGCAGAAGCAAACTATGATTGAAGGTGGTGGTAAGTCAAATGTTCAATCTGTGCCTGAATATCGTAAAGCTATTGATAAAGCAAAACAATCAGGTAACTTAAAGGATGTCGCAAGGGCTTTGTCAGAAATGGCAAAGGCTAAAAAAGCGGCAATGGAAAAATAGAAAATGGCTTTAGCTTATGGTAACAGTTATGATGACGCTGGTGGTGCTTTACGTGAAGATTTGCTGGATTTACTCACCAATCTTTCACCTAAAAATACTCAGTTAGTTAGTGGTCTTGGCACTTCCACAGCAAAATCGATTAGACATGAGTGGTTAATCGATACGTTAAGTGCAGTAAAGGCAAATGCACAACTCGAAGGAGCAGCGATTACATATCACAATGTAACCAATCCTTCTCGTATTGTGAATTATTGCCAGATTTTCAAACAAGGATACAAAGTTTCTGATACAGAGAGAGCTGAGGATTTAGCAGGTTTCTCTGATAGATACAGCTACGAGAAAACTAAAGCATTAGCCCTTATCAAAAATGATATGGAATATGCGTTAGTTCGTGGTTCATTAGTATCTGGCTCAGGAACTGGTGCTAGAGCATTGAGAGGTATTAAGGCTTCGTTGTCTTTAATTACTGCTCAGTCTGGTACTTCACTAACAGAGACGATGCTTAACGATTACTTACAGTTAGTTTGGGACAATACTTCTACCGAAGTAAATGCCATCTATACTGATATGTATTTGAAGAGGAAAATCTCTGCTTTTACGGCTGGTTTGACTAAAAATGTTGATGCTACTGATAGACGTTTAATCAATGCAGTTGATGTTTATGAAGCTGATGCCGCTAAGATGGTAAAATTATTTGCCCATAGATACGTAAGTATTTCTGGAACAGATACTAACCATGGATTAGTAGGTATAAATGAAGATATGTTTAAAGTAGCTTATCTTCGTAAACCAGAAACAAAAGAAGCCAACGGAACTGGTGATGATTTCTCGGGTGGTAACATTATCACGGAACTTACCCTTCAGAATGACCACTATAACGCCGGAGTGTGGTCTGACCAAGTATTATAATTTGGTAGGCTAACGGGTTCGTAGGTTGTCCCATAAACAGCCTACACTAAATTTATGGCAAAACTTAACACTACATTTAGTTCACATCAACCTTTGGAGAAAGGTAAGTATAGTGAGATAAGAAAATTTATCAATCACTGGCTTACTGACCAATCGGTTTATTGTAATAATTGTGGACTTCCTTTTTATGGTGAGATTTGTTGTGAAGACCCACAGATAGGTAAAAACTTTGACCACTGTTGGGCGGTAGTTATTCAGAATAAAGCCAGACAAAAGGGTAGTGGTTTTTCAGCCAACAATACTAACACAATGCGTCTTGGATTAAGTATTCCAGCAGGACTACTTCAAGCATTAGAAAGATTTTGTAAGGAAAGGTTAGGTCAGAAGCTCTTTGTCAATCAGAAAGACTTGAGGGGATTTTCAAAGGCTTTCCCTCAATTCGCCATTTGGGAGAGAATATAATGCCGTCGGTAACATTATCTATTATTGCTAAAGATGAAATATTAGAACTAAATGAAATTATCACAAAGTATGCAGATTACTTTGACGCAATAGATATTGCTTATGACGACGACATTATATTAAAAGATTGTGTAAAATCTAACAAACTAAATCTCTACAAATATGAGTGGTGTAATGATTTCGCCCATAAGAGAAATTGGTTAGCAGAGAAATGTAAGACAGATTTTTATTTCACGATAGATTGTGATGATGTAATCCTACATCCAGAGTTAATTAAAGAAGTAGCTAAGAGGGCAGAAGAAAGAAAGTTCGCTATTGTCTATGGTTACTATTACTATGGATATGACCAAGATGGTAATTGCTGTGCCGCACATTGGAAAGAAAGACTTGTAAAGAATAGCACTAATCTCCGTTGGAATAAAAAGATACACGAGAATATAGTACCAGTAAGTATGATTGGTCATACTTTTGATTTAGATGAAAGACTTGAAATAAAACATATCAACACTTATGAAGATTCATTAAAATCAAATGAAAGAAATCTTAAGTTCCTGCTTGATGAGTATAAACAAGACGGTGAAAAAACTGACCCTAGAACTATTGCTTATTTAGGTAGAGTATTCTTTGGTCTTGGTGATTTTAAACGAGCAATATATTTCCTTGAGAAACACATTGAGCTTTCAGGATGGGATGAGGATAGATATTTATCTTGGTGTCAATTAGCAAATGTAAATAGACTTGTAAAAGATTACAAACAAGCACTTGCTTGTGGATTTGAGGCATTAGCAGAGAAACCCGAATATCCTGACGCATACTTAGAAATATTTTGGGTATATTTCGACCAAGAACAATGGGAAAAAGCAATAGATTGGTGTGAACAGGGTATTAACAAGCCTACACCAAAGACCTTTATCGTTACTGACCCATCGAGTTATACTTGGCGACCTGCACTGGCTCTTTCTTATGCTTATTGGAATATGGGTGAGTTTGAAAAGGCGATGGGTTTATTCAATTATGCCAAGAAACTTGCCCCGTCAGTTCCATTTATTAAAGAGAACGAAAAGATTTATGTTGAGGCGTTACAACGCAAGAATTACATTGACCACTTATTGCCAGTATTAACTTTTACTTCTGATAATGGTGGAGAACTTGAAGCATTGGCAAAGAGCATACCTAAATGTATGTTTGAGAACCAAACAATCGCAATGCTTCGTAATAGATATTTACCACCTACAATATGGTCAGATAAGTCTATAGTAATATATGCTGGTGATACACCAAACGCTTGGAATCCTAATTCAGTTAAGGAAGGAGTGGGTGGTAGCGAAGAAGCAGCAATTCACCTATCCAATGAGTTTACTAAATTAGGTTATAAAGTAACAATTTATAATAGTTGTGAAAAAGAAGGAAATTATGGTGGGGTTGAGTATTTAAGTTCAGTCAGATTTAACCCCAAAGACCAATTCAACATTGTAATTAGTTGGCGGTCTAATATATTTGCTTATCAGGTTCAGGCTAAAAGAAAGATAGTTTGGGTTCACGATTTACCATCTTCATTAAAATTAACCGAAGAGAATTGCAGGTTCTTTGACAAGATAGTTGTCCTTAGCCAATATCATAAATCACTTCTGCCTAAGTTTGTGTCAGAAGATAAGATTTATGTTTCAACTAATGGAATAAATCCAGATGACTTTGTGGGGATTGAGGATATAGTGCGTGAGCCACATAGAATTATCTATGCTTCCAGTTATGACCGAGGTGTAACACTAATCCTTGAGAACTGGAAACAAATCCGTGAGGCAGTTCCCGACGCTGAATTACATCTTTACTACGGATTAAATACCTACATTAGTTATTTAAAGAAAGGTATATTAAAAGATGACGGATTTATTGACAAATTGCAAATACTTTTTTCACAAGAAGGTGTGGTTGAACACGGGAGGGTGGGGCATAAGGAGTTGGCGAAAGAGTATGCAAAGGCTTCAATCTACGCTTACCCTTGCACTTATCCGGGTGAGATTAACTGTATCGCACTTACTAAAGCTATTGCTTGTGGATGTTATCCTATCACTAATGACTTTGCAGTTTTACCTGAAAGGAATACTGTCGGGAAAGTCGTTAAGACAGATAAGTTTATTAGTTCCCTTATTACATTACTTCGAAAAGGAGATACTAAAATCCAGAATGAAGGTTATGTAGAAGCAAACTCTTGGAAGACTGTAGCACAAGATTGGGATAACAATGTATTGCCATCAGAGTGTGAAGTTAAGTTTGAGAATAGGGTTCAATGGTTCTTTAACAAATTAAATCAAGACGATAAGATTGTGGATATAGGTTCTAATGACGGACATTGCTTTCACGACTGGGCTAATAAAGAAAATGTAACTTCAGTTGATATAGACGAATATCCACTACCTAATTTTGTTAGGGCTAATGCCGAGAACCTTCCGTTTAAGGATAAGGAATTTGATGTATCTTGCTTATTTGAAATATTGGAACACGTTGATAATCCTATTAAAGTTTTAACAGAAGCTAACAGGGTAGGTAAAAAAACTATTGTAACTGTTCCTTACGAGTATGAGTGGGCTGATGATTTAGAACCATTTTGGGGAATAAAAGAGAAGCGTGAGCATCAGGGTGCTGATTTTGAAACTAAGTTACTATTAGAAAATAAGGCTAAGTCATTTTATGATGACGGATACAAACATTTATTCCACCAAACTTTCTACACACCAGAATTATTAAAGAACCACTTAACTGAGGCTGGATTTAGTGAGATTAAAATAACCAAGTTAAGGTTTGGACGCTGGTCATGGTTAGCGGCTGAGTGTAGATGAGAATAGGTGCTATGGTCAGAAGTTATGGCTTAACCAAATATCTTCGTCCTGTTCTTAAACAATATGACTGGGTTGATAAACTTCTGGTAGTTAATAATAGATTTAAAGGAGTTAAAGCAAGAGAAGATAATACTAGGGAAATTGTTGAAGAGTTGGGGCAAAAGAATATAGAAATAGTTTCAGAAGATAATAATGACTTACATCAAGCAATAAACTTTGGTATTGATAAACTTCGTGATTGTGATTACATTTTTATCTCCGACGCTGATGAGTTGATTTCCAGAACCGACCAGCAGAAGTTACTTAAAAATGTTAAAGAAAGTGGGGTTAAATGCCCACTTATAGAATACGCAAGAGATTACAACCATATCTTTCCCATACGAGGACATGAGGCGATATGTTTAATTAAATCAGATGTAAAGTTTCACGATGTTCGTTGTGCAGGTGGTTCTTTTCCAAGTGTAGAAGGTGTTTATATCCACCACTTTGGTTTTACTTTTAACCAAGAAGAAATGGGTTGGAAAATAGATTGGGAAAAGCCGTGGGAACATGATGAAACAATCAGGATTTATAGTCAGATACCACGACTATACACTATGCCGGAAGAAATAAGGGAAATGCTTAATGATTAATCCAATAAATATACCAGTTTCATATAATTATATTTCAGCATTTCTAACATTCCAATGTAATCTTCACTGCTCTTATTGTATCAATAAATACAATGGATTGTATAAATATACTCAAATGTCTGTAGATGATTGGGTTCAAGGTCTTAATCGCATTAAAGCAAGAAGTGATTTACCTATTACTCTAACTGGCGGTGAACCAACACTGCATAGTGGTTTTTATCAGATAGTTAGTATGGTTAAAAAACCAATGGATTTATTGTCTAATGGTATGTTCAATATCATAGAATTTGTTGTTAATGTTCCAACTAAATCTTTTAAAAGAAATACAAAGTATTCATCTATTAGATTTTCTTATCATTCAAAACAAAGTAAATTATTTGAATTATTTTATAAAGTTGTAGAGTTACAAAGATTTGGTTATGAGGTTGGTGTGTGGGCGGTAGGTAGAACGCTAAAGAACTACTTACTAAAAATAGTTGCATTTTTCTTTGACATAGATTTCCGCATTAAACCATTACTCGAAGGAAAAAGTAAAGTTTATAAATATCCAGAAGGATTAGATGGTGTGGCTAAGAAGTGCCTATGTAAACCTTCAGAATTACTTATTGCACCAGATGGCAGGTTATTCAGATGTCATCACGACTTATATCATGGGGTAAATTCTTATGGTCATATTCTTGATAAAGATATAGTGTTACCGAATAAGTTTTTACCCTGTGATAATTTTGGTAAGTGTAATCCTTGTGATTTAAAGTTAAAATATAATAGATTTCAAGAAACTGGGCATTGTGCAATGGAGATAAAAGTTGGATAAATACTTAATGGATTCCTCTAAGTTACTTTGGCATATGGACAGAGTGATTGACCACTTTGAAAAAGGCAAGAGAGTATATCCAATTCACATAGATTTAGGTGCCACTTCTACCTGTAATGCTAATTGCGTCTATTGCTTTGCGAAACATCAAAAAAAGTTAGGCGAGGTGATGGATTGGGATATATTCGTCAAGTTTATGACTGACGCACCAAAATTGGGTGTTAAGTCAGTAGCAATCATTGGCGATGGTGAGCCTACCCTAAATCCTGCACTTTATAAGGCAGTAGAAGTTGGAAATTCTAATGGATTAGATATAAGTGTGGGGACTAATGGCATATTACTTACCCCTGAGAAAATAGATATTCTCTTAGCAAATTGTGTATGGATTAGATTTAACTTATCAGCAATAGGTAACAAATACAAAGATATACACGGAGTTGATAAGTGGGACACAGTCAAGAACAACATAGAAACTGCTGTTAATATTAAAAAAGATAAAGGTTACAAATGCACCATTGGATTACAAATGGTCTTAGTACCCGAGTGTTTAGACCAAGTAATACCTGAAAGTAAATTTGCTGTAGATAGTGGTGTAGATTACTTTGTGATTAAACAGTATTCTGTTCCCGGTTGTAAAGAAATGTCCCAAGTAGATATGAAATTTTATAATCAAGTAGACGGAGTTCTTAAAGAAGCCGAGTTAATGTCCACTAATGAAACACAGATTATACCCAAGTGGGGTATTATTCATATGAACCAGAGTGATAAACCATATAAAAGCTGTGTTGATTTACCACTATTGATTGAGTGTTCTGGAACAGGTAAACTTTATCCATGTGGGTATCACTTTAGGAATGAAAAATATTGTTTAGGAGATTTAAATAAACAATCATTTCAAGAGATTGTAGAGAGTGAGCATTATTGGTCTTTAATAAGTTCAATAAGAAATAATTTAGTTGTTGGTAAAGATTGCAAGGGTGCGTGTAGGCACGACAAAACTAATGAATTTTTGAATAGGTATATTAAAAAAACTGAACATATAAATTTTATATGAAGAAAACTGGTATATCAGTATCATTCGGTGATTTAGTTGATAGGTTAAGTATCTTAGCCCGTAAGATGTTCTTTGGCGAGGAACAGGCTCATAAAGAAGAAACATACTTACTTAAAGGTGTAGATAGTTCCAAAATAGAACTAACTGGAGAGTTGCTTTCCGCTATTATTCGTATTACTCAAATGAACTTTGAGGTGTGGAATAGAGAGAATAAGTTTCGCAGAGGAGAGGATATGCCAGCCGAAGATGTTAAGAAAATGATGATTGAAGTTAGAGATATGAACAAACGTAGAATAGAATATCGTAACGAAATAAATAGAATTACTGATACAGGTTTTAGAGAGTTTAAAGTACAACATCGGAGCCAATAATGGTTTGTCCAATTTGTGGAAGTGCAGATGTGGTCACACATCATTGTGATTTAGACAAGGTTACACATCTTAAATGTAATGCTTGTGGATATGAAGGAAATATATCAGACTAAATGATATTAAGAGAAGAGATTGTTGACGGGGCAATTAGTAGAGGTATGGGGCATATTGCACCTTCACTTTCTTGTGCAGATATTATAGAAGTTCTTTGGCATAAGTTTCCAGAAGATAAGATTATACTTTCAAAAGGTCATGGTTGTTATGCTTTGTATGCCCTAAAGAAAGAGTGGGGAACAGGTTGCTTAGAAGGTTTTGGTTCACTCGGTCATGGACTACCGATAGCAGTAGGTTTAGCTTATGGTATGGGTTTACAGAAAAAAGAAGGACACGTATTCTGTATAGTTGGAGATGGTGAAATGCAGGAAGGTTCAATGTGGGAAGCATTGAATTTTATGAAAAACCATCAACTTATGAATATCACTGTAATCGTAGATAGCAATAGGTTACAAGCTATGGATTTAATAGACAATGTTCTTTCACAGGATTTATTCAAAAGGTTTGAAGGTTGGGGATTTAGACCAGAGGTTTGTGATGGGCATAATCAAGCAGAACTCTACGACAGCCTTAAATACCACCCACAGATTTTAATAGCAAATACTATTAAGGGTAAAGGATATAAGTTTATGGAGAATATACCTAAGTGGCATTATAGGGTTCCTGATGATAACGAGAGATAATGTTTTAGATAATTTAATACCTTACTTTAAAGACCCACGATATTACCTTTTGGTATGTGATATGGGATTTGGAAAAGTTACCCAACTAAAAGAGAAATATCCTAATCGGTTGGTTAACTGCGGAATTATGGAACAAGGAACAGTAGGTATCGCAAGTGGTATGGCAGAGTCAGGGTTAATACCAATAGTGTATTCGATTGCAGCGTTCTTAGTTTATAGAGCATTTGAACAGATTAGAAATGACATTGTTATCCGAAAGCAAAATGTTAAGTTAATCGGCAACGGCTCTGGTGATTTCTTTAAGGCTTTAGGCGAGTGCCACTGCTGTAGAGATGATGAGCAGTTACTCAAGATAATCGGTATGCCAACATATACGTCTTTTGATAAATGGATTGAATCACCGAAAGGTGGATATTTTAAATGTTAGTTGATATTATAACCCCACTACATAAATCTGGTAAACGTGATTACTCATCTCACTTAACTACTGATAAACCAGAATGTATGGAAGTTGCCCGTAGATTTGGATTTGACTTTTGGGACGGTGAAAGAAAGTATGGTTATGGTGGTTATGTTGACGATGGTAGGTGGAAGCCAGTTGCGAAACAACTAATTAGTAAATACAAACTAAACAAGAAGTCAAAGATATTAGATGTAGGTTGTGGCAAGGGGTATTTAGCCAATGAATTACCCGGAGAAATTTGGGGTTGTGATATATCCGAATATGCTTTAAAACATAGCCCATTAAAGAATAAGTTTAAGTTTGAAGTAGGTATTGACAACTTAGATGATATAGACGAAAGATTTGATTTAATTATTAGTATAAACACTTTACATAACTTACAACTACCAAACTTAAAACAAGCAATTAAGCAGATTAACACCCATAGTAATAACGCTTACATAGTTGTGGAAAGTTATAGAAACACAAGAGAATTACATAACCTCACAAGTTGGGCATTAACCTGTGAGCAGTTTCACAGACCTGAAGAGTGGGAGTTTTTGTTTAAGGAGTGGGGATACAAAGGGGATTATGAATTCATCTACTTCTCATAGACTACTAATAATCTGCCCTTCAAGAATACGACCTGACAGAATACAGGTTATGCTTAAGTCGTTTGACGAAACAAAGTCGGAGGGCACGGATTTAGTTATTTACATATCCGAATGCGACCCAAGACTTGAGGAATACAAGGTTGCTCTTAAAGATAGACGATATATCATAGGCAAGAGATTACCCATTAGCCACGTCTACAATTACTGCTCAGCACAGTTTCCAGAGTATCAGTATTATGGCGAAGTATGTGATGACCACGTTTACAGAACCAAAGGTTGGGATAACATACTTATTGACGAGATAGAAAGAAATGGTGGCTGGGGTATGGCTTGGGGGTGGGGACAGATTCACCCGATTGAAGTCAGGCTCCCACAAGCAGTAGTAATGTCAGGTAATTTAGTTAAGGCATTAGGGTTCTTTTCAACTCCAGTTATCACAAGTGCCTATAATGATAGATTTGCAATAGATTTATGCGATGCCCTTAAATGTGGATTTTACCGACCAGATGTAATTGTGGAACACCAGCACGTGCTTAATGAACGGGCAAAGATGGACGACAATTACAGATGGGTGTTATCTGGCGAAACACTTGAGATTGGTAAGAAACAATATGAAGAATGGCGGTTGAAGTATATGACTGATGACATAAGGAGAGTTTGTGAAAGTAGGGGTGTTAATTAGGTCATATCACGCAACACAGTATTTATTAAAAGTATTAAACCAGTATAAGTGGGTAGATAAAGTTATTGTTCTTAATTATAGGTTCTGGTCGGTAGAAGAAACCTTTGATAATACCAAAGAAATCTTTGATAAGTTTGAACACCCAGATAAACAGATATTCTCTGGGGTATGTGATAAGCAAGTAGATATATTGAATATGGGGTTGGGTTTATTAAAGGATATGGATGTGGTCTTTACTCCAGACGCAGACGAGTTCATTCACATAGACGAACAGAAAAAGATATTCAATAGATTATACAATAGCGAATTTACTTGTGCGGCAGTAAATATAATGGATTACAATGGAGACCTGTATCACGCTTCTCCATCAAGAAATAATACGACAATAGTAGCGGTCAATCCAGATAAGTTTGAATTTAGTCACATTAGGGGTTCTTGCACAAAAGACAAAAGAATTGAGTGTCCAGAGATAGTAATGCAACATTTAGGTTTGGTTTTTACCCCAGAAGTAATTGAGTGGAAATCAAACTGGGAATATAAAGAAGAAGGTCATAGTCAGGAAGAATTGCTTAATAATTGGAAAAAGGTTAGAGAAGTAAAGCCACCAGATTGGCTATTGGAGACGCTTAAAAATGAATAAAGATTTTAACACGATGAAAACTGAGGTTGGTCAACGCATACAAGACTCAAGTGCTGCGATGGCTACAATCATAGGGACTTTCTTAAATAAGAGAATGTTCCAAGTGTTGCGGACTATCAACTGGGGCAATGTAGATTATGATTATACATTTACCACGGTTTCTGGGACGCAAAATTATGTCCTACCAGATGACTTCGGCAAAGAGATTTCAGCAAGAGACGCCACAAACGGATTAGAGATTGCTAAGACAGATTATCCAACACTAGTAAATAACTTTGCTGGGGAAGTTGACGATAGCGGAACGGTTGGCAGATATGTAATCTATGAAGATACCGTTCAGGCACAACCGTCAGCGTCTTCGGTTTTAGCAATTGTTTCAAGCTCGTCTGCTGACACCACTCAAACTATTTTAGTTAGAGGGATTTCGAGCGGCGTGGAGATTACTGAAACCGTTACTTTAACTGGAACATCAAGTGCCAATTCAGCAAATTCATATACTCGTGTTAAGGGTATTAGTAAATCAGCAGTAACTACTGGAACAGTAACAGTAACCGCAAATTCTGCGGCAGTAACGGTAGCTACCCTAGCACCTAAAACTACTGAAGCTAGATACAAGTTAATCAAGTTACATTATGTCCCCACAACAGCAATAGTTATATCCTTACCCTACTCAATCCAACCAATGCCTATGACCGAAGCCAATGATTATCCGTGCATAGATATTGCGGACTTAATTGAGATTGGGGCAGAAGCTGATAGCTGGTTTTACAAGCGGCAGGGCGCTAAAGCCACCGCCAAAGAAACACAGTTTAATCTAGAACTTCAGCAATACATTTTTAACAAAGAGAATAACCCTAACGAAGTGGTTACTTTTAAACCAGTTACCTATTCAAAAGATAACCTTTACTAAATATGAGCATACAAGATGTAAGAGTAATATCTAGTATCAGAACACCAGATGACCAGCAGGTCTTTGTCGTGAGACGAGATTTGTCTGGGGGCGTCAACTCTCGCCAACAGGGTGCGTTGATTGGAGAAACTCAGTCTACTGTCCTTATAAATATTGATTTAGGAACTGCTGGGCAAACTAGCAAGCGTCCAGGGTCAGTTTTAATTGGTGATGATTTAGGTGCTAATTCAATTATTGGATTACATAACTTTGAAGTTCAAGGTGATACCGACCAACTACTTTCTTATGAGGGAACTTCTCTTAATAAGTGGGAAGGTGCTGGAAACCATTCCGTCTTAAAAGCTGACTTTACCGCCTCAACTGAAGTTGGTATGTGTTCGGGCAAAGAGAGCGGTCTAGCACCTGATGATGTAGTTATTATTCAAAACGGTGTGGACAATGCTTTCAGATTAGATAGTGCTGGAAACTTCCAAGATTTAGGAAACACGGCTGGAACCGGTAGCGATAGTCCACCGATTTCAACCGTTATGTGTTGGTATGGAAATAGATTTTGGGTTTTAGTTAACGACTTACTGTATTTCTCTGATGCCTATGATGAGGACTACTCGTCTTGCTGGGACACCGTAAGTAATGTATTCCGTATTCCTGTTGGTATAGAACGGGGCATAGTCCCTACCCGTGATACTGGAATGATTATTATGGGTAGTGAAGCCATCTGGGGTATTGCCCCAAGTGCCACGCCAGCGGTTACAGACAAGCCAGAACCGATTGTAACCAATAGAGGTGTTGTTGGTAAGAAAGCGTGGGTTAATGCCGGTGATGATATTTACTACTTCTCTCAAGATGGATTTAGGGCATTAAGACGCACAGTTCAGGATAAGTTGCAGTCTGGCACAGATTATCCGTTGTCGTATTTCCTAAAAGACGAATTTGCTAGAATTTCATTTGCATACATTGAGAGAGTTTGTATGGAGTATTTTGATAACAAGATATTCATAGCCGTCCCCACTGGTGCTGCGACATTTGATACTTGGGTTTATTATCCTGAAGCAAAGTCGTTTATGGTTATACAAGGATGGTCTCCAAGATGCTGGGCTAGATACAAGGTTGGTGGGCAAGAGTACCTTTACTATGGCAAGCACGGAGACGGCACAGTTTATCGGGCTTGGTATGGTTATACCGACGAAGGAACCACCACAACCAACGGAACCGCTATTACCTATCAAGAAGAAGGACACAAATAAGACCTACAACAACCACTAATCAAGAAGTGCGGAGGTGTATTAAAGATAAAAGCATTGTCTTCTGGTAGCTATAATATAGCAGTTTCAGTATCTATTGATGACCAAGCATATATCTCAATGGGTGATGTTAGCTTAATGGGTAACTCCCCAAGTTTACCGATTAACTTGCCATTTACTTTAGCAAGTAACAACATAATTACTGCCGAATTTCCGTTAGATAGTTTAGGTGAATGGAATCAGATTAGGGTTAAATTAGTTCACGCAGACACAAATGCCTCAGATGACATTGTCGTTCTAGAGAGGTCGATTATTACTTTTGCTTTAACATTACAAGACGAGGCATAGAATGGATTTTAAAAGAGACCAGGTTAGGGAAGATTTATACAACTCTACTTATCGGATTAAGCCGACTATCCATATTAAGTATGAGATGAATGAGGATAATACATTCAAGACTTTTACCTTGAAGTTCCAATATAAAGATAGGGAATGGATTTTGGAAGAAATTTATAAGGGCAATACTAACTTAACAGATTATTGCACATTGACA